>ERZ779969.105-NODE-105-length-31928-cov-3.13127_pt1 | contig 31928 bp, 29 predicted proteins | sample MGYA00511538_ERZ779969 | MGnify/ENA primary metagenome ERZ779969 (study PRJEB29588, sample SAMEA2151391) | human gut metagenome | biome: human gut; feature: human-associated habitat; material: faeces | place: Denmark | collected 2008/2010 ... | reverse complement strand
TCACAAACACAATAAACATCTTCCAGCCTGATATTCTCTGTATCGGCGGCGGTGTATGCAACGAGGGCGACCCTCTGCTTTTGCCGCTGAAAGAGCTTGTGGCTAAGGAAATTTACACAAAGAATTCAGCAAAGAACACTGAGATAGTTATTGCAAAGCTCGGAAATGACGCAGGCATTATAGGTGCGGCATTCCTTGGACTTTCACACAAAAAGTAATAAAGATATAAAGGGGAATTCAAAATGGGACTTTTCGACAAGATATTAAAAGGTGCTGTAGACGCTATCGACAACGCTGCAGCAAAAAGCGGCAATGGTCCGACAGGACTTAAAGACCTGTTCAATCAGGCTATGGATAAAAAGAATGAAGCTATAAATGGCACTTCAAGCTCCACGGCTTCAAGCAAACCAAGCACTGCCACTTCAAGCACGAGTTCAAGCAAGAGAAGCAATTGTGCTTATACAAGACCGACATATACCACACCGCAGGAAGTTCTTGACACAGCGAGCATTCCTGCAAAGCCGTCAAGAGAGATAACCTATGAGATATTCGACGGCAAGGACGCAGAAATAAGGGTGAAAGTATCATTTGACCTGAGCGGTGATTTCATCGAAACAGAATGTGAGTTTGATTATGGCGCAATGTATCTGCCAAACTGTGATGATGATTTTGATGACAATTACTCTGACAGCAATACACCTTATTTTGAAATGGTAAGTGCGCCTGATGACGAGATATACTATATGATAGATAAATGTCAAAATGGCGGCACGCCTGACAATGCAATGATGTTCCTGCGTGTTGATGATATGGGACCTAGGATACAGTTCAAAGCCAAGGTGAAAAACAGGTTTGGCAAGATAGAGTATTTTTACAACTGTCAATTTCATGATGAGTTCCACCCCCAAAGCTACATCGGCGTATGTTACAATGCTGATGTTGTTGGTACTCCACTTGAGAAAAAGCTTATGGCTGCTGTTGACGAAGCGGCACGCACATTCCGCAGAGAAGTAGTTAAAATAGAGGACAGACCATTCCGCTAAGGAGGACAAAACAAAATGAAGTTCAATATAGGATTTATACCTACTTTGTTTTTGCTGATACCTGTGATATTCGCCTGCTTCAAGACACCTGCCGACAAGCCTGAGCTTGAGGACGAGAACATTATCGTCTTTATCGCAAAGTGTGTGGGCAGATTTGGCTGCATAGGCTATATGTGCCTTGCTATCGGAGATTACGAGGTAGGCTTTTCAAGCAAGCTGCTTTTCCTAATATGGGCTGTTGTTGCACTGCTCGTTATCGCACTTTATTGGGTGCTTTGGATAAGGCATTATAAAAAAGGCAATCATTTTGAAGATATTTACGGCACTGGGATCCCGCTTTTCATTATTCCTGCGGCATTCGTGCTTGTGACAGGTATCTTCTCAATGAATTTTATGCTTATCATATTCTCAGTGCTGGATATCGTTTGCGAATACTGCTCTGCATACGGTGTAAGAAAGCGTCTGCACCCTGCAAAGACAGAGGAAAGCTCAGACGAGGCTGAAACAAAAGAGAATGAGGACGGAGAATAATACCGCTCTCAGTAATATATTTTTCAAAAGAGGTAATAAAAAATGGCGTGTAATTATTTTTGTGACGGAGTAGACAAAGCTCCACAGAGATCACTTTTCAATGCTCTTGGCATGACAAAGGAAGAAATGGACAGACCTCTCGTTGGTATCGTATCTTCATATAATGAGATAGTTCCTGGTCACATGAACATTGACAAGATAGTTGAAGCTGTTAAAATGGGCGTTGCAATGGCAGGCGGAACACCTGTTGTATTCCCTGCTATCGCTGTTTGCGACGGTATCGCTATGGGTCACATGGGAATGAAGTATTCTCTCGTTACCCGTGACCTTATCGCAGACTCAACAGAGTGCATGGCTTTGGCTCATCACTTTGACGCTCTCGTTATGATACCAAACTGCGACAAAAACGTTCCTGGTCTGCTCATGGCAGCCGCAAGAGTAAACGTTCCTACTATTTTCGTATCAGGCGGTCCAATGCTGGCTGGTCACGTTAAGGGCAAAAAGACTTCCCTTTCAAGCATGTTCGAGGCTGTTGGTACTTACAACGCTGGCAAGTTCACTCTTGATGACGTTGAGGAATTTGAGAACAAAGCCTGTCCGACTTGCGGAAGCTGTTCAGGTATGTACACTGCAAACTCTATGAACTGCCTTACAGAAGTTCTTGGCATGGGTCTTAGAGGAAACGGCACTATCCCTGCTGTATATTCTGAAAGACTCAAGCTTGCAAAGCACGCAGGTATGCAGGTAATGGAGCTTTACAAGAAGAACATCAGACCAAGAGATATCATGACAAAGGACGCTTTCATCAACGCTATCACAGCTGATATGGCGCTTGGCTGCTCAACAAACTCAATGCTTCACCTCCCTGCTATCGCTCACGAGTGCGGAGTAGAGCTTGACCTTGACTTTGTAAACGAGATATCAAAGAGAACGCCAAACCTCTGTCACCTTGCTCCTGCCGGTCACACATACATGGAAGACCTCAACGAAGCAGGCGGAGTTTATGCAGTTCTCAGTGAGCTTAACAAGAAAAACCTTATCAACACTGACTGCATGACTTGCACAGGCAAGACAGTAGGCGAGAACATCAGCGGCGTTGTAAACAAGAACCCTGAGCTTATCAGACCAATAGACAATCCATACTCACAGACAGGCGGAATCGCAGTTCTCAGAGGAAATCTTGCTCCTGACACCTGCGTTGTAAAGCGTTCAGCCGTTGCACCTGAAATGCTTGCCCACGAAGGTCCTGCAAGAGTGTTTGACTGCGAGGAGGACGCTATCGCTGCTATCAGAGGCGGCAAGATAGTTGAGGGCGATGTTGTAGTTATCCGTTACGAGGGACCAAAGGGCGGTCCTGGAATGAGAGAGATGCTCAATCCTACATCTGCTATCGCAGGCATGGGTCTTGGCTCAACTGTTGCACTTATCACTGACGGACGTTTCAGCGGTGCTTCAAGAGGTGCTTCTATCGGTCACGTTTCACCTGAGGCAGCCGTAGGCGGTCCTATCGCACTTGTTGAAGAAGGAGATATGATAGCAATAGATATCGACAACTGCTCTATCACACTTAAAGTATCTGACGAGGAGCTTGCTGAAAGAAGAAAGAACTGGAAGCCAAGACAGCCAAAGGTAACAACAGGCTATCTTGCAAGATACGCTTCACTTGTAACTTCTGCAAACAGAGGTGCTATACTTCAGATAAAGGACTAATATCCGACACAAAATAATAAGGGAGAAAGGCGGAATAATATGAAAAAATTCATTTCAGGCTTACTTGGAATACTCTTTGTAGTTCTTGTAGTAGTAGGTGTTTTCATCTGTACATATGTATTCAATCAGCCGTCAAGATCAGGCGATTCAAGAGAGCTTATCTCTGGAACATGGACAGATAAGGACGCAAACATCACTTTTGAGTTCTCTGACGAGGGCGATTTCACTATCACTCACACTGATAAAAGCTCAGTTATCGCAAAGGGTTGGTTTAAAATTCAGGAGGACGGGGGAAGCGGAAAGATACAGCTTCTTGTAAATCCGTCTGACAGAGATACAACTGTTGATATCGGTCTGAGAATGAAGTTCTTCTCGACTATTTCCTACAAAAACCTTTCTGTACCGTCTGAGGACGAGAGTGACAAGGTCGCTACCTGCAAGTTCATTTTCCAGAACTCTGACGGAGTTTACTCATGCGAGAGAAAAGACTCTGACGGCTCGTTCTATGACGGCAAATAACGAATTTCCAAGGGCTACGGCTGAACGATATGTTTAGCCGCAGCTTTTGTGCAGTAAAGACTTGATTAAGATAAAAAAGGAGTAAAAATGGAGCTACTGATCAAAAATATCCGTGCCTGCGACCCGCAGACAGGGCTTGACGGTATAACGGACATAGGCATTGACGGAGGAATGATAGTCAGCCTTGGAAAAACTGACGAGCATGCTCAGAGAGTTATCGACGCAAAGGGCAAGCTTTGTGCATTGCCTGGGCTTTTCGATATGCACGTTCACTTTCGTGACCCAGGTCTTACCTACAAGGAGGACATCATCACAGGTGCGAACGCCGCAAAGGCAGGCGGTTTCACGGGCGTCGCTTGTATGCCAAACACAAAGCCGCCTATCGATTCCCCTGAGGGCGTGAAATACGTTTTTGAAAAGGCAAAGAAAACAGGTATCGACGTTTTCCCTATTGCCTGCGTTACAAAGGGCATGAAAGGTCAGGAGCTTTGCGACTATGACGCACTCAAAGCCGCAGGAGTTACCGCCATTTCAGATGACGGCAGACCTGTTGAGAACGCTGAGCTTATGCGTCAGGCTATCGAAAAGACTAACGAGAACGGTCTTATTGTAACTTCTCACTGCGAGGACTTGAAGATAATAAACGGTGGTATCATCAACAAGGGCGAGATATCCGAAAAGCTTGGAGTAAAGGGCATGGACAGAGCCTCTGAGGACTATATCACAGCCCGTGAGATATGCCTTGCAATGAGCTGCAATGCAAGAGTTCACATATGCCACGTTTCCACCAAAGGCTCTGTGAACATCATAAGAGCGGCGAAAAAAGACGGCGTTAAGGTCACCTGTGAAACTGCGCCGCACTATTTCACCTTCACAGACGAAAAGCTTTTAGCCCGTGACGCAGATTTCAGAATGTCGCCTCCACTTAGAACTGAGGAGGACAGAGCGGCTGTTGAGGAAGCTGTTCTTGACGGCACTATCGACTGCATCATCACCGACCACGCTCCACACTCCGCAGAGGAAAAGGCTGACTTTGAGAAAGCTCCAAACGGTGTTGTGGGACTTGAAACTTCCCTTGCAGCTACGCTTACAAAGCTTTATCACAGTGGCAAGTGCGGTCTTGACAAGATAGCAGAGATAATGTCGGTAAATCCGAGAAAGATAATGGGGCTTGAGCCTATCAAGATAGCAGTGGGCGAAAGATGCGACCTTTGTATCTTTGACCCTGACTATGAATGGGAAGTTATCCCTGCGGAGCTTAATTCAAAGAGCAAAAACAGCGTGTTCAAAGGCACAAGGCTCAAAGGCAAGGTAATGTACACAATATGCAGAGGAAAGCTCGTTTTTGAGCTTTAATATAAAAATATCTGAAAGGAAGATAAAAATGGCATTTGACAGACTTATTGAAAATATCGTAAAGACACAAAACCCGTCAGTAGTGGGACTTGACCCAAAGCTTGACTATGTTCCTGAATACATCAAGGAAAAGAAGTTCAAGAAATACGGCAAGACGCTCAAGGGTGCGGCTAAGGCTATATGGGAGTTCAACAAGACTATAATCGACGAGATACACGATATCTGCCCTGCTATCAAACCACAGGCTGCATACTATGAAATGTATGGCTACGAGGGTGTAAAGACCCTTTACAAGACTATACAGTATGCAAAGGAAAAAGGTATGTTCGTCATGACAGACGGCAAGAGAAACGATATCGGCGCAACTATGGAAGCTTACGCAACCGCACATCTTGGTCTTACTGACGTTGGCGGTGAGCTTGTGGAAGCTTTCGGTGCAGACGCTCTCACTGTAAACGGCTATCTCGGTTCAGACGGTATAAACCCGCTTCTTGAGCAGTGCAGAAAATATGACAAGGGCATTTTCGTTCTTGTAAAGACATCAAACAAGTCAAGCGGTGAGCTTCAGGATCTTATGATAGGCAACAAGACAGTTTATGCCACAATGGGCTCAATGTGCGAACTGTGGGGCAAGGACGTTATGGGCAAGTATGGCTACAGCGGTGTTGGCGCAGTTGTGGGTGCGACTTATCCTGAGCAGCTTGCTGAAATGAGAAAGGCTCTGCCGCACACATTCTTCCTTGTACCGGGCTACGGTGCACAGGGCGGCGGTGCTGAGGGCGTATCAAAGGCATTTGACGATCACGGACTTGGCGCTATCGTAAACTCCTCCCGTGGCGTAATGTGTGCATACAAGAAAGAGGATAACTGTGACGAGCATGATTTTGCAAAGGCTGCAAGACGTGAAGTTATCAGAATGAAAGAGGATATAATCTCATATCTGCCAAAGATCACACTTGAATAAACACTAAAGGAGTGACTGAGTATGACAGCAAAGGGCGTTATATTGTTTACAGCGGCGGTGGGAGCATTGCTTTTATGCTCCTGCGCAAAGAACGAGGATACAAGCTCTTTGACAGAAAGTCAGCAGGAGCAAAGCGATTTCCCAAGATGTATCGTAGGTGAGTGGAAATGCCGTGAAACGCCCCTTGACAACAGCGAGCTTTATTCGGGCTATCTCAGCCTTATTATCCGTTCAGACGGCAACTATCTCATGTATGACGCAGAAGCAGGCAATCCCTGCTTAAAAGGCACTATCGAAATGGACAGCGACGATCTTGATCTTATCTTTATTGACGACAGCGGAGTGGATTTTGCGCCACCTGCCGGTTGGGAGAATATGTCCAAAAAGCAGAAGATAGGCTATTTTGCTGACTCTTACACGCTAAAGCTTACTTATACTGATAATGACAGCTCGGTCACTCTCGTTTTTGATGCGGTGAACGCTCCGAATGAGGTAAAGAACTAAGTACAGGGAGGATTTTTAATGTACAAGCAGGGTAAATACCCAATAGTTTCAAAAAAGACCCTTGCAAAAGGAATTTTTGACATTGAGATATACTGTCCGCACATTGCAAAGGCGGCAAAGGCAGGACAGTTTGCACAGGTGCAGGCAGAGGGCTTTTTCCTCCGCAGACCTATCTCTATTTGCGATATCAACAAGGACAAGGGTACTATCCGCCTTGTTTTTGAGGTAAGAGGTCACGGCACTGACAAGATAAGCGAGCTTAACAAGGGCGACCTTGTTGACATTATCGCACCGCTGGGCAACGGCTTCAAGGTGCTTGAAAAGGGCAAGAAAGCTGTCTGTATCGGTGGCGGCATAGGCACACCTCCAATGGTGGGCATTGCAAAGGAATACGGCGAGAACGCCACTGTTATAAGCGGTTTCAGAAACGCTGCGGCTGTTATTTTGCAGGAGGACTTCAAGGCTATGGGCTGTGACGTTCAGCTTTGCACTGACGACGGCTCGGCAGGAAGAAAGGGCTTTGTTACTGACGCGCTTCTTGACGTGCTTAAAAGCGAAAAGCCTGATATCGTTTATGCCTGCGGTCCAATGATAATGCTGAAAAATATCACAAAAATATGTGAGGAAAACGGCATTTACTGTCAGGTATCTCTTGAGCAGAGAATGGCTTGCGGCGTGGGTGCGTGTCTTGTATGCGTATGCCGCACTGTCAAGGACGGTCAGGAGTTCAATTCTCACGTTTGCAAGGACGGTCCTGTATTCGACAGCGAGGAGGTAGTGTTTGATGAATAGGATAAATGTGAATTTCTGCGGAGTTGAGTTCAAAAACCCTGTTATCCCTGCAAGCGGAACATTTGGCTACGGCAGAGAATATGAGCAGTTCTATCCCCTTTCAAAGCTGGGCGGAATATCCGTAAAAGGCACTACGCTTCACCGCCGTGAGGGCAACCCAGGTCCGAGAGTTGCGGAAACTCCAAGCGGTATGCTCAATTCTGTTGGACTTCAAAACGGCGGCGTTGACAAGTTCATAAACTATGAGCTACCTAATCTTGTGACAAAGGACACAAGGATAATAGCCAACATAGCAGGCTCAACTATCGAAGAATGTGCAGAGCTTGCAGAAAAGCTCAACGGCACGGGAAACAGAAAAGTGTTGACATGATAGAGCTTAACATATCCTGCCCGAACGTAAAACAGGGCGGAGCGGCTTTCGGCACTGACTGCAACGTTGCAGGTGCGGTCACAAAGGCTGTTAAGGACGTTACAGAAAAGCCTCTTATGGTAAAGCTTTCACCGAACGTTACAAGCATTGTGGACATTGCAAAGTCTGTTGAAGCAAACGGTGCTGACGCTGTTTCCCTTATAAACACACTTCTCGGTATGCGTATCGACATAAAGACACGCCGTCCGATACTGAAAAACAACGTGGGCGGACTTTCTGGTCCTGCGGTGTTCCCTGTTGCCGTAAGAATGGTATGGCAGGTGGCAAACGCTGTTAAAATACCTGTTATGGGCATGGGCGGTATCGCCACATGGGAAGACGCCATTGAAATGATGATGGCAGGCGCAGGAGCTGTTCAGGTAGGTGCGGCAATATTTGCTGACCCTTATGCACCTGTGAAGATAGCCGAGGGTATGCAGAAATTCTGCGAAGACAACGGTATAAACAACATCTCTGAGATAGTCGGCACTGTTAAGCCTTGGTAACAACATAGTAAAATATCCGTCTTTTTACAGGGCGGATATTTTTATGGTATTTTTTCTTATGAATTTCTTAAATTCATTGAAAACAGCTTGCAAAAGTGCTATAATTTAAGTCGTCAGGAAAGGCTGACAGAGAAAGGGGAAAGATATGTTTCTTAGAGTACTTTGCGTGATAACATCTGCACTTACAGTTCTTACCACGCTTTCAATGACATCATGCGGAGCAGACAACACCATTTCGTCTGAGGCCTCCGAAAGTGCTGTTACATCTACGGCAGACAGCGGTAAAACTGCAAAGGATATCCTTTCGGCAATAGAGGGCGACCACATGGACGCTTCGACTTTTTACGGTGAGGACAGCTTCACAAAGAATACCGAAAAGCTTTATGGTATAGAAGCTGACAAGCTCAGCGACGGAGGAATACTTTACTCCTCTGACGGCAATTATGCTGACGAGATATCAATGCTCAAAATGGCTGACGGAAGCAGTGCAAAAAGCCAGCTTGCAGACAGGCTGAGCTACAGACTTAATCAATATGAAAACTACAAGCCTGAAGAAACAAAGAAAATACAGGCGGCAAAGATATTTCAGGCTGGAGATTACTGGGTGCTTGTTATCTCTGACAATGCTGACGAGATATCTGACGAGATAACAGACATGATAAATTAAAAGACGGAGGAAAGAAAATGACAACAGCGAAAAAAATACTTACCCTCGCACTTTGTCTGACCTGCCTTACAGCGGGTATGACAGGCTGTGCAAAAGATAAAAGCAGTTCTGATACTAAAATTGCTAAAAGCACATCATCACAATCAGAAAGCAGCGACAGCGAGAAGATAAAAGAGCTTAACGACAAGCTTGAAAAGCTGGAAAACACGCTTTCTAACATTCTGGGGGAGGATATATTTGATCCCGCAGACGGTGACGGCAACGTAAACGGTGAGATACACCCTATCTATGATGATACGGCAGTGGTTGAAGCTTACAAGTCGGGTGATGATTCAAAGCTCACTGACGACAAGGACAAATACATACTCAAAGAGCTAAAAAAGGCTGTGGGCGAGATAATCAAAGACGGCATGAGCGAATATGACAAGGAAAAGGCTGTTTATGATTATGTGTTCTCTCAGACCCACTTTAATGACGATTCTCTTGTGGCGATATCTGATGAAAGTGAAGATGACGAGTCATACAATCCTTACGGATTTTTTCATGACCACTCTACTATCTGTGTTGGAAACGCAACAACAATAAAGCTGTTTTTTGATGTCCTAGGTATCGACAGCAAGATAATACACTCAACAGAAAACGGCGAACACGCTTGGAACGTTGTGAAGATAGATGGCAAATGGTATCACCTTGATGTGACATTTGATGGTGGCAACGAAGCTCCAGACTACGCATATTTCAACGTACCTGACACTGCAAAGGACGACGGCTCCTATCCTTGGAACAAAGAGGACTTCCCCGAATGCACTGCCACTAACGATTGCTACATATGCAAGAATGCCAAGAAGCTTGACAGCGTTTATGATATACCTGAGCGCATAAAGGAAGCAATGTCAGATAAAGGAAAAACTATATATATGTCACTGGACGTTCCGGAGGGGGCAGGCAGCACTGCTGTTGCGGAGCAGGTCACAAACATAATATCAAACTTTTACATTGACGATTACAACGTCTCTTCCACACCTGTTATTGACGCAGGGGACAAGGTTTGCTTTGGAATTTCTTTAAATTCGGCAGATGATGACGATTCGGATAATTCTTATGACACAGACAATGCACTCGGCATTGATTACGACAAGCTTTCAAAGGCTTTCTCAGATGCTCTCGGAATAGATTATGAGTATGAGCCTGATTATTCTGATAATAACATAATGGGTTAAAGCTTATAAGGGGATTCTTTAAGGCAATACCGCACAAAGCCGTCAGGTGGGCTTTGTGTGGTGTTGCCTTAATAAAAGCCGCAGGGCATACAGTTTTTACGCTGTATACCCTGCGGCTTTTTATATCGGATTTGATCGAAGAAAGCTTGTTCATCGGGTCACACGTCAGCTTGCCTGACTGTCTGCCCTTTTCCGATTTTGTATGTTTGAGAAATTAGTTCTCGAAAAGTGCTGTTGAAAGATATCTCTCACCTGTATCAGGGAGAAGTGCAACGATAGTCTTGCCCTTGTTCTCAGGTCTCTTTGAAAGTATCTCAGCGGCTTTAAGTGCTGCGCCTGATGAAATACCAACGAGGATACCCTCTGTTTTAGCGAACTTGTTGCCTGTCTTGAAAGCGTCCTCATTCTCAATAGGGAGGATCTCGTCATAAACCTTTGTATCGAGGACATCAGGAACGAAGCCTGCGCCGATACCCTGAATTTTGTGTGGACCTGATTTGCCCTGTGAAAGAACAGGTGAAGTTGCAGGCTCTACTGCTACTATCTTAACGTCAGGGTTCTTTGATTTGAGATACTGACCAACACCTGTTACTGTTCCGCCTGTGCCAACGCCTGCGATAAAAATATCTACCTTACCGTCTGTATCTTCCCAGATCTCAGGACCTGTTGTTGCAAAGTGAGCGGCTGGGTTTGCTGGGTTTACGAACTGACCGAGGATAACTGAGTTCTCGATCTCGCCCTTAAGCTCGTCAGCCTTCTTGATAGCACCTGTCATGCCCTTTGCGCCTTCTGTGAGAACTATCTGTGCGCCATATGCCTTAAGAAGATTTCTTCTTTCGATACTCATTGTTTCAGGCATTGTAAGAATTACCTTGTAGCCCTTTGATACGCCCACAGCCGCAAGACCGATACCTGTGTTTCCTGATGTAGGCTCTATAATAGTTGCGCCTTTCTTGAGAACACCCTTCTTTTCAGCTTCCTCGATCATTGCAAGTGCAACTCTGTCCTTAACGCTTCCTGCCGGGTTGAAATATTCAAGCTTTGCAAGGATAGTTGCGTCAGCCTCTACTGCCTTTTCAAAATTAACTGCTTCGATTATTGGAGTTTTTCCGATAAGCTCCGAAACACCCTTATAGATCTTTGACATTTTAATCTACCTCCGATATGAAAATTATTTTATGCGGTTTTCTGTACCGCTTATGTTTGCTATGGTTATACTATATCACTTTATTCCTACTATGTCAATAGGATTAATATGCTTTCTATGTTTTACACAACAAAGTCAGCTTATTGCAAGCTTCGATTTGTGCATTATGACCTATAATCATACTCAGTAATGCAATATGGCTTATTATTTTCATCACAAAGCTCCACAAATTTTCTGCCCTCATCGGTATAAACAAGAGCCTTGACAGCCTTTCCACGTTTCAGCGGCATTTTATATTCCACACGGATACGCTTCACAGCAGACTCGTTTTCCACAAACTCGTCTGTTATGTCAAGATATCTCGCATTGTTGACGTGTTCGTTCATGTCGATATAGCATTTCAACACCGGGATATCCTCATACACCTGTGGCTCAGTATCAGGTAGGGCTATCTTTCTTGGAAGATACTCCATATCAAGCTTTGGATAGAGCTTCACCCTATCAACAAGCTCCTGTGGAACTTTTATAGGTCGCTGAGAGGTTTTGTCCATGAAAGCGCCAGAAGCTATAGACTTCACGCAGATATCACCATTTTCGTCATATATAACTGTGTTTCTGTAGCCATACATTCTTCTAAGCTCATAGGTCCATGTCTTGACGGTGAGCTTTTCGTTCTGCTCAGGTCTGCGGACGATATCAAGCTGTCTTGACACAAGAAACATCACGCAGTTTTCTTTATCAAAAAAAGGCGACATAACAGGGTGAGTGTCAAGGTGGATAACAGAGCAATCCTGCAAAAGGTCAACAAGGCAGCTATTTCTTATTATGCCATGCGAACCTATCTGGCTGCAATTTACAGTGCGTTTCATTTCATACATATTGCTTTCCTCCATTCTATATGATAATTATACAACTTATTGTCGCTTTTTTCAACAGCACATAGGTACAAATGTTAACAGAGGTAAAGAAATGTTAAAAAAAAACTTGTTGAAATTAGTCCGCTTTGCTACTTATAATGATATTACAGCAATTTTACAGGAGGCAAAATATGTTTTTATGGTTAATGATAGCTATTCTTGTGGCGGTCTGCTCTGTGGCTGGCTTTATTTATCTCACAAGAAGAATATCAGCTTTTGGCTTTATAAAAAAGCTTTCAAAGGATAAAAAGGTACTTAAATACGCCATAAGTGCAGGCCTTATAGTGCTCACAGGCGGCATAATATGGCTTATATGGGACTGGATAAATACGATAATCTGTTTGCTGCATCTTGTTATATTCTGGCTTTTGTGCGACTTGTTTGTGTTCATTGGAAAGAAGATATCAAAGAAACAGGCAAGCAAATGCCTTGCAGGCTTTATCGCCGTGCCGCTGACGGTGGTTTATCTTGCGGTGGGCTGGTATCTTTGCAATAATGTATGGGAAACTGACTACACACTGAAAACTGATAAGAAGTCAGGTGACATAAGGATAGTTCAATTTGCAGACTCTCACGTTGGCACAACGTTCCATGGGGACGGCTTCGCAAAGTACATGGAAGAGATACAGAAGCTTGACCCCGATGTGGTGCTTATAACAGGCGACTTTGTTGATGATGACACATCAAAAGAGGACATGATACAGTGCTGTGAAGCTCTTGGCAAGCTGAAAACAAAATACGGCGTTTATTTCTCATTTGGCAACCATGACAAGGGATACTATGACCCTTCGTATCGTGGCTACAGCGGTGACGATCTTATTGCGGAGCTTGAAAAGAACAATGTCAACGTATTACAGGACGACACCGTGCTTATCGACGATCGTTTCTACATAATAGGCAGACAGGACAGGTCTGAGGAAATGGAAAAGGGCGGTCACAGAGCATCTATGGAAGAGCTCACAAAGGATCTTGACAGCTCGAAGTTCACAGTTGTAATGGATCACCAGCCTTGTGATTATGACGCTCAGGCGGCGTCAAAAGTAGACCTTGTTTTGTCTGGTCACACACACGGCGGCCAGCTCATACCAATAAACTTCCTTGGCACTCTCATCGGCGGCAATGACCGCACATACGGCTATGAAAAGCGTGAGGACACCAACTTTATCGTGACATCAGGCATTTCAGACTGGGCGATAAAATTCAAAACAGGCTGCAAGTCTGAATACGTTGTTATTGATGTTTCGGAGAATTAAATAGCAGGGCAAAGCAAAAGGGTCAGCAAAAATGCTGACCCTTCAGTCTGTATCAGGGCTTTGAATGCTTTCCTATCGTGATTTTTTTCCAAAATGTTCATCTGCCTTTCGGGCGTTCGCTGTGTCGAAAAACGCTGTGTATAAAAGTTTAGCACAATGTTTACCTGTAGTCAAGCACCGAACTATTGACAAACTGCCCTTGTGGATATATAATTTACCAAGAAACTACACTTTGAAAAGGAGGTGTGGCAGTGACAAAGGTCATATATCCTGTTATCGGTAGGCAGACTTCCCTGCCCTTTTATCTCACCGGAATAGGCATTTCCGACCCTGAATATCACGTCACAAGGGACAAAGGGCTTGTTTCACATCAGCTTCTTTTTACCTCAGGGGGCGAGGGCAGACTAATTGTCGGAGGAGAAGAATTTGTGCAGACTAAAGGCTCGGCATTTTATCTGCCCCCTAGCGTTCCGCATGAATATTATCCCTCAAATGGGAATTGGATAACAAACTGGATAGTTTTCCGTGGTGAATTTGCGGGGCAAATGCTTGCAAACCTTGGCTTTGACAGTTTTAGATTCTCCCCTGAGATAAACACCCAAAAACCCTCTCAGCTTTTTGAGCGAATTTTAGTTGCCGCTGCCGACCCTGTGAATTGTGGCGAAAAAACTTCCGCACTTGTGTATGAATATATCCTCGCCATGAAAACTGCAATGCTTTTCCCTGACAGCCGAAACAAGGTGGGAAGCATTACAAGGCAGGCGCTTTTGTATATTGACAGCCGATACATGGAGGATATCACCGCAGAAACACTTGCAGGACTTTCGGGAGTGTCAGTACAACATTTCTGCCGTGTTTTTAAAGCAGAAACTTCAATGCGTCCCCTTGAATATATTGCAAAACGACGTATCTCTCAGGCAAAATCTCTGCTTCTTAACACCGACTCTGACATAGGCGACATAGGCAAGCAGGTGGGCTATGAGGACAGAAACTATTTCAGCATCGTTTTTAAAAAGCTGGAGGGCGTTTCGCCAAGAGAATACCGTCGTTCAAGAGGAACAGGTTTGTAATAATATTTTAAGCTTTATTAGAATTTTCTTAGCATATTTCAAAGCAAAATGTTCGTATCTTAATAATATGCAAAATATTTCAGATTGACCATACACTCCTTTAAGCTTATAATTGTTATAAGAAAGCAAGAAGCCATGCTTTATGCAAGGAGGATAACTTATGACGATACTAAAAAGGAGCGCGTCAATGGTGTCAGCATTGGTCATGATGATATCTAGCGCAGGCGCTTACAATTGCAGTGCGGAGGGAACAACGGTGAACGATAGCAATACAAATAATACAAGAGAGATAGTTATTGACGGAACTACGGCTCAGCTCAAAGAAAACATGCGCTACAGAGGGGCAGGCATGGTGAGCGCAAACAACTCATCAAGGCTTCTGTTGGATTACAAGGCTGAACACCCTGATGTATATGAGCAGATAATGGAGTATATGTTTGGCAAAGAGGGTATCGGCATTACTCACCTTAAGTTGGAAATGGGTGCGGATATAAACTCATCATCAGGCACAGAACCGTCTGTAATGAGAACAGAGGACGAAAAGGCTGACGTAACAAGAGGTGCGGCATACCAGCTTGCCGCTGACGCAAAGAAAATAAATCCTGACCTCACCTTGGATATGCTTTGGTGGAGTGAACCAAAGTGGGTATCTGACGCTTCCGACGTTTATGCTGCAAGATACAAATGGTATAAAAACACCCTTGACTCCGCTTATGAAACATATGGACTTGAATTTGATTATGTAAGTGCTGTGCAGAATGAGCGTGGAGCTGACCTTGAATGGGTGAAATATCTTTCCTCACATCTTAAAAGTGAAAAAGGCACCCCTTATGACTACTCAAAGATAAAGATAGTCGGTGGAGAAGAGGTCTGCACATGGGGCTTTGCTGACAGAATGTATGAGGACAGCGAACTTATGAACGTTGTTGACGTGGTGGGAAGCCATTACACAAGCGAGTCCACCGAGAACGCACAGAAGCTTGCATATGAAGAAAACAAAGAGCTTTGGTTCAGCGAGGCAAGCTCACCAATGGCATATGCGCAGGGTACATACAGATATGACGACTCAGGTCTGGCAGGCATAAATGGCACCCTTGATATTGCAAACAGAATAATCGGAATGTATCCAAACGGCAAAATGACACTTTATGAGTATCAGCCTGTTGTATCGGCATACTATGACGGCGCTTGCTACTGTCAGAAACAGCTTATCTCAGCCTGCGACCCTTGGAGCGGTTATTATATGCTTGACAGCGGATTTTATATGTCTCTGCATTTTTCGCAGTTCATTGAACGGTGACGGCCACGCTATCGTCGACGCAGTTTACAGCTATATGACCGCCACAGACACAGAAACAGGCGATTACAGCACTGTTATCACAAACACTACAAGCGAGCCTATACAGTATGACCTCAAGGTATCAGGACTTGACAAGGCGTCAAGCAACGTGAGCGTATGGGAAACAAGAGGTCCTGACAGCATTGGCGGCAGCTATGACGAGAATTATTTCAAGAAAACTGAGGATATAACCCCTACAGAGAACGGCGGAGCTTATACATACTCTGTGACAGTGAAGCCAAATTCTATTGTGACAATTTCTACTGTTACACCTGAGCACACAGAATACAAAAACGCTGACGAGAGCGAACGCACTGTTTTGAAGCTTCCATATTCGGACGATTTTGAGTATGCAGGCTATCCTGAGAATTATCTTTCATCAAGGGGGAAAAGACCGACAAGGGCAATATGCTAGTTCAGCAGATAACGGCTGACATGAAAGCCAACGAGTGGGGCTACACCCCCGAACCTGTGACTACATTTGGTGACGACAGGTGGTATAACTACTCTGTGAACGTTGACGCTGCTTTTGCGACTTCGCAGGACGCAGGATCAAACTATGTGGGCGTTGGTCTGAGATACACGCTTGGCTGCAATTCATACAGTGGCTATTGGATAAAGCTTTATGAGAACGGAAGCTGGGAGCTTAAAGCAAATGACGGCACTCTTAGCAGTGGAAGCATAGACGGCTTTGACGGCACGACTTCTCACAATCTGAAAGTCGAGGCTGTAAACAACGTTATCCGTGGATATATTGACGAAAACATGGTGGCTGAATACACTGTCAACGAGGGTGAATCTCTTATCGGCGCAGGCAGAGCGTCACTTTTCAGCTCATACAACAAAAACAGCTTTGACAACTTCTCTGCTGAACCTGTGGAGGGCAGTGACACATATGTAACTCGCTTTGACGAAACAGACTCTTGCTTCACTTTTGAGGGCAACTGGGAACACAACCTTATGAGCAGCTTCAAAAACTACAAACGAACCATATCAGATGGCACAGAGGGTGACTCTTTCACAGTAAGCTTTGAGGGAACAGGCTTTGCGCTTTCAGGTGAAACAAGAGAAAACGCTATACTCGGGGTATCAATAGACGGAGGTGATGAACAGCTCGTGACAGTTTCAAGGACAGGTCAGCGTGAGATATCATGCCATTTTGAAGGCTTGTCTGAGGGCGCTCACACCGCAAAGGTAACCATAAAATCAGGCAAATATACAATTGACGCTATGCAGGTAACAGGTGGAAAGATACCATTCGAGAAGAAAAAGCCTGCGAAGTCTGAAAGCACTAAGTCAGGCAAAAGCAAGCTTCCTATAGCTGTTGGGGCAGGCGTTTGCGCTGCTGCGGCAGTTGGTGCAGTGATATACGGCATAGCCAGAAAGAAGCGTAAGGAAAATAATGACTAAAATAAGCAGAACAACAGACATGACACAAGGCAGTGAAATGCGGCACATAATAATGTTTTCACTGCCCTTGCTTGCAGGAAATCTTTTGCAGCAGACATACAATATAGTGGACACTATGGTGGTGGGGCGTTATCTGGGCGATGACGCCCTTGCCGCTGTTGGTGCTACAGGCTCTATCACTTATCTTTTTTACACCCTTTGCATAGGGCTGTCGGTGGGTGCAGGAATAATTGTCGCACAGTATTTCGGTGCAGGCAAGCAAAAAGCCCTGCGGTCGGCAGTGTTCAATTCGGCACTTGTTACAGCTATCTTCGGCATTGTAATAAGCCTTTTATCCGTGCCTGCCGCAAAATCTATACTGGAGCTTTTGAAAGTTCCTGACAAGCTTATCGGAGATTCTGTGGCTTATATGCAGATAGCCTGCGGCGGAACGATAGCGGTGGCAGCATACAACTGGATAAACGCCATAATGAGGGCTTTGGGCGACTCAAAAACACCGCTGATATTCTTAGGTGCAGCAAGTTTGCTGAACGCTCTTCTTGACCTGCTTTTTGTGGTAGTATTCAAATTCGGCATAGCAGGTGCGGCATGGGCGACAGTGCTTACGCAGGCACTTTCTGCCATTTCTTGTATTGTGTACTGCTTTGCAGTGAGCGGAGAGATAAAGCTCACCGCCGACGATCTGCACAACGACAAGGACATGATGAACCGCTGTGTGAAAACAGGTGTGCCTATCGCCATACAAAACGGACTTATCTCGGTATCAATGGTGGCTCTCCAGCGTGTGACTAACGGCTTTGGCGAAACGGTCATGGCGGCATACACAGTTTCAATGCGTATTGAGCAGTTCGTTCAACAGCCATTTTCTTCACTTAATGCGGCAGTTTCAACATTCACAGGACAGAATATCGGTGCAGGAAAAGAAAAACGTGCGCAGAAAGGTCTTGCTTGTGCAATAAAGATATCGGTGATATTCTCGGCAGTGGTGCTTGTGCTGTTCACACTGTTCGGTGGAGCGATAACATCTTGGTTTGTCAAGGGCAAGACTGTTATAAGCATATCGGCAAAAGCGCTTATCATAACCTCACTTTTCTACTGGTCGCTGGGTATTATCCACACCACAAGAGGATTTTTGAACGGCGCAGGCGACACAAACTATGCCCTTGTAAACGGCATGGCGGAGGTAATATGCAGGATAGGTCTTTCACTTATCCTCACAAGGATAGCTTTCATAGGCTATTGGGGCATATGGTACACCACCGCCGCAACATGGTTTGTGACCGCTATGGTGAGCCTTATAAGATACAAGGGTGAAAAATGGAGGCTTCATGCCATAGTGAAATAGATTTTCATAACTGCTGTACCGATTGGGTGCGGCAGTTTTTTAGTTGAAACAGTTTCACATTATATATGAAATATTCATATGAAACCATATTGAAAATTCATAGTGCAGTGGTATAATATAATAAAAGGAGTGACGAGCAATGAACATTACTGAATTTGCAAAAGCCGCAGGAGTATCAAAATCTGCTGTGAGCAGATATTTCATATTGAAGCCGCCATAGAAGCCACAGGCTATGCCCCGAGCGTTCAGGCGCAGAACGTGAGAACAAGGGTGACAAAGCTTGTGGGAGTTATTATACCAAAGCTTTCAAGCGAGAGCTGTGCAAGAGAGGTGGAGGGAATAAGTCAGGTACTCAGTGAGCAGGGCTATCAGCTTTTGCTTGTGAACTCTGCCAACGACCCAAAGAAAGAAGTGGAATATCTGGAGCTTTTCCGAAGCAATCGTGTTGACGGAGTTATCTTTTTGGCTTCTGTTTTCACTCCGCTCCATGACGCTGTGCTGAAAAAAATGCGTGTTCCGGTGGTAATTGTGGGACAGGAATACAAGGGTGCAAACTGCGTTTGTCATGACGATTACAAAGCCGCCTATACCGCAGAGAAGCTTATGCTTGACAAAGGCTGCAAAAAGCCCGCTTTTATTGGTGTTACCGAGCAGGACAAGGCGGCAGGTCAGGCAAGAAAAGACGGGTTTCTCCACGCCCTTTCTGATAACGGCATCAACATTGAAAAGTCTGATATGCAGACGGCTGAATTTAAAATGGACTCAGGCTACAAAAGGGCTTTGACATTACTGAGAAGCGGCAGAAGGTACGACCACATTTTCTGTGCCACCGACAGTCTTGCCGCAGGCGCGCTCCTTGCCTGCCGTGAGCAGGGATTGAAAGTACCAGAGGATATAATGATAGCAGGTATTGGCGACTCTCAGCTTTGTAATGTCACGTCCACTCCCCTGACCTCTGTGCATTTTCATTATCGCACCGCAGGCATAGAAGCGGCACAAATGCTGCTCAATTCACTTAAACGAGAAAGCTCTATACCAAGGACACTGACGCTCGATTTTGAGCTGGAAGAGCGTGAGTCTACAGAGAAAAAATGTGAAACTGTGTGAAACCTTGTAATACCGCCTTGTAAGTTTATATTATTTGTCAATAGACAAATGCACTGTCATGGGTTATAATATAGTTAATGAAATCGGTATCACATAAATGATGAAACTGATAAAATAACATAGTTCGGGCAAAATAATAAAAAAGCAAGCAAAGGACGGGATATTATGGATCACAGAAGTTCAGCTCGTGAGATACTTTCTGCTATAGGCGGAAAGGAAAATCTGGTCAGTGCCGCACACTGTGCCACAAGATTAAGACTTATAATCGCAGACAACTCAAAGATACAAAAGGATACCCTGGAGAACATTGATGTTGTAAAGGGCGTTTTTGAAGCTTCAGGACAGCTTCAGATCATCATAGGCACCGGAACGGTAAACAAGGTCTATGACGAATTTATCGCAGAGGCAGGCGTGGAAGCCTCTTCAAAGGACGAAGTCAAGGCTCAGGTGGCTCAGAAGCAGAACTGGTTCAAAAGACTTATCAAAACTCTTGGCGACGTATTCGTACCTATAATCCCTGCTATCGTCGCAGGCGGTCTTATCATGGGAATAATGGAAGCCTTGAATTTCATGGCTTCAAACGGCTTTATCTCTCTTGACACAAATGGATATGTTTTCACAATATTCAAACTGCTTTCAAATGCAGCGTTCACATTCCTGCCGATACTTATTGGCTATTCTGCAACTAAGGTGTTCGGTGGCAACCCTTATCTTGGTGCGGTAATAGGAATGTTCCTTATCCACCCTGACCTGCAAAACGCTTGGACAGTTTCCACAAACGGATATGAGCAGACTTTCTCCATATTTGGTCTGTTCAACGTTCACATGGTAGGCTATCAGGGTCATGTAATTCCTATCATAATCGCTTCATTCATTCTTGCGAACATCGAGAAAAAGCTTCACAAGAAAGTGCCTGACATTGTCGACCTTTTCGTTACACCTCTTGTGAGCCTTACAGTAACAGCTTTCCTCGTTTACACCTTTATCGGTCCTGTATTCGTTGCCCTTGAAAATGGCATTATCACAGGCGTTCAGAAGCTTATCACTATCCCATTCGGCATTGGTTCGTTCATAATGGGCGGTTTCTATTCAACAACAGTTGTTGGCGGTATACATCATATGTACACTGTTATCGACATTGGTCAGCGCCTCTGGCATCTGCCGCAAACATGGCTCAGGGAGCTGCCTGCCTTGCAGTGGCAGTAAGAAGCAAGAACAATAAGATAAGATCAATGGCTTATCCATCTGCTCTGTCTTGTATGCTTGGCATAACAGAGCCTGCAATATTCGGTGTAAACCTTAGATTTGTAAAGCCTTTCATATTCGGCTCTATCGGCGGTGCTTGCGGAGCAATGGTCGCTTCTATCCTACACCTTGGCGCAACTGCAACAGGTGTAACAGGAATATTTGCAATACTTCTTACACTCAACCACCCAGTGAAGTATATAATCTCAATGGCTGTAGCAATGGGCGTTGCATTCACTCTTACTTGGCTTTTCGGCACGAACAACGAGCAGATAAAAAACGAGAACAAGCCTTCCGAAAACAAGACAGAAAAGGCTGAACAGCCTGCACAGGCTATGGAAACAAAGGCTGAAAATGCAGACGTAGCAGATGACGGCATTATCACAGCTCCGCTTAGCGGCAAGGCTGTAAAGCTTGAAAACGTTCCTGACCAGACCTTTGCGCAGGGCATACTTGGTCTTGGTGCGGCAATAGAACCTACCGAGGGCAAGGTCGTTGCACCTGGCGACGGCAAGGTCGAAACGCTTTTTGACACTTTCCATGCAGTTGGTTTGACGCTTGACAACGGCAAGGAGCTTCTTATCCACGTTGGAATAAACACTGTTGAGCTTAAAGGCGAGGGCTTCAAGGCTTACGTTTCTGAGGGCGACAGAGTAACAAAGGGACAGACGCTTATCACTTTCGATATGGACTTTATAAAGAGCAAGGGCTATCAGACTATCACACCTGTTCTTGTGGGCAATTCAGACGAATTTGCCTCCGTTGAGGAGCTTGCAGAAGAAGGCACAGAAGTGACTATAGGAGATAAGCTAATAAAGGTAAACGCATAAAGTTCAGACAAACAGTCAATAATCATAGTCAACGCACCAAAAGGAGAGGATATAAATGGATAACAAAGAGAAACTGGAAAACAGAGAAAGAATAAAGAACGCAAAATGGCGTCAGAGATTTCATATCGAGCCGCCTGACGGCTGGCTCAATGACCCGAACGGTCTGAGCTTTTACAAGGGCGAATATCATGTTTATTTTCAGTACAGCCCAATTGCCGCTGACGGTCACACGCCAAGAGGCTGGGGACATTATCACGGTGCAGACCTTATGCACATGACTTATGACAGGGCTGTTATGATGCCTGATATCCCAGAGGACAGCCATGGTGTTTACTCAGGAAGCGCCATTGAAAATGACGGTGTTCTGCATATTTTCTACACAGGCAATGTGAAGATGATAGGCGATTATGATTACGTCAAAGCCGGCAGAGGTGCGAACGTTATCCACGTCACCACCACAGACGGAAGCAACATGAGCGAAAAGCAGGTGCTTCTGAGAAACAGCGACTACCCTATTTTCTGCTCATGCCATGTGAGAGATCCAAAGGTGTGGAAAGAGGGCGACATATGGAAAATGGTGCTGGGTGCAAGAACTCTTGACGACGAGGGCTGTGTGCTTGTATACGAATCTGACAATCTTATAAACTGGAAATACGCCGGCAAGGTATACAAAGAGGGCTACGGCTATATGTGGGAATGCCCTGACTATTTCGAGATAGACGGCAAGGGCTTTTTAAGCACCTGCCCGCAGGGTATGCCTCACTATGAAACAAAGTGGCAGAACCTTAACGAATCAGGCTACTTCCCTGTTCAGGGCAAGCTTGAGGACAGCGTTCTAGGCGATTTCACCGAATGGGACATGGGCTTTGACTTCTATGCACCGCAGACGTTCCTTGACCCTCAGGGCAGGAGGATACTCATAGGCTGGCTTGGCATGGATAACAAGGTCTACGGCAATGCCACAACTGAGCTTGGCTGGCAGCACTGCCTTACCATACCGAGAGTTGTAACTGTTGCACCCAACGGCAATCTCAGACAGCAGCCTATAGCTGAATTTGACGAGCTTAAAAGCAACGCACGCCGCCAGAGCAGCGGTCAAACTGCAGAATATCCTCTGCCATTTGAACTCGACGGTGAGCCTGCGGACAGTTTCAGCATATCATTTGACGGCAAGCTGGAGCTTGGCTTTAATAAAGAGAAAAAGCTCTTTACAATGAAATTTACTGACGAAAAATACGGCTGTGGCAGAACGGTAAGAAACGCAGAGATAGACAGCGTGAGAAATATAAGAGTTATCGCAGATATGTCAAGCATCGAAGTCTATATCAATGACGGCGAAACTGTGATGTCAACAAGAATATATCCCGATAATGACAGCGTAAAGCTTAAAGTAAACGGCTTTGAGGCACAGGTTTGGGACATCTAAGAGGAGGAACTGCAATGGGAAACACACTTTTTGCCATAGGCGAAGCACTGATAGATTTTATTCCTGCACAGACAGGCTGTGCCTTTGAAGAAGTAACGGCTTTCAGCCCTAAAAGCGGCGGAGCGCCTGCAAACGTCTGCGGAGCGTTCACTATCCTTGGTGGAAGCTCGAAATTTATCACTCAGCTTGGTGATGACCCATTCGGAAGAAAGATAGCAGGCGACCTTGCAAGGGCTGGAATCGACACTTCCCTTGTGAGCTTCACCGACAAGGCTAACACAGCATTGGCTTTTGTGAGCCTTGAAAATGACGGCAACAGAACGTTCTCATTCTACAGAAAGCCCTCCGCAGATATGCTTTTTTCAGCGGAGCAGGTAAAAGAAGAATGGTTTGAGGACGCATACGCACTGCATTTTTGCAGTGTTTCCCTTGGAGATTTTCCAATGAAAGACGCACACAAAAAGGCTATCGCCTATGCACGTCAAAAAGGCGCAATGATAAGCTTTGACCCTAATCTGCGTTTTCCTCTCTGGAACGACAAGAAAGCTCTGCATGATACCGTAAATGAGTTTATACCAATGGCTGACATTGTGAAGATATCAGACGAAGAGCTTGGATTTATCACAGGTGAAAGCGACATCAAAGCCGCTCTGCCAAAGCTTTTCACAGGCAATGTGAAGCTTGTGATATACACCTGCGGCTCAGAGGGAGCATATGCTTTCACCAATAACGCTCAGGCATTTGCAGAGAGCGAAAAGGTGAAAGCCGTTGACACAACTGGTGCAGGAGACGGATTTATAGGCTCGTTCCTATATGCACTGAAAACTCTCAGCGTGACCGTCGAAAGCCTTTGTGACCTTGACAATGCACAGCTAGAACGCTGTATAGCGTTTTCAAATAAATTCTGCGGTGAAAGCGTTAAACATCAGGGTGCTATCGCCTCCTACAGAAAAATAGAATTTATATAAATTTGCATAATAATTATCCTTTAATAATACATTTCCTTAATACAAAGCCTTCCCCTTTTGGGAGGGTTTTTGTTTTCGGCAAAATTTCACAAAACATTTTGCAGTATATGTAGGGGACGGCGCCCTCGACGTCCAGATTTTGCGTTTTTGAAAGGCTTGTTTTTAACACGTTTTAGCATAGTAATATGATACTTTGTGAAAATTTGACAAAAGATAAGATATACTATATAATAGAGATTGTATGACTATTTTTACAGGAGAATTATTATGAACGAAAATAAAAACAGAGCAACCTTTCAATCCCGATTGGGATTTATACTTGTATCCGCAGGGTGTGCCATTGGTCTTGGCAACGTGTGGAAATTTCCATACATTTGCGGACAAAACGGCGGCGGAGCTTTTCTGTTCCTATACCTTATCTGCCTTGTGCTGTTGGGTCTTCCAATACTCATATGCGAATTTGCCATAGGCAGAGGAAGCAACCGAAGTCTTTCTCAGGCTTTCAACCGACTTGAAAAGCCCGGTAGCCGATATCACTGCACAAAATACACGAGCATTGCAGGAAACTATCTGCTCATGATGTTTTACACAATGGTCACAGGCTACACCCAGCGGCAACGGCTGAGGCTTTTAAGGATATGCAGGCTTCCCCGTGGCTCATGCTCATATTCTCGGCTATCGTTATCATACTTTGTATCGGTGTTTGCGCACTGGGATTGCAAAACGGCATTGAAAAGGTAACGAAATTTATGATGATACTGCTTATGGCGCTCATGGTGGTGCTGGCGGTGAACTCTATCAGGCTGAAAGGCGCTTCTGAGGGGCTTAAATTCTTTCTTGTGCCGGACTTTGACGTCTTTAAGGAAAAGGGCTTCACATCAGTGCTTTTCGCCGCAATGACTCAGGCGTTTTTCACACTAAGCATAGGCATAGGCACAATGGAGATATTCGGAAGCTATTTGAAAAAGGACCGCACTCTTGTAGGCGAGTCTGTGAACGTTATCGTTCTTGACACTGCCGTGGCTGTCGTTGCGGGACTTATCATAATCCCTGCCTGCTTTGCATACGGAATCGAGCCTGACTCAGGTCCGTCACTGCTTTTCATCACTCTGCCTAACGTTTTCCACCATATGGCTTCAAGCCGCTTGTGGGGAATATTCTTCTTCATCTTCATGTCATTTGCGGCGCTTTCCACCGTTATCGCAGTGTTTGAGAACATTATCACAATGTCAGTAGAACTGTGGGATTGGAGCAGAAAAAAATCACTTATTGTAAACCTTGTGATGATACTTGTGCTTACAATGCCTGCTGTGTTTGGTTTTAACCTGCTGAAAAATATCCAGCCAATGGGCGCAGGTTCGACTATCATGGACCTTGAAGACTTCTTGGTATCATCGAATCTTCTGCCACTTGGCTCTCTTGTGGGAGTGCTTTTCTGCGTTCGCAAAAACGGCTGGGGCTGGGAGAACTTCATCAAGGAAGCCAACACTGGCAAGGGCAAGCATATCCCTAACGGACTTCGCAGCTACATGGCCTACGTTGTGCCTGCACTTATATGCTTCATCTACCTCAAAGGATACTATGACACATTCTCAAACAGAAGTCTGCCGGTCCTTATAGGCTGGATGTGCTTTGCGGTGATACTTCTTGTGCTGATATTCTGGGCAGCTTTCTCAAAAAGCAAAAAAAATTTGGAAAATCCTATTGACAAATAGAAAGTTTGGCTATATAATAAACCTTGCGTGATGTTTCACGAAAAATCGTATAATGATAAACGCTATAAAAATAAACTAAAAGGTGGTGGGTGAAATGAGAAATATTCTTTTTGATCTTCTAAAGACTAACGAGAATATAAGCCTTACAAACAATGTAAGTTCAATATGCCTTTCAGATGTCATTTTGCCTGCCCTTATTACCAAAAGCTAATGAGATTTTTATCAGCTTTCTGGATATTATACTGCAGAACTATTGCGACCTCTGATATCAGGTATCAGAGGTCTTTTTTTGACCTGTTATAGGCAGTTACATTATGCGAATTTACAGAATTATATCGGAAGAATATGAAATTTATCCCGAAAAGGAGGGAATACATGAAGTTTTTTGACGTTTTGCCACAGCTTGCAGAAAACGAACTGCTTAAGCGTGGAGTTATGACTGACGAGCTGCTTTACTGCGTAAAAGCTGACCTTGACGGTGAGGGCGGATATGTGGACGTATACATAACTTTCACAAAAGACACCCTTTGCATACTCCGTGGCTATGAAGAATACGGAAAAATGAAACGTGGGCAGAAGAGAAAAAATCTCGTAAACTTCACAGTATCAGGCTATGATGAATACCCCATAGACAGCATTGAAGAAATGTTTGTTGACCGCTATGCAAATTCCGCAAGACTTATGATAAAGGACAAGTTCGGCAAGGAGTTCCCTATAGCGAGATTTTCTCTTGGCTTTGCTGACAAATTCGAGAAATTCAGCCAGCGTGTAAACTGCACAGCCAAGAACGAGCCTATTGACGACCGCCTGCTGGAAGGAGTAAAGACCCACTGCCCTACCTGCGGTGAGCCTTATCCTGACCCTAACCGCCCTGTCTGTCCGAGATGTGTAGACAGACGCTCGGTGTTCAAACGCCTGCTTTCTATGTTCGGTGAATTTAAGGGTGCGGTATTTCTCATACTGCTCACCATAGTTTTAAGCAACGTTTTCGCAGTGCTTTCGCCGATATTCGGCTCTCAGATGCTCTATGATGATGTGCTTGCGGAAAACGGAAAATACTATGGCAAGATACTCATGATAGTAATGCTCATCGTGGGCATAAACGTTGCAGGAATGATAATGCGTATCATTTCAGGCATTATAACCTCAAAGGTCGTGCCTGTTGTTACGCACCAGCTTAGGGTGAAGATATTCTCATCAATGCAGCGGCTTTCCCTTGACTTTTTCACAAGCAAACAGACAGGCTCGCTTATGTCCAGGGTCGACAGAGATAGTCAGAACATCTACTGGTTTTTCACGGATATAGTGCCGTATGGTCTTACAAACGTGGTAAAGATAGTGGGCATTGCGGTGATAATGCTCACAATTTCGCCACTTCTGTCACTTGGTATAATCCTCACTATCTCGGTGATAGAGATAGTTCAGCACCAATTTTACAAAAGCCAGCGCAAGCTTTACCGCAAATATGACGTTGCAATGCGTTCTGCAAACTCGGTGCTGTCTGACGTTATGAACGGACAGCGTGTGGTAAAGGCTTTCGCCCGTGAGGACAGAGAGATAGAACGCTATAAGGTAAAAAACACTGACGCATTTTTGATAAACTCAAGGATAAACTCACGAATAGCAAACACTATCCCTGTTATATGGACGTTCTATAGGATAGTGAACAAGCTTGTTTTCTGCCTTGGCGCAGTGCTTGTTATAAAAGGTCACATACTATTCGGCGCACTTTCAGCACTTATTTCCTATACCGAAATGGCTATGGATCCTATCAACTTTTTCACATGGATAGGCGACCGCTGGGCAAAATGTATGGACGCCGCATCAAGAATGTTTGAGATAATGGACGCTCTGCCTACTGTAAAAGAGGACGAACACCCTGTTCATATGGAAAACATGAAGGGGGATATCGAGCTTAAAAATGTATCCTTTGAATATGAAGCAGGACACCCTATCATAAAAAACGTTTCTTTCAAGGTGCAGGCCGGACATATGTTTGGGATCGTTGGTAAAACAGGTGCAGGAAAATCCACTATCATAAACCTTATGGCAAGGCTTTATGACGTAACAGGCGGTGAGATAACCATTGACGGCGTACCTATCAGGAAGATAGCCTTTGACGATCTGCGCAGAAATATCGGTATAGTTTCTCAGGAAACTTTCCTTTTCATAGGGTCGATAGCTGACAATATCCGCTATGCAAACCCTGACGCCGCCATGGAAGAAGTTATCGAAGCGGCAAAGTCCGCAAACGCACATGAGTTTATAACAAAGCTCCCTGAGGGCTATAACACTAAGGTCGGCGAGGGCGGAATATCCTTGTCAGGCGGTGAAAAGCAGAGAATATCTATCGCAAGGGCTATCATTCAGAAGCCTAACATACTTATCCTTGACGAGGCGACCGCTTCCATGGACACAAGGACAGAGCGAAAGATACAAGCCGCTATCGACAATCTGAAACAGGGCAGGACGATTATTTCTATCGCACACCGCCTTTCAACTCTCCGTGACGCTGATATGCTCTGCGTTATCGAAAATGGAGAGCTTAAAGAAATGGGAACACATGACAAGCTCATAAAAGAAAAAGGCAAATATTTCGAGCTTTACAAGCTGCAATCAGAGGCATTGCAGTTCATAAACGAATAAGTAAGGAGATGAACACAATGGCTGAAAATATTACCGCTGAGCAGGAGGTCTACGAGGTCGATAAGCTGACCTTGCTTGACTGCAAAAAGATACGCCTTGCAAAAGAAGAAAGCGGTTTTCTTACCCTCGATTATGAGGGCAGGACTTATCACAAGGTAAACCCCACAAGGCTCATACCATTTTACTCAAAGACCACCTACATAAGCCTTTCATACGAAAATTCTGAAAAAGAATTTCGTGAGATAGGAGTTATAAAAGATATGGCGGAGCTTGACGGTGAGCAATACAAGCTTCTTGACAGCTATCTTGAATACAAATACTATATGCCTGAGATAACAAAGGTCTACAGCATAAAGGACAATATGCGTGGTGCGATATTTGTAAAGGCTGACACAACTTCGGGACAGAAAACTATCTGTATCCGTGACTGGTATCAGAATTTCAGAATGATAGGCTATGATTATCTCTACGTCAACGACGCAGACGGCAACAAATATTTCTGCCCTGACATTCACAAGCTTGACAGAAAAAGCCGTCAGGTGCTTGAAATGTACACCTAAAAGGTGTTAGACCACACTGAAAGGAGTGTGAAAATATGGATCTAAAAACTTCCCTGCCACAGAATGCCCCGGCAGACATTGTTTACTCTCTGCCTGCAAACTTCACCTGTAAGGGCGACAAAATGAACGGACATTTCTGCGTGACAAAAGAAAAGATATACATTTACAACGGCAGTGAGATAACACTTGAATACAGCATAGACGATTTCTCCGAGTTTGAGTGCAAACAGCAGATAGGCACTTCAATGGCTCAGGGAACGCTGAAAAGCGGTGAAACTATCTGCTTCTGCGGTTTTTCGCAGGATCAGTTTCTCAGATACGCCGAGCTTATAAAGCTTCTTGACCACTGTTTGCGCACAGGCGAGCTTATGGAGATAACTGACACGGAAGAGCCTGTCTGCCCCAAATGCGGTCTGCCGCTAGAGGGCGCAAAGGAATGTATCTACTGCACAGGCAAGGGCAAGACAATGGTCAAGCTCATAAAACGCATTGCGCCATACAAGAAATATTTTGCGATCGCAGTTATATGCACGATACTTTCCGAGCTTATATGGGTGCTTGCGCCATATCTTGACAGAGTTATAATCGACAAGTATGTTACCCCGAAAAACACCCATTGGGCAGGCCTTGCAGGAGTTATCATCACTATCGTCACCCTGCTGCTTTTGGCAGGAGTGTTTGAGTTTTTCAACATGAAAAACAGCTTCAAGGTCGCACTCAATCTGGGACGTGACCTTAGGCAGGAGATATTTGAAAAGTCACAGCAGCTTTCCATGAACTCCATATCAAAGCGAACAGCAGGCGAGCTTATCAACCGTGTTTCAAGCGACGCCGCAAAGCTTGAGGACTTCATCACTGCAAACGGCAAGGACGCCATAGTAAAAATACTTTCACTTGTGATAATAGGCATACTGCTTTTTATCATGGACTGGCGGCTTGCGCTTATGACAGTTTTGCCTGTACCGATAGTTTTCATAATAGTGCAAAAGCTTTTTGACGCCATGGCGATACGCTACACAAAGGTATGGAAAAACGGCGTTTCTCATGGAGAAACTTTGCATGATATTTTAAACGGCATAAGAGTTGTAAAGTCCTACGGCAACGAGGTAAGGGAGATACAGCGCTACACAGAATGTTCCGAACGCTGGGCGAAAAGCTGTGTTCGTGCGGAAATGATGTGGTATCTCACCATTCCTGCCTCAGAATTTATCCTCACCATTGGTAACTTCTTCGTACTGTATTTCGGTGGAAACATGATTCTCGACCACACCATGACATTAGGTCAGCTTATACAGTTCACCACCTACGTTGCAATGCTTTACGAACCTATACGCTGGCTCATACAGATACCGAGAAATCTTGCGGACACCTCAGTTTCCGCAGGCAAGGTCTTTGAGATACTTGACGAGGACACTGACGTTCGTGATTGTGATGACCCTATTGACCTTGACATTCAAGGCGATATCGAATTTGACGGCGTTTATTTTGGCTACAAGGTATACAATCCTGTACTGAAAGACATAACCTGCAAGATAAACAAGGGCGAAATGATAGGCATTGTGGGACACTCAGGTGTGGGAAAATCCACAATGATAAATCTTATTCTCAGACTTTATGACTGCACGCAGGGAGAGATACGCATTGATGGTGTGAACATAAAGGATATCGCACAGCACAGCCTGCGTTCACAGGTGGGCGTGGTGTTGCAGGAAACTTTCCTTTTTGACGGAAACGTACTTGAAAATATAGCATATGCAAAGCCTGACGCTACCTTTGAGGAAGTAATAAGGGCAGCGAAAATTGCGAATGCACATGACTTTATCACAAAGCTCCCTGACGGCTACAACACCCGAGTGGGCAACAAGGGCTATCAGCTTTCGGGCGGCGAACGTCAGAGAATTGCCATTGCAAGAGCGATACTCCATGACCCTAAGATAATAATACTTGACGAGGCGACGGCTTCTCTTGACACTCAGACGGAAAAGCAGATACAAGACGCTTTGGGCAAGCTCACAAAGGGCAGGACGACAATTGCCATTGCTCACAGACTTTCCACCCTCAGCAACGCCGACAGGCTCATCGTCCTTGACAAGGGCAGACTTGCAGAGTTCGGCACTCACGCTGAACTTATGCAGAAAAAGGGCGTATACTACAAGCTTGTTATGGCTCAGCGCCAGACCACAAAAATGAAAATAGTTCAGCCGCAGACCTGTTAAGCACTTGACATTATCACGGCAATGTGGTAAAATACAATAGTAAAATCTCATATTGGGGAATGATGTTCTCCCCTGGGAAACCTAAACCGCTTATTAAGCTGATGACTTCTGTTTTTTACGCAGGAGTTGTCAGCTTTTTTGATTTTTGGGAGGTATAATTATGTTATTTTCACTGGCTGTGATCTTTCTTGTGGGGCTGTCAGCCGCCGCCATTTTTCAGGCTATCGGTCTGCCGAGGATAATCGGTATGCTTGCAACGGGCATTCTCACAGGCACTTACGTTCTTGATCTGCTGGATCCTAAGATACTTGGCATATCCTCAGAGCTTCGGCAGATAGCCCTTATCATTATCCTTATCAAAGCAGGGCTGTCACTCAATTTGTCCGACCTGAAAAAGGTGGGCAGACCTGCGGTCATGATGTCATTCCTGCCTGCAAGCTTTGAGATACTGGGATATTTTATCTTTGCTCCGCTGCTTCTTGGGATAAACCACACGGAAGCCGCTGTTATGGG
>ERZ779969.102-NODE-102-length-32344-cov-3.18161_pt1 | contig 32344 bp, 23 predicted proteins | sample MGYA00511538_ERZ779969 | MGnify/ENA primary metagenome ERZ779969 (study PRJEB29588, sample SAMEA2151391) | human gut metagenome | biome: human gut; feature: human-associated habitat; material: faeces | place: Denmark | collected 2008/2010 ... | reverse complement strand
CGGAAGACAGCAGACAAAAAGCTTTTTTGCTGTTGCTCCTGTGGGGTCTGTTATGGTATCTCTTTGGAGCATTTGCTTTGTTACGCTGTCGCCTTTGATCTTGCCTGATATGAGAATATACAGACAGGCGATCGCAGAGGCTATGGACGAACCTAGGATAGCTGCGGCAGCTATAAATGGAAGTGCGGCGGAGGTTGCCTGACGTGAGTTTTCATAGGCTGTGCCGAATATCATGCCTGTTTTATCATACATATCGGATATATGATACATTAGTCCGTAGGCGAAACCAAGACCTAGGATAAGTTTGAAAAGGGTTTCTATCACTTCTGATACAGCGGTCGGTATCATATTCTGCAAGCCCTCACAGTAACCGCGTTCCACTGACATAATGGTACAGAAAATAATAGATGGGGCAACGCACATGAGAGCATATTTTGTACTTGGCTCGCCGACTACATTGCGTGACAGAAAATCTGAGGTGAGTATCATTACTGCAGCAGCGGCTGCGCTGATGATCGTGAAAAGAAAAAATGCAGTTCGCTTGGTATGACGCATATTTAAAAAGCGTTCAAGGGCATAGTTTTCAGCAGTAAGGCGAGCCATGGTGGAGGGGATACCTGAAACGACTATGGCGAAAACTGGTGTGAAAACTGAGAATGCTGAAGCGAAATATCCCATGCCTGTGCCGCCCAGAAGATTAGTAAGAGGTATCTTATAAAGAAGTCCCAGAATTTTAGTTATCAGAACCATTGCAAGCAATATTGCTGAGCCTTTTATAAAGCCTTGTCTTTTCATCTGTCAACCTGCTTTCTGACTTGTTTTTATATGATCTTATGCTGTTATGGTGGGTTTTATTACGGTTTGTCCATATGTCCGGTGGATATGCAGTTGTTTAAATTGCACAAAAATAGAGCTTAGGGTGCTAATACTAAAAAAAGTTTGCGTAAACACTTTATTTTATAGGAAAAATGTGATATAATCATATTATGTATTTTTAAGAAAAAGAGGTAAAAAAGTCATGACTTATAAGTTTTCAGAAAAGGTTTCTCATTTGCAGGCTTCTGCTATCAGAGAGATACTTAAATTTACTTCTGACCCAGAGGTAATTTCATTTGCGGCAGGCAATCCTTCTCCTGAGGCATTCCCTGTGGACGAGCTTAATAGAATATCAGAAGAGATATTCAAGGAAAATCCTATCGGCGCACTCCAGTACAGCCTTACAGAGGGATACACTCCGCTGAGAGATCTCCTTAAGAAAGAGCTTGAAAAGAAGGGTGAATTTGATCCTGAGAGAGATGATCTTATCATCACAAGCGGTGCTCAGCAGGCTAACGAGCTTGCTTGTAAAGTTCTCTGCGACCCAGGCGACGTTCTTTGCTGTGAAGCTCCAAGCTTTATAGGCTCACTTAATGCATTCAAGTCTTACAATGTTGAGCTTAAGGGTATCACGCTTCATGAAGACGGGGTTGACCTGAAAGAGCTTGAAGAGGCTTTCGCTACCGGCAAGGTAAAGGTATTCTACATTATTTCTAACTTCCAGAACCCTACTGGTCTTACAACTTCTCTTGAAAAGAGAAAGGCTATCTACGAGCTTGCTAAGAAGTACAGTGTTATGATACTTGAAGATAACCCATACGGCGACCTGAGAATAAAGGGTGAGGCTATCCCGTCTATCAAGAGCATGGACAAGGACGGTCTTGTTATGTATTCAAGAACATTCTCGAAGATACTTGCTCCTGGTATCAGAGTTGGCTACATTTCTGCTCCAAAGGAGATAATCGGAAAGATAGTTGTCTGCAAGCAGGTGGCTGACGTACATACAAACATCTGGGCGCAGATGCTGGCTTACAACTTCATGAAGGACAATGATATGGAAGCGCATCTTGCTTCGCTGAGAGTGATCTACAAGCATAAGCTCGAACTTATGATAGAGCAGATCGAGAAGAATTTCTCTTCACAGATCAAGTTCACAAGACCTGAGGGCGGTCTGTTCATTTGGTGTACTCTTCCGGAGGGCAGTGACATGACTGGTTTCTGCAAAAAGGCTGTTGCAGAATATAAGGTAGCCGTTGTTCCTGGCAATGCTTTCATGGTAAGCGAGTCTGACAAGACAGCTTCATTCAGATTGAACTTCTCAACTCCTACAGACAAACAGATAATCGACGGCTGTGAGAAGCTTGGCAAGCTTTCTAAGGAAATGTTCGGCGATTAAGATAAAATGAAAAAAGTTCCTTTTACGCCTTTTCAGCTTGTGCTTACGGTGGTAAATACGGTGGCTCTAATGTTCTGCATGGGGTGTGATTGCTTTGTGCTGATAGTGGGCATGACGGCAGGCAGGACAAAGCCTTATGTGGTGGATCTTGTGCTGAGTCTTCTTGCTATGGCGGTGTTTATTCTGCTTGTGTTTTCAGCAGGCAGGATAAATATTTTCAGTGATAAAGCTGACCCCGATGGGGACACTGCACCCGCGGTATCGGCACTTAGGACGTATTTTTGTATCTTGTTTTTTGATATCTCAGGAGTGCTGGGCCTTATGCTCGCGGGAGCGTTGGGGGTTGAGTGGGCTAAAAAAGCTATTATAATTTTTGCTCCTGTCGTTTTTGTCCTTGCGGCGATTGTTTATTTTATTCTATCGGGCAGGATAGGACTTGATGATTTTTCGGATAGTGATGGGGAAGATTGATATTACAATGGGGAGGTCTGTCATGAAAAGTGCATTGAAAAAGGATACTGTCAGAGAGATAAGGCACTCGTTGGGCAGATTTCTCTCTATTTTTCTGATAGTTCTTCTTGGCTGTGGATTTTTTTCTGGTATCAAGGCGACTATGCCTGATATGATAGACACGGCGGAGAAATATTTCAGTGATAACAGACTTATGGATATTAAGTTAATGTCGTCTATAGGCGTTAAGTCTGAAGACGTTGAGTCTGTGAAAAAGGCAGAGAACGTTGAGGGCGTTATGGCGGGATATTCTAAGGACGTTTTCTACTATCATGAAAATCAAAACCTTGTGCTGAAATTCATGTCCTTTAACGACGTTGTTGATGAGAACAGCCCTAATAATCTTGATAAGCCTGTTTTACTAGAGGGCAGACTTCCTGAAAAAAAAGGCGAGTGCGCAGTAGAGGTAAAAATGAGTTCGCCTAACACCTTTAAGGTGGGCGGAGAGATAAAGATCAACGAGCCTGACTCGTCAAAAAATATAACTGATACTTTGGCAACTGACACATACAGGATAGTTGGTATTGTGGCTTCACCGCTTTATATCGGCTATGAGCGTGATGCGACCACAGTGGGCAACGGAACTGTGGTAAGCAACGTTTTTGTGCCTGAGAGCGAGTTTGTGTGCGATTATTACACAGAGCTTTATGTGAAATTCAAAGGCACTGACGAGCTTGACCCGTTTTCCGACGAGTACAAGCAGGCTGTGAAAGATAAGAGCGTTCAGGCGGTGGAGTTTTTTGAGGACAGTGTGAACGCAAGGTTTGAAAAACTAAGCAGTGACGCTCAGGACAGTATTGACGTCGCTCAGGAGAAAGTTGACATCTTGAAACAGGCGCTTGCCTGCGACGAAAATCAGCTTTCGGAGCTTTTGGCAACGGCGCAGAAGTCGGTTGAGGAAGCTCAGGAGGCTTATGATAAGGCTGAACAGAGTGGTTCTAGTGCAAAATATCTTGCAAGGTCACAGCTTTTAAAAGCACAACAGCTTGAAGAAGTGGCAGGAAAGCTTCTTGAAGACAAAAAGACAGGAAGTACGGCGGCTTTTGATGAATATAATGGTCAGCTTGCGGCGGCAGAAGATGAGATAGCCGGAGCGAAAAAAGAACTTGAAGCCGTTAAAACGCCTGCATTCTATCAGTATGACAGATTTGAGGCTAGCTCTGATTATAGTTCCTTTTATGGTGACGCTCAGAAGGTCGACTCTATCGCAAAGGTGTTTCCTGTGTTCTTTATTCTTGTGGCGGCGCTTGTGTGCCTGACCACGATGACTAGAATGGTAGAGGAACAGAGAACGCAGATAGGTACATACAAGGCTTTAGGCTACAGCGGGGCAAGAATAGCTGGAAAGTATCTTTTCTATGCGGCAACAGCGGCATCAGCAGGAAGCTGCATAGGCGTTATTGTCGGATTGCAGATCTTTCCGAAGATAATTTATAGTTGCTATAATATTTTATATAACATTCCTGATATTGACACTCCGTTCAAACCTGTTTATATGGTGCTTTGCTTGGTGGTGTCGGTTATTTGCACTTGCTCGGCGGTGCTTTACGCTTGTATCAAAGAGCTTAAGTCACAGCCGTCACAGCTTATGCGTCCAAAGCCACCGCAGAATGGCAGGCGTGTTTTGCTGGAGCGAGTGGATCTTATATGGAATCGGCTTGACTTTCTTGCAAAGGTCACTGTGAGAAATTTGCTGAGATATAAAAAGCGTTTCTTTATGACAATCGTGGGAGTGGCAGGCTGTACGGCGCTGATAGTCACGGGTTTTGGTTTGAAATATTCTATAAAGACTATCGCCGAAAAGCAATTCAATGAGATATTTCTGTATGATGGTATTGCGGTACTTAATTCAGCCGATTTTGACGAGAAGCAATTGGAGGACAAGATAAGCAGTATCGCACAGGTAGACAAATCTATGCTTATGCAGAGTATAGATGGCATTGCAGAAAATGAAAGTGAAAACCAGTCTGTTTCTATGATCGTGCCGAAAACTCCTGAAAATATGGGAGATTATATCGATCTTGTATCTGCTGGGAATGGATCAAATCTTGAAGTGAAAAGCGGTTCTGTTATCATAACACAAAAGCTTGCAAAGCTTCTTGATCTGAAAACGGGTGACACTATTACTATAAAGCTCAGTGGTCATGAGGAGAAAGAGTTCAAGATAGGCGGAGTAAGCAAGAACTATGCTTTGCATTATATTTACATCACTCCTGATGATTTTGAAAGTGTATACGGTGAGAAGCCTGTTTATAATCTTTCTTTTATTGACCTAAAGAAAGACACTGATGAAAACTCTTTCAAGGAACAGCTTATTTCAAATGACGAGTTTTATGGAATAAGCTTTAAAAATGATTCAAGCAGAGGTTTCCTTAATTCTGTGGACAGCCTTGACGCTATCGTTATTTTGCTCATCGTTTGCGCGGGAGGCTTGGCGTTTGTGGTGCTTTACAATTTGGCAAACATAAACATAACTGAGCGTGTTCGTGAGATAGCGACAATAAAAGTGCTTGGATTCTATGACGGTGAGACTTCAGCGTATATATACAGAGAAAATCTGATATCGACGATTGTGGGCATTATCGTGGGTCTTGCGGCAGGAAAGATACTGCACTATTTTGTTGTGATAACTTCTGAGGTCGACCTTGTGCTGTTCAACAGACAGCTTGTTTGGTGGGCGTATGTGCTTGGTGCATTGCTCACATTGGCATTTGCATTTATAGTTAATTTGGTTCTTCATTTCAAGCTTAAAAAGATAGATATGGTAGAATCTTTAAAATCAGTAGAATAGACGGAGGTATTATTATGGATATTTTTGAAGAAAACTGCGATACTGAAAATAACTGCACAGTAAGCTATTTTTGGAAAGGTCTTGCACTTTTTCTCCTTGGCGTTATAATTGGTCTGTTTGTTTCGCCTATCAAGAAAGGCATTACTATCGGTTGTAACAACAAGATAGACAAGGGTGGCTGTAATGATCATTTTGACCCTGACGAGTATTATGATGATTATAACTTTGATGATGATGAAGATGATTTTGACCATGATGGCGTAAAATTTTAACGAAAGGCGTATATTGATATGAAACTTGGCATGGTAGGACTTCCTAACGTAGGAAAATCAACACTTTTTAATGCACTCACAAATGCGGGTGCAGAATCTGCGAACTATCCGTTTTGCACGATCGAACCGAATGTGGGCATTGTTTCGGTGCCTGATGAAAGACTTGACAAGCTGGCTGAGATGTATCACCCTGTAAAGTTTACTCCTGCAACACTTGAATTTGTTGACATTGCAGGTCTTGTAAAGGGTGCTTCAAAGGGCGAGGGACTGGGAAACAAATTTCTTTCAAACATAAGAGAGGTGGACGCTATCGTTCACGTTGTAAGATGTTTTGATGACCCTAACATCATTCATGTTGACGGTTCTATAAATCCTCGCAGAGATATTGAAACTATCGACCTTGAACTTATTTTCTCAGACGTTGAGCTTATCGAGAGAAAGCTTGACAGAACTAAAAAGGCAATGAAAGGCGACAAATCTCTTGCTTCTGCTGTAGAGTTCCTTGAAAAGCTCAAAGAGCATCTTGAAAGCGGCAAGCCTGCACGTTCTTATGACATGACAGAGGACGAGCTGGAGATACTTAAAGAAACACCGCTTCTTTCACTTAAGCCTGTTATCTATGCGGCTAACCTTTGCGAAGATGATTTCAGAAACAATATCGAAAGCAACGAGCATTACAAGGAAGTTTGCGAGATCGCAAAAGCCGAAGGCTCGGCTGTGTTCCCAATATGCGCGCAGATAGAGGCTGAGATATCTGACATGGACGATGAGGACAAGGAAATGTTCCTTGCAGACCTCGGTCTTGAAACTTCAGGTCTTAACAGAATAATCAAGGAGGGCTATTCGCTTCTTGGTCTTATTTCATACCTGACAGCAGGCGAACCTGAGGTAAGAGCTTGGACTATCAAAAAGGGCACTAAAGCTCCACAGGCGGCAGGAAAGATACACACTGACTTTGAAAAGGGCTTCATCAGAGCTGAAGTTGTTTCATTTGACGATCTTATGAGCTGTGGCTCTATGACGGCGGCTAAGGAAAAGGGTCTTGTTCGTCTTGAGGGTAAGGATTACGTTATGCAGGACGGCGATATCGTTCTGTTCAGATTTAACGTATAAAGCGTAAGCTACACAAAGGCAGGCTGAAATATGCTTGCCTTTTTTATGTGCAATATGTATGTTTTTTGTTATTATATTTGTTTAAAATCACAAAAGTAAATTTAATTTGTGTTATAGATTTTTTCATATATTGATGATAGAATGTGATAGTAAAAATTAAAGATGATAAATGTAATAGTTAGATTTTTGGAGGAAAAGTAATGACAAAAAACATGACAACAGGCAGTCCGTTCAAGCTTATAATGAGCTTTGCGCTTCCTCTGCTTTTAGGAAATTTGTTGCAGCAGACATACAATCTTATTGACGCTGCCATCGTGGGAAGATTTCTTGGTTCTGACGCTCTTGCAAGTGTCGGAGCTTCAAGCAGTGTGCAGTTTTTGGTGCTTGGTTTCTGCATGGGAACAGCCTGTGGCTTTGGCGTGCCTATTGCAAGGCATTTCGGAGCAGGGGACATAAAAAAGCTGAAACAGTATTTTTACAATTCTATTGTTATAACCGCTGTTACTGCGTTTGTGTTGACCACAGTTTGTGCGGTGCTTTGTAGTGAGATATTGAAGCTTCTTTCAACTCCGTCGAACATTTTTGATGACGCATATAAATATCTTCTGGTGATATTTCTTGGCATACCGTTCACACTTTTGTATAACCTGCTTTCAAGCGTATTGCGATCTGTTGGCGATAGCAAAACGCCATTTGTATTTCTTGCTATATCAACGGTTTTGAACATTGCACTTGACCTTGTGTGTGTTATTGTGTTCAGGTGGGGCTGCATGGGTGCGGCTATCGCTACGGTCGTTGCTCAGGCGATAAGCGGAATACTATGTGCTATATTTATTATGAAAAAGGTCAGCGTGCTGAAACTTACCAAAGAGGACAGAGTGATGTCAAAGCCTGCGGTGCTGAACCTTATAATAATGGGCTTTCCTATGGGACTTCAATATTCCATAACGGCTATCGGCTCAATGGTCATGCAGTCGGCTAACAACAAGCTTGGAAGCATTTATGTGTCAGGATTCACTGCTGGGGCAAGGATAAAGCAGTTCACAATGTGTCCTTATGACGCTTTTGCAACAGGTGCATCTGTTTTTGCAAGCCAAAATCTCGGTGCAGGAAATCTCAAGCGCATCAAAAAGGGTATACGCATTGGAGTTGGCGTTGGCATGACATATGGAGTAATAGCCGGTATTGTACTTATATTCTTCGGCAGAGAGCTTTCGCTTATCTTTGTGAATAAGTCAGACGCAGCAGTGCTTACTGCTTCAGCCAAATATCTTTTCTACGCAGGCTTTTTCTATTGGACGCTCGGTATACTCAACACTTGCAGAATGTGTACGCAGGGCCTTGGATATTCTGGACTTGCTATATTCTCAGGAGTGACGGAAATGATAGCTCGAATTTCTGTAAGTATGATATTTGTGCCGAAATTCGGTTATCTTGCAATCTGCTTCACAGATCAGGCGGCATGGATAGCGGCTTGCTTGTACATAGTTCCTGTTTGCATATATTGTGTGAACAAGGCAGGCAGACACATTGCAGGAGATCACGGACTTCCTGTGGAAAATAAATAAGTAAAAGGCAGCTCTGAAAAAATCAGAACTGCCTTTTTTATGCCTACTTGTTTATAGCTTTTTTAAGTTGTAAGACAACTTCGCTGTAGTATCTTGGATTGACATCGCCAAGTTTCATGTTGTCATTGTATGCAGCATCGGGAAGTCGGAAGTAAAGCTCTTCCACGGTCACGTCCTCTATCTCGTAATAGCCGATGTATGTTCCTGAGAATTTAAGCTCGGCGGTCATGCCTATGTTGACGAGCTTGCCGTCGGGATCTTTCTCCTTGCCTGAGATATCATTTCTTATGAACTCATAGAAAAAGCCTGCGTCCTGTGCCTGACCTTTATACCAGCCTGCTTTGGTCATGCGGTTGACTAGAGTGGTGTTCGTTATCTCGGTATTCTTGAAGATCTCGCAGGCGGTCTTATTCTTATCGCTTTCCGCTACTTTGTATACCTTTCTTCTTAGCTGGTCGAATGGCTGTATTATCTCGTAATCATCAAGCTGTTCCAGCCAAGCTTCTTTTTCATGTTCAGTAAGCTCCAGCGGGTGAACAAGCCCTATCTGCATAACCTCGGACAGCTCTATCTCATTATCATCTGAGTTTGTAAAGCTGCCGTCGTCAAGATAACGGAACGAAGTTTTAAGGCAGCCATTTTCGTAAATACCCCATATAAGACCTATCGCAAAGCAGTGCATGAGAGGTTTTTTTACAAAGAGAGCTTTCCAAGCTTCTGCTGTCCACTTACGGTCAAGCATAAGCACATATTCAAGACGCTGTTTCTGTGCGTTAACAACAGTTTTCATTTGCTTTTTCATTTCCTTGAAATCAGCAGTAGCCTTTTCTGCGAGGGCAGGGTCGTCATTAACGCCTATTTTAGGGAGATTTTTAAGCTTTTTCTCGCCCTCGAATATTTCTATATCAAGCTGTGGAGTGAGATAAACGGAGAATTTTCTGCTCCCAAAATCAAAGGTGCGGCACATTTTCTCGTCAAAGCCCATGTCAGGTACTATCTTATCCGCAAGCTCCTGCGTTGTCAAGCCAAGCTGTTTAGCGGCATTGGCAAGTGCGTCAACTGCGGCAGCTCTGACCGCACGACTCTTATATTTTCTTGAAATATTGTCTACAGTCATAAGTGCATAGGAACTGCCGTTCAGAGCTACGGCATTGACGGCTTTAACCGCAAGGGCAACACGCATATTTAATGACTGTTTCGACCATTCTTTTATGTAATCCGTCAGGCAATTTATTGCTTCATCACCGCCGTAAATGGCCGCAAAATACATTGTCCATTTTGTTTTCGCTTCTGCACCTTTTTCAAGCCAGCGGCTCAGGACTTCAAGGGCGAATGTTTCAAGCTCGTCAGCTTTGAGCTTCTGGGCAAGTGTCTTGCCCTCGGGTGGGAGGGTACCTTCGTTGGCGTTTGCATATGTAAGCAGGAGAGCCTGCAAATAGATATCCTCTGCGACTGTATCATCGGTGAAGTGAATAGGTGCAAAAGGCTGTTCAAAAAGCCAGAGAACTTTCTTGCTTTTTGTGCCTTTGGTGAGCGCAGTCACAAGGTCTTCATCTGATATTTCGGCAGGCTTTGCTTCGCTGCCCAAAAGAGCAGATATTTTCGATTTTAGTTTTTCGGATTTTTCTGTGGCGTAGGCTTTTTCAAGCTCTGTGCGGTAGGCGTCAGCTCCCTGATTTTCAATTATCGTAAGTGCAGTTTCACGCTTGGCTGATTTTTTCTGAGCAAGAAGTTTGCAAACATCATCGTGCCAATCCTTGTGGGCGGATATAACTTTCACAAGCTCTGCTTTTATTACCTTGCTGTTATCGTCACAAAGGGCAAAAAATTCGTCTTTGTACTTGTTGCTGTCTGCGATATCAAGAAGCCTTATATACAAAAGTCGGCTGGACACAGCCATTTTGCTTACGTCAATAATGGTGGCTTTGTCTTTAAATTCTGGCATGATAGCGGTTATCTTTTTGATGATGGCTTCTTTACAGTAAGAGCTTTCTATCTGCCAGCCAAGGGATCTTATAATTATATCTATCGGTAGACCTGATCTTACCATTGCACGGACGATGAACTCGGTGTTACAATAAAGATCGTTGCCTATAAGTTGGAGGGGGTCACTTGTATCTTTAGACGCTCCTATGGAAAGGGCGGCGATACAGCGGATAATAAAATCGTCCTCTCCATATGCAACAATATAGTACATTTTCTTATGTCTGCCCTCGCAGGTTTCTTCGTCTGCAAAGGGGAGTATCGTGTCTATTTCTGCTTTGCCCATGATATATGCGTATATCTCGTCACTGTGCTTGAAATGTTCGGCAATAAGTTTGGCGATACGTTCCTGATGGGTAGCTTTAAGACCAATTGCTTCTGCGTTATATTTAGGGTCGGTGGATTTGAGCATTTTCTCCATTGTGATCGCTGTGTCAAATGGAGCATTTTTCATTGTTTCTATGAAAAGCTGTGGGTGATCTTTTGCGAGCTTTACCATTTGCGCTGGATAATTCCCATTTTTGTCAGGTGATTTGACAAAGTGCAGAATATATCTATCTGTAAGGCACTGTGGTTGAGCTTCGATAAGGTCGAATATCCTGGTGGTGGAAAGCTTCATATATATCAGCCCTTGGGTAAGATCGTCGTAATATTTCACAATGTTTTTATCGAAAAATGCACGATATTCTTTTACAAAATATGACGCTTCTGCATATGCGGCAAGAAAAAGACAGAAAACGGCTGTAGTTGTTTTGGACTTTTTTTCGACTACTTCGCAAAGCTTTTTTATGGCAATTGCGGCTGTATCAGGAATTTTTGTTTTGCCGAGCAGACTCTTTTTAGGCAGCTCAGTTGCGTCCAATGCGTAAACGCACAGGAGAAGCTGTGCTATGATATCGTCAGGGCTAACGTATTTGAATGTCCTTATGGCATCATCAGCGGAATAGACAGGATTTACATTGAAAACGTAGTATATGGATTCATCTGATCTGTGTGATATCTCTGTTGATATCCAGACTGCTTCTGCGTTCTCACCATAAAAATCAGTGAGCGGCTTCATATACATGGCTTTGTTTTCGGAATATATATAGGCATTGCCAGACAGCGCATCTGTCATATAGCGGAAATATGGACCCGTTGCCATTGAACTGAAAATAATATAACGGTCTTTAAGCTCCTCACTATCTGAATTTGATATCTCACTTTTTACAGCTTTGATAAGCTTTTCACGATAACTATACTGCATGAGTTTTGGATAGTATCTTGTTGTAATTTTTCTCATCATGGCATTGTTTCTAGGCTTTGTGATGTCAAGATATTCAAGGGCAAGGTCTATGGTCTGCTGGTCAAAACCAAGCTCCTTTAGGGCGGTTTCAAGCTTTATAAAGCTTTTGGTGCTTTCGTTGTAGATCATTTTTTCTCCTCCATATTATTTATCGCACTGAACAGTGCTAATTTTTGTGTGCAAAGTCTGATATACCGCATTGTGTTGCCTGCGGCAGTGAAGATATCAAGGCTTTTGTCTGCGGTGGTGTGTCTTGCATTTTCGCACAGCTTTGTGAAGCATTCATAACGTTTTGCAAGTTCTTCAAGTCCGCACTGGCGTATGCTTTGAGCGTGTTCGTCTGCGATAACAGAGTTCACTCCGCACTCCATTGCCGTGACTATCCTCTTGTCGGTTTCTTCGGTGGCGTCAAGAATCTCACTACACATTCCATAGTCTTGGTCTATATCATTCTCGACAGGTACAGGAACATTGTCAAGCGGATCAATAAAATCATAGACCTCTATTGGGAAAAGCGTTAGCCTGCCGTGGTCGATATACCCATGAGCCAGCAGGACGTAGTTTTTGTGCTTTTCTTTTAGCATTTTGCCACCTATGGTTTCAAGCGTGGAAATAAATTCACGATTTTCTGCTGTGTATTTTGCGGTGACAGATATTTGTCTATCACAGCCGTCTTTTATAATAAAAATCTGCTGTTGAGTGTGCTTGTCAAAATATGAAGCGACGCACTCTTTGGGGTGAACGAAATAAAGTCGGTCGGTCTCCTCGTCACTTTTGTTTGCGGAGATCTTTTCCGCAAGCTCTTTGAAATCGCTGACAATAAGCTCACGGAGGGCAAAACAGTTTAGCTGTGCAGGACCTACGCCTATGGCATTGGTCTTTGACGATGAGGACAAATGCCCCATGCTCACCTTGGCGTTTTCAAGCTTCAGCTCTGTACACATATAGCTGTTTAGAGAGCTGTCAAGATCCCATACAGTTGTGCTTTCGGCAAATCGTCTTGACTTTCTTTCATAGAAAGTGGGGCGCAGATCGCTGTAGGTTAGAAAGCGCTGGTGAGATGTTCTGTCTTTATTTAGAAAATAGTAGATACAGCCAGTGTATTCGCCACTGACATTTCTTGTGCCTATAGGCAGGAGTTGGAGCGTCCCCTCATAGTCGGTGTATTCTCTGCGGAAGGTGCCGAGCATTTCTTCTGTGATGTCGGCTTTTATAAGCTTGTTCATGCTGTCAGCATATTCAAACATTTTGTGAGTGAATACCTGCGGACTGAATGAAGCTCGCCTTGAAACACAGTCTTTAAGTCGGCTGCCAAGTTCACGCATTTGTCTTTCTGCCTCAGCCATTCTCAAAGCGTGGCAGGAAACTGCGGCAAGCTCAAAATTATCGGGGTCGCTCTCTTCGGCTCTTACAAGACCTCGGGTAAATATTCCAGACATTATTTTTATGCACTGTTCGGCACATCCTTTTATCTTTTTCTGGGTATCCTGAGAAAGCGGATTTATTTCAGGTTGGTCGGGAAGTTCAATTTCTGCTTGTTCAGGCTCGGAGTTTATGACCTCTGGAGTGATATCCTCACCGTCGTACTGTGGAAGCTGTGCTTTCAAAAGCAGTATGGCTGTGATAATGTGCCTGCACATTCCTCTTGAAACACAAGTGCATTGACTTTCATCAAGAGGTGATTTTATGGTGCAGGTTTCACCGTCTAATTTTACTATGTAACATTCATGGATTTTTTCAGCCGAAAGGGTCATGTTTTTGAATTCCTTCAACGCACGTTTGTAAATGCCCTTGTTTGAAAGCTCAATAAGCGTTTGTTCGTTTGCAATGCCAAGCTGTTTATCGATCACGTCCAAGATGTCATCTCCTATGCAAATATTTTTCCGATGTAATCCCCAAGCTTATCAGGGGTAAGACCGCCAACGAATGAGCCCATATCTGCAAGCTTCTGACCTGTCGCCTTGTCATAGGCAGGGTCGGCATTTTCATCAAGGGCGGTAAGGAATGAGAGATGTGCGCCGCTTGTGATTATATTTTGGCTGACGTTCATAAGCTGTGCTTCACTGCCGCCCTCGTAGAGGTCTGTTACCACGATAACGCAAGTGTCACGGGGCGTAACGATAAGGCTTTCGCAGTAGGTAAGGGCTTTTGCAATATCCGTTCCTCCCCCAAGCTGAACGCTCATTATTGTCTGAGCAGGGTCGTCTACATGGTCTGAGAGGTCAACGATGCTTGTATCAAATATGATGAGCTTCACCTCTGCAAATGGCAGTTCGGAAATTATCTGCGCCATTACTGCACTATAGATGACTGAACCGAGCATTGAACCGCTTTCGTCTATGGCTATGATAATGCGCTTTTTGTTATGCTTTTTCACACGTCCACTGAAATAGATATCTTTCAGTATAAGCTGGTTGCTTGTTTTGTCATAGTTTTTCAGGTTTCGGCGGATAGTCTTTTTGAAATCGAGGTTTGCAGAGCATTTCATAACTGACGATGTGTTTTTATCAAGCCTGCCTGTAAGGCTTCGCTTTATGGTCATATCAAGCTTTTGTTTGATATCGTCTGCCACCTGTTTTGCTATTTTTACAGCCGCCTGCAACACTTCGCCGTTCATAAGATGTTTGAGCTGAATGATAGTTTTAAGCAGCGCTATATCAGGCTTCATTTCTTCAAGAACCTTTTTATCGGTAAGAAGCTCGGTCATGTTGAACCTTTCCAAAGCTTGACGTTCAAGCACATCGGCGGTCTGCTTTGGAAAAAGCGTTCTGACTTTTGTTATCCATTCTGCGGCGTTTAGCACACTGTCACCCTGACCGCCTTGCCTGTTGTTCTCGTTTCTTACATCGTCACCTTGCGCACGGCTATAGAGATAATCGAGTAGCTTTTCCATATTCTGAAACGTTATTATCTCTGCTTTGTCACCGGTAAAGGAAAGGCTTTTGTCAGACATTCCGCCCAGCACGAGCCGCCAGCGGTTGACGGATATGGCTTTGTTTTCATCTGTCATGGCTTTTCCTCCTCAGACAAAAGTTTGACTATCTCTTTATCTATTTCCCCACCGAAGCTATATAGCCTTTCGTTTATAGGTTTTTCCACAAGAAGCTCAGCACTGTCAGCGTCATAAAGCTTTGCGACAGCGGTGGCTGTTTGCTGTATTTCATAGGGGGTGAAACAACTGAAAGCAAGCTTCATGGAGGGAAGTATCTCTATAAAATCGTCATAGTCAAGTACGCAGATAAGCGTGTCTGTCATTCTGATGAAAGAATCGTCCGTCATGATGATATCACGGGCGGCATTGAAAAGTCCGTGAAGAAACTCCGCTCCTTGTATCTGAACATTCCTGTCGCCTTTGAGATAGCTTGACATTGCCTGTTCAGCAAGCTTGCGGCGGTGGGGGTCAAAGGCGTAAAGTATGCCAAGTGCTGTGCCGTAAACAAATGGGTCTTTATCAGATTTGCCGCAGAGGGAAAGCAGGGCGTTTTCATAGTCCTGACGATATTCTCTAAAGCCGTCAGTGACAGCTTTCTGCATTGCGTACATTATCGCTGCACATTCTGCAATGTGGTCGTCTTTCACCGACGCCATATCAGGCAGTGCTGTGATTATCCTTGTCATGCACCGCTTTGCACAATTTTCTGCGGCGGAAAACTCGGTATTATAAAGCTGTTGGAGTTCCATAAGAGTGATAAAATGCCTTAGACCTCTGCCTACAGAGAAAAAGTCACCGTCTGAGTTAAGAATGTTCTCGGCACAAGCTTTGTCATCATCAGAGAGTTCTAAGCCCATTTGGAAGCAGTCCACAAGGATATGCGCCGCAACATCACAGTGCTTTTCATGGCGAAGTGTTCTTGAAGCACAGGTGCGGCAGGCTTCTTCAATGGTGAAGCCGTCGGCAGTATGGTCTATGAGTGCAACGTCTGTGGCAGGAACTTTTTTGTATACCCATTCTTCACGGACACGACTTCTGTCTTTTCGCCTATGCAAATCAGGTCCTTTTGTTCGCTGGGCAAAGTCTGTGCCTAGAAACACCATTCTGTGGAAAAATCTGCTTAGTTCCATGCCGTTTGCAGTGGTAAAAAGTGAAACTTCCGTCTTATTAGGGGTTACTGTTTTTATTTTAAGTCGAAACCTTTTACACTGTTCTTCAAAATCAGCGATAAGCGGAGGAACGTGGTTTATATCACCTATATGACCTGTCTTGTCGCCTGTGGCAAGTTTGTGCATAAGGTCGATAGGCAGGGCAGAGGATATTGTTTTCTCTCCCTTGATAAATGACGAGGTTATGGCGTCCTCAAGCTCGTAAAGTCCACATTCATGACAGCCACGAAGTGCGGCAAGTCCACTCATCATAGACTGCGCTGCGGAAGCGTCAGCCATTGACACTGGGATATCATGTTTATCACAGGCTCTCACTGTGCCTATGAGCAGGTCAAGAACTGTGTCGCTATAAACACCTGCCGGGTCATCGCAGTGAATTAGCTTGTTCATCACGCAATCATAAAAATAAGGACGCTGGATACCAGCGGTATATCCACTGAGAGCGTCTGCTGCTTCATAAGAATAAGCTACGGGGAAACAGCCCTCATCTTTTTGAGAGAGCTTGTGAAGCTTTTCTTTTTGGATATTATCACTTTTCAAAAGCTCATAAAGTCCCAAACTATGGAATCCACCTGTTACAGCAAGGACTTTTTTGTTATCTTTAAGTGCTTCTTTGATACGCAGAGCCATATGGTTTTCTCTTGCAAGAGTGCCGTCTGCTGCAAGATCATCTTCTGTTTCGTCATTTCGTGTGATAATGCAGTAGGTGTACATTTGCTGTACAAAATCTTGTACAGATAGTCTGAGCCCCTCTATCTCAAAATACTTCTCCCAGAACTCTTCAAAGGTCCTTAGATCTGTTTTCTCGCAAAGCTTTTTGCAGAATTTGCTGTATATAAGTCTGCTGTCATCAGTGTAATTGTGTTTGTCCTTATTACTGCGAAGGCCTTTATTTTCTGAGGTGGTAATAAGTATCTCGCTGTAGGGAAGATCTATAAAGCGTGCTTCTATATCCATGGCTGCGGCTGTTTTCAGAGCGTTATACTCAGGTGAAGCATAGATAAAAGGGTAGTAGCATTTATAGTCCTCGGCTTCATCACTGATAAGCTTTTTTCTGTCCTTGTAGTAATAATAGAAAGCCGCAGGGAGCTTAGTTCTCTCGTCCGTCAACACACCTATCATATCATTGGCGTTTTCAGGACCCTCTATAAGTATGACATCGGGCTGATATTCTTTAATTGCTCTGATGAGCTGCCACGAGCAGACAGGGCTGTGGTGTCTTACAGGAAAAAGCAGAAATGGCTGAGAATAGTCGAAAGGTATTATTTCAGATACTTGGCTGTATCCAGATATTCTGTCCATATGCCTCCCTCACTTGCACTTTTTTCCTTAACAGCGATCCTGAAATAGCTTTTAAGCTTTTCAAGGTCGTCTTTGTTTTCCTTACAAACTGCTCCTAAAAGATTCTGCGTAAGCTCTTTGAGATCAGTTTTTCCGTCACCATAATAATATGCACTGCTCATAGTTTGATAGAAAACGGACACAGCTTCGGCTGTACTCATAACGGCGTTTGGTTTTTCAAGCTTTGTTCCCTCTGAGGTAACGCCCTCACGAAGCTCATGATATGTGACAGCAAGAAGTTCAGCAGCGTCGGTGTCTATAGGCTGGTCGATATGACCTGTTTTTGCAAGGTCTTGTGCTTCACGGATAATGATCTCTTTTTCGAGCCTTACGTCACGAACAGGCTCGCCAGTCTCAAAATTGAAACGCCTTTTCAAAGCACCTGACATTTCATTTACGCCCTTATCACGGGTGTTTGCAGTACCGATTATATTAAATCCTTGCTTGGCGAAAACAAGTCCTTCGTTTTCAAGCTCAGGAATATTGAGTATCTGGTCGCTCATTACAGAAATAAGGCTATCTTGGATTTCTGCAGGGGTACGAGTTATTTCCTCAAATCGTGCGAAAATGCCTTGCTCCATGCCTATGAGCAGGGGAGCAGGCACAAGGGCTTCACGGCAAGGACCTTTTGAAAGAAGCATGGCATAGTTCCAGCTATATTTTATCATATCCTCGGTAGTTCCAGCCGTACCCTGAACTGTGTTCGTGCTTATGCCGCAGCAGGCAGCAGAGAGAAGCTCAGAGAGCATAGTTTTAGCAGTGCCTGGCTCACCCACCAGCATAAGTCCACGGTTTCCAGCGAGGGTGATTATACAGCGCTCAACAAGTGCGTCATTGCCATAGAATTTGCGCTTTATCTGCATTTTGCCATCGACAGTTTTGATGATTCCGCCTAATATAAATGTTCGCACTGCCTTTGGCGACAGCACCCAATTTTCAGGCTTTTTGCCAATATCAACACTTTTCAAGGCGTCGAGTTCATTTTTGTAGCGTATTTCAACGGGCGGTTTTATGTATTCATTCGTCATAGCAGTTATCTCCTAAAAGTTAATTTATCAGTAATAATTATATCATATTTTGTTGTTATTTACAATAAGCAGGGGGATATTCAGCTAAATTAACAACGAACAGATGTTTTGGTTGTGCATTTTGACAGTTAGGATAGGGTATAAAAAAACCGTTTCGCAGAAATGCGAAACGGTTTGATAAATGAGAATGAAATTATCTCTTTGAGAACTGTGGAGCACGTCTTGCGGCTTTGAGACCGTACTTCTTTCTTTCCTTCATTCTTGGGTCACGAGTGAGGAAGCCTTCCTTCTTGAAGAGGTCTGAACTCATCGCTAGCCTGAAGAAGAGCTCTTGAAAGACCGTGTCTAATTGCACCAGCCTGACCTGTTACTCCACCGCCTGTTACTGTGCAAACGATATCGTACTTATCCATTGTATCTGTTACAGCAAATGGCTGACGAACGATGAGCTTGAGTGTCTCAAGACCGAAGTAATCGTCAATGTCTCTGCCGTTGATTGTGATCTTACCTGTACCCTCGTAAACACGAACACGGGCAACAGAATGTTTTCTTCTACCTGTGCCATAGAAATATGGCTGCTTTGATTCGTACATCTAAATTGCTCCTTCCTTACAGTTCGTATTTAACAGGCTTCTGAGCAGCATTATTATGCTCAGCACCCTTGTATACTCTGAGTCTCTTTGCAGCAGCTCTGCCAAGTGTGTTGTTAGGGAGCATACCCTCAACAGCAATTGTCATAGCTCTGTCTGACTGATTAGCCATCATATCTGAATACTTGATCTCCTTAAGACCGCCAATCCAGCCTGTGTGCCACTTGTAAGACTTCTGATCAAGCTTCTTGCCTGTGAGAACAGCCTTATCTGTGTTGATGATGATTACATGGTCGCCGCAGTCAGCGTGTGGTGCGTAAGTTGGCTTGTGCTTGCCACGAAGAATGTGAGCAGCCTTAGCAGCAACTCTACCGAGTGACTGACCTTCAGCGTCGAGAATATACCATGTGCGAGTAATGTCGCCTGCTTTTGGCATATAAGTTGACATATTATTTCCTCCATTCAGAATTATAAAAAGTCTGTTCACAGCCGCATTTTCGCCCTGTGAACTCACAACGTTGTCTATTATACAACAGCTTTTCACGATTGTCAATAGTCAAAACGTCGAATTTTTAATTTATATCCCTCATTCTCTTTAAATCTCTTCGTTTTGCTCCGTTTCTCTCGATTTCTCACAATTCATTTCACTTTTGCATTTTACACTAATATACACAGTAATATGGCGTAAACTAAAGATAATCATAGCATAAGCAACGTATATTCAATATTTATCTATATACGTTAGAATATGTGCTTATATGTCTGTATTTGCATTTTCAGTATATGCTTTTCTTCTGCACCAAAATCCTGCAAACCGTCTGCTTTACTGTATTTTCAGCTTTATTCATCTTCAAATGAAAAAATATCCTCTACAGATACACCAAATACCTTTGCAATATCCATTGCAAGCTTTAGGGACGGATTGTATTGTCCTTTTTCAAGACGTATGATAGTTTCACGTCTGACGCCCACTTTTTCGGCAAGGTCACCCTGCTTCATGTCAAGCTTGGCACGATATTCCTTGAGTTTTGTTTTTAGCTCCGGCATTACTCGTCCTCCTCATCGGTGCTGAGCTTGCCCTCATGGTGGAGGAAAAATCCGCTTTCAAGGGTCATATAACTGAACCAGAATATAAACCATACTTGATATAGTCTGTCGCTGTTTATCTTTATGGTTATACTTCCTTCCCAGAACATTGATATAAAGATCGCCACTGCTAATATTATCAAAAACATTTTTGTGATACTTTGATGTGCCTTGAGCATATTTTCTTTTGCCATTTCATCCTCTTTGTCAACTTTCTGACAGCTTGCATACAGCCATATAACTGCAAATAATGCCGTCATAGCAGCCAACACAACGAATATCACTGTCGCCCATGTTGTATTATCAAGCTTGTAATGCTCCGCAGTGTTTTCAAATATCTCTGTGACAAGTATTGCAATTCCTGTTACCATACGCTTTTTGTGATATTCTCTCAGAGTTATCTTTTTCTTTTCTTTTTTCGCTTTCATTTTTATCCCTCTAGTTCTCATCATCATCGAACTTACTTTCAAAATACAGCCCTATAAAATTGTACACCGCATAGCAAAACCATATCAAGCCCGTTATAACATATTCGTTTAGTGTGACCTTAAATCTTCCTAAAATATCGGAAAACAAAGTCATAACTGAAATAAACAGGCAGGCAATCGTGAACAGGAACGTTATAAAAGTCTGATTGACCTTTGCTGTTGTCTGCTGAGTAAGCTCGTCATCTGTATCTCTTTTGCCGGCCGTGGATATCATCTTTGTTATGCATATGGCGATCAGCGCAAGCGTTCCCAAAGATACGATAAGGTTTATCACATTGGTGAGCGTATGTCCTTTTTTGATATCAGGCAGGAACTTATCCATGACCCAATAAAATATCCACATTGAACCGCCTGCTGTACCTAAGATACCCATAAGTCTGTAGTATTTTTTATATGATATCTTGTTTGATATTTCATCAGTTTTGTTTTTCACTACTATCTCTTCTTTCTTTTGTTCTTTACACAGCTGTATAATCAAAGTGATTTATTTATCACCTTATGTGACAATTATATCACCCTTGTTTTGCTCTGTCAATGGAAAAGTGACAAATTCATCACTTTTGTGCAGGTATACAAACTGTGTGACAACTGATCGTGCACATTCATATATAGTGACAACAAAAAAGAGTGGAACAATGTCCGCTCTAAAAATTATTCTGCTGATGAACTTGAACTATCAGTATCGCTGCTGTCGCCGCCGTTAATGAAGATAGCTTTGCAAACTGAGCTGAAATCTTCATCTCTGAGGGAAACGTCATTTTTCACAACGTCTGATATAGCGAACTTTCTGTAGGTGAAACCGTCGTATACTATTATAAAGGATATAGTGTAGTTATCAGAGCCGTGCTTGCCTTTTACGGTCACTGTGTAGTTGTGCCCGTCCTTTGTGCAGTCCCACTCAGCGTCATCGCCAAGGTATGAGGCTATACATTCGCCGATTATCTTTGAAGAGCTGCCTGAGAAGTTGTCAAGGCTTTGAACGTAGCTGTTCTGTGCTGAAACGGTCATGTAGTCAGCGTCGATTTTAATGCTTTGTGTAAACCCGTTCATGAACAGGGCAGCGATAATGAAAAATCCGCACATTATCGCTTTGTAAAGCTCTCTGCCACACAGCTTTTCACGCTTGTATACATAAACCGGCGTGAGCCATACCCATTTATAAAGGTGGGTGGCGGCAATATCATGCTTTATAAGCTGCTTACAGTCTGCGACTGAACAGCCTATCATAAAAAGCGGCACAAGTATCCAAAGCACCGCTCCCGCAGTGGCTGAGTTTGCGTAGTTTTCAAGAAACAAGCCAATAAGCGGCACAAAGCATATGAACCATATCAGTCCATTGTTGAGTGACAATGCCTTTGCAGAATTAGAGTTGTTTTCAGTCTGCGGCATATTTATCGTAATATCCATTTTATCCTCCGATATTTCTAAGTTATCTATATTATATAATATTTTTCTGAAATAATCAATAGTCTGCTTTTTTGTTTATTTGTCACAAAACATATGTTCTGCTTGATATTCAGAAATGTTTAATTAATGTATTTACAAAATCGTTGACTTTGTGTTATAATATAATTTGTATGTAAAAAATTCTTCAGATCCGTAAGAAAGGAAATGAGAAATGGCAAATAAAAAGGAATATACAAATGAAGATATAGTATCCCTTAAGGGGGAGGACAGAGTAAGAAAGCGTCCTGCGGTAATATTCGGCTCTGACGGACTTGAGGGCTGTAAACATTCTGTTTTTGAAATTCTTTCAAACTCTATAGATGAGGCTCGTGATGGTCATGGCGATAAGATAATCGTTACAAAGTACAATGACGATTCTATCGAGGTGGAAGACTTCGGACGTGGCTGTCCTGTTGACTATAACCAGCGTGAGAAAAAATATAACTGGGAGCTTGTTTACTGCGAGCTTTATGCAGGCGGTAAGTATAATAATAACAGCGGAGATAACTATGAATATTCGTTGGGCCTTAACGGACTAGGTGCTTGTGCGACGCAGTATTCATCTGAGTTTATGGACGTCGAGGTTTTCCGTGACGGATATAAGTATGACCTGCACTTTGAAAAGGGAAGAAACGTCGGCGGTCTTAAAAAGGAAGAAACAAAGCAGAAAAAGACAGGTACAAAGACACATTGGCGACCTGACCTTGAAGTTTTCACTGATATAAAAATTGAGAACGAATATTTGGAGGACGTTCTGAAAAAGCAGGCTGTAGTAAACCCTAATATCACATTTATCCTGCGTATACAGCGTGAGAACAATTCTTTTGAAGAAAAGACGTTCTATTATGAGAATGGTATCGCTGATTATGTTGCAGAGATAGCAGGTGAAAAGCCTCTGACCTCGGTGCAGTTTTTCACAGGCGACCGCAAGGGTCGTGACCGTGAGGACAAGGACGATTACAAGGTAAAGCTTTCTGTGGCATTCACTTTCTCTAATCAGGTAAAATGTCTTGAATATTATCACAATTCAAGCTTTCTGGAACATGGTGGCTCACCGGAGGACGCTGTAAAGAGTGCTTTTACATCTCAGATAAATGCTTATCTCAAAAGCAACAATAAGTATCTGAAAAACGAAAAGCCTATTACTTTTCAGGATATCGAGGATTGCTTGGTGCTTGTTTCAAGTTCGTTTTCTACACAGACTTCATATGCCAATCAGACAAAGAAAGCTATCACAAACAAGTTTATCAAGGAGTGCATGACAGAGTTCTTGAAGCACAATCTCGAGATATACTTTATTGAAAATCCTGACGAAGCGGTGAAGATAGCAGAGCAGGTTCTTGTAAACAAGAGAAGCCGTGAAAAGGCTGAGAAGTCAAGAATAGACCTGAAGAAAAAGCTTGCAGGCTCTATCGACCTTTCAAATCAGGTGCAGAAATTCGTTGACTGCCGTTCAAAAGACCTTTCTCAGCGTGAGCTTTATATCGTGGAGGGCGACTCGGCGCTCGGTTCTGTAAAAATGGCAAGAAATGCAGAGTTTCAGGCTGTTATCCCTGTAAGAGGAAAGATACTCAACTGTTTGAAAGCTGACTATGATAAGATTTTCAAGAACGAGATAATCACAGATCTTATAAAAGTCATAGGCTGCGGCGTTGAGGTCAAGACGGGCAAAAACAAGGAGATATCTATGTTCAATCTCGACAACCTACGCTGGAACAAGATAGTTATCTGTACTGATGCCGATGTTGACGGCTTCCATATCAGAACGCTTATACTCACAATGCTTTACAGACTTGTGCCAACCCTTATTGAAAAAGGATATGTTTATATTGCGGAGTCACCGCTGTTTGAGATAACAACTTCTGACAAGACCTATTTTGCATATGACGAGAACGAAAAGACGAAGATACTCAAAATGATAGGCAATAAAAAGTTTGATATCCAGCGTTCAAAAGGTCTTGGCGAGAACGAGGCGGAGATGATGAGCCTTACGACAATGGACCCTGCCACAAGACGTCTTATAAAGATAGAGTCTGACGATATCGAGCAGACACAATGGATGTTTGATATGCTCTTGGGTGACGATCTGCAGGGAAGAAAAGATTTCATCACCAATAATGGTGTTGATTATCTTGATATGGCGGATATTTCATAAGCTGTTTGAGGGTAGAGCATTATGGACGCAATTTTTATATGGTCGTCTGCGCTTGTGATATGTGTTGGACTTCCATTGTTTTTCACAGTAATAAATGTTATAAGGCTTTTTGAGAATGCACCTAAAGAATTGGACAGACCGCTGTTTGATGTGCTGACGGTGGTAATCGGTTCGCTGCTGTCTGTTTTTGACCTTGACTGGTTAGGTCTTGGCGTTGAATATGATGTTCCTCTAACTGTTCATGGGGAATTTCATACACCCATAGCAGGGGAGTATGGGTTTAGTTTTTTCTTCCTGTTTTTTATAGCTATGGTGTGCATTGTACTGTTGAGTGTTATAACAAAGAGAAAACCGCCGTTGTTTGCGGCTATGCTCATTGCAGGGGTGTATATGGGCAATGTGCTTGATATACTGCTGGTGATACAGCTTTTGAAGAATATGGATAACTTTTTCACGGTGATGATGTTGGTTTTTCCAATGAATTATATGCTTATGTCCGTAAGGCTCATTCGCCGTGAAATAAAGGCGCAGACGGGATATCTCAGCAATTCGGCGGAGAAAAGCGGCTTTATGGGCTGGCTTAATAAGCTTCTCACAAAAAGCCTTGGTTGGTATCTTATCAGCTTTGTGGCAATGATACCGCTCCTTGCGGTGATGCTTTTGATACTTGTTTTATTTGGACAGCGCCCTGACAGCATAGTAAAGGCTTTCACGGAAACAGCCGATTGGACGTTTTCTCAGCAGATACCTCCGCCGCCTGATTACTCACAAGGGCATTATCTTTGCACAGTTGCGGCAGGGGGACACGCTAAGCTCGTCAAACCTCAGCGAATGGGTCTGCGGCGTGGGGATAAGATAGTTGTGAACAGACAGCTTTGTGTTGCAAACGCATTTGAAGAGCTTATACAGGATAAGCTTCCACGTTTTCACAAATGTGTGAGAAGCTTTTACGATAAACACGGATATCCCATTTCACAGCATATATCGACGAAATTGCGTGCTGATGTGGTCTATATCCTTATGAAACCACTTGAATTTATTTTTATTGCGGTGCTGTATATGTTTGACGCCGATCCCGAAAGCAGGATCGCTATGCAGTATACAGGCAAAAAGTGCACCGACCTTACGAACTTTATGAAAGGATAGATTTTATGGCAAGAAAAAAGGCAGAGCCTAAAAAGACTGCTAAACCAAATAACAACGCATATATCGAGGGCGCAGGACTTGTTGCAGATGAAAAGATAACAATGTCTCTTGAAAAGAACTATATGCCATATGCCATGAGCGTTTTGGTATCAAGAGCGTTCCCTGAGATAGACGGCTTTAAGCCCTCACACAGAAAACTGCTTTATACCATGTATAAAATGGGACTTTTAAACGGAAAGCTCACAAAGTCTGCAAATATCGTTGGTGCGACCATGAGGCTCAATCCTCACGGCGACGGTGCTATATATGAAACCATGGTAAGACTTTCACAGGGCAATGAAGCGCTTTTGCACCCATATGTAATGAGCAAGGGTAACTTCGGTAAGGCATATTCAAGAGATATGGCGTATGCTGCCTCTCGATACACTGAGGCAAAGCTCATGCCTATCTGTCAGGAGCTTTTCGGAGATATAGACAAGGACACTGTTGATTTTGTTCCTAACTATGATAACACCACCACAGAGCCGACCTTGCTTCCTGCTACTTACCCGTCAATACTTGTTAATGCAAATGTTGGTATCGGTGTTTCTATGGCTTCATCAGTTTGTCCGTTCAATCTCAGCGAGGTTTGCGAGACAACTATCGGACTTATGAAAAATCCTGATTTCAACGCTCTTGAAACGCTGAAAGGACCTGACTTTCCGGGCGGTGCTTCACTTCTCTATGATGAGGAGGAGCTTGATAAGATATACCGCACAGGAAAAGGCTCTGTTAAGCTGAGAGCAAAATATCAGTATAACAAGGAGTCAAGGTGTCTTGAGATCGTTGAGATACCTGCCACTACCACAGTTGAAGCAATAATCGAGAAGATAATTGCTCTCGTTAAGGCAGGCAAGATAAGAGAGGTATCATATATCCGTGATGAAACGGACATTAACGGTCTGAAAATAGGTATAGATATCAAAAAGGGCGTAGACCCTGACAAGCTTATGCAAAAGCTTTATAAGCTGACGCCGCTTCAGGACTCGTATTCATGCAATTTCTATATACTTGTTCACGGCTATCCAAGAATAATGGGTGTTTATGATATAATTAAAGAATGGGTAGCATTCAGAATGGATTGTGTTCGACGCAGAACAAGCTTTGATCTTGCAAAGAAGAAAGACAAGCTCCACCTTCTGAAAGGTCTTGGAAAAATACTTCTCGATATCGACAAGGCTATAAAGATAATCAGAGAAACGGAAGAAGAAACAGAGGTCGTTCCAAACCTGATGATAGGCTTCGGCATTGATGAGATACAGGCTGATTATGTGGCTGAAATAAAGCTCAGACACCTTAACCGTGAATATATCCTCAAGAGAACTGCCGAAACTGAGGACCTTGAAAAAGCTATTGCAGAGCTTGAAGATATTCTTGGAAGCGACAGAAAAATAAAGAATATCATCATTTCCGAATTAAAGGAAGTTTCAAAGAAGTACGGTCAGCCAAGAAAAACTCAGTTCTATTATAAGACTGATATCGAGGAGATAGACATAGATGACGATATCCCTGATTACGCCTGCAAGCTTTTCTTATCTCAAAGCGGTTATTTCAAGAAATGTACTCCGCAATCACTGAGAATGGCAAGCGAGCAGAAGTATAAAGAGGGCGACGGTCCGCTTCAGGAAATGGAAAGCACCAACAAAACGGAGCTTCTGTTCTTCTCAGACAAGGCGGCTGTGTATAAGACCAAGGTATCGCAGTTTGCCGACACAAAGGCAAGCTCTCTTGGCGACTATATTCCTGCAAAGCTTGGTTTTGATGACGGTGAGGGCGTTGTGTCCATGGTGAATACTGTAGATTATTCGGGCTATATGATATTCTGTTTTGAAAACGGAAAGGTGGCAAAAGTGCCGCTCAATGCCTATGAAACAAAGACCAACAGAAAGAAGCTTGCCAATGCTTATTCTGCAAAGGCTAAGCTTGTGGGAATGTTCTTTGTGCAGGATAACGCTGAGATAATGCTTCGCACAACTAACGGCAGAGCAATGATATTTGATACAGCGCTTCTTATGCCTAAGTCCACGAGAGATACTATAGGCGTTCAGGTCATGACACTTAAAGCGAAGAATGCAGTTGTTGATAAGGCATTTATCGTTGACGATGATACAGCAGCAGGCCTTTCAAAATATCGCAGCAAAACGATACCTGTTGCAGGCTGTTTTGCAAAGGATATCGAAGACCCTGACCAGATGCACTTCTGATATATGTTTTTTACAGCGGATAGACTTCTGTCCGCTGTTTTTCGTTTGTTGACTTTTTACAGAGATTATGGTATACTTGTTTTGAAAAAGTGTGCAAATGCACGGATGTTGCAAAAGGGAGTTGTTTCTATGGAGTGTCCTAAATGCCACAAGTCAGTTGACGATGATGACATTTTCTGTCCTAACTGTGACACAAGATTAAGACCAGACAAAAATACATCTATCATGAAGCGTTTCAAAAAGCAGAATAAACCGCTAAATGTGGAAATAGTGGGCGAGAAAAAACATAAATTGTCTGAAAGCAAGCTCAAGCTTATTCTTATAACAGTGGCGGTAGTGCTCCTTGTGGTGCTTGTCGTCCTTATCGTTGTGAATATTATAAGCGGAAAGGGTGAAAACACCGCTGAGAGTATTTCTGAATATATCGGCGTAGATGTTGCAAAGGCTCAGAAAAAGCTTGATATGCACTTTAAGGACGAATCGGCTTTTCAGGGAGTGAACAATGCACTGAATTTTGATTATATCATTGAGTCTGATGACAGTGTTAATGTTGATGGCATAAATTATCCTGAATGGGCGGCACTTGTTACTGTTGATGATGAAGAACGTATACAAACTGTAAAATATTCAAATTTCAAGGTGCTTAAAAACAATGCAAACGGTGAAAAAAAGAGTAAAGCTATCAACCTTGATAAGTTTGAACAAGGAGCAAAGTGGAACAGCTTGTCAGATGCCATAGACCTTGAATATTACGGCATCGTATGGTCAAAAGACACTAAAAATTATATATACCGCTATTGGTATGAGAATGACGCAGGCGATGATCAGCCTGTGGTGCTTAATGTAACGTTCGATACGGATAATAAGTATCTGTATTATTCTTCTACGCTTATTTATCCTGAGTATCTGTAAAAGGGTCATAATGTTACAAAAGAAATACAAATTGTTGCGTAAATTCTACAATTGCACAAAAAAACTTGACTTATGCTCGGTTTGTTGCTAATATAAATTGATGAATAACGTAAAAAGGAGGTTCGGTATGGATCCTAGTACTAAATTATGTATGGGCTGTATGAACGAACTTGGTTCTGACGGTCGCTGTCATTATTGTAGCTATACCGACGATATCCCGCATTTACAGGCTTATCTTGCACCGAGAACAGTGCTTGACAACAGATATATAGTCGGAAAAATGCTTTCATATAATGGTGAGGGTGCGTCTTACATTTGCTACGATATGGTTGGCAAATGCAAGTGTGTGGCAAGAGAGTATATGCCTGACACTCTTTGCGAAAGAGATAGCGAAAGTCAGCGACTTGTGGTGAATCCAGATTGTCTGGCTAAGTATAAGACATTTATGTCTGAGTTTGCAGACGTTAACAAAGTTCTTTCACGCATGAGAAATCTTCAGCATATCGCCACGGCAAAGGATATGTTTTGCGAGAATAATACGACCTATGTCATACTCGAATATGTGGAGGGCGTGACGCTAAAGAAATTTTTACAGTCAAATACAGGCTTTCTCACATGGGAACAGGTCAAAAAGCTTTTTGTACCATTGTTTACAACATTGAGCATTATACATAATGCAGGTATCATACACAGGGGAATATCTCCTGAAAATATTATTGTTACAACTGATTGTGAGCTTAAACTTACAGGCTTTTGCATAAGTTCTATAAGAACATCTAATACGGGGCTTTCTCCTGAGTTCTATTCAGGATATACCGCCCCTGAGCAATATTCTTCGTTAGAATGGCAGGGCACATGGACTGACGTTTATGCACTTGCTGCTGTTCTTTATAGAATACTAACAGGCTGTATGCCCCTTGACGCTTATACCCGTACAAAGAATGATACTATGGTCGAAGCTTGCAGAGTCAATCCGAGAATACCACAGCATATCTCACGAGTTCTTTCAAGAGCTATGAGAGTTCGTGGCGAAGAAAGAATACAGACAGTTTCAGAGCTTGTTACTGCACTTTTTGAGCAGCATACAACGCATATGGAACACCCTAAGGGTTCAACTCAGACTATTCCTATACAGCATGTTCCAAGACAAAGAACGCAGTCAAGGCAAATGCCACAGCAGACTCGTGAGGAAGAAAAGCCTAAGAATAAAACGGCTACGATAATAGGTTGGACGGTGCTTGTGATAGTGCTTTTGCTTTCAGTTTTTCTGCTATATGAGTTGTTTTCAGGTCCGTCGGACAGTAATAATGATTCGTCTGAGGATAAGGTCATTTCTTCTGATGATGCAGATGCAGTTGACAGCGAGGTGTTCGTTTACAGCACCACAGTTGCTACGCCTAAGGTGACTGATGCTGAAAGTCAGTCAGAATATGGCTATGGCGCTATAATGCCTAACGTTGTGGGTCTGGAATACAATACTGTTGTAAAACAGCTTGGTGAGGATTTTACTATCAAGGCTGAATATTATTATTCTGATGTTGACGATAAGGACGTTGTTAAAGAGCAGAGCATACCAGAGGGTACTGATTTTGATCCGTCTTTGAAAAATGAGCTTGTTCTTAAAGTATGTGCAGGCCCTGAAAATGTTCCTGTTCCTGATTTCTCTGGTCTGTCAAAGAAGGCTTACCTTGAGTTACTTGATTCTTATAATATCAAGTATAAGGTCGTTACCGATTTCTCAAGCTCTGTTTCTGCAGGATATGTTATGGCGACAAGCGTTAATGTTGGAAACACTGTGAATGTTAAAAATGGTGATGTGCTTACAGTTACAGTTTCCGCAGGTCTTGTGACTACTACGACCACTACAACAAAGGCAACAGAGCCTAAGCCTGATACGAACACAGGCAGCTCTTCTGAAACAACACCAGCTCCGGCTGTTGTGCCTGCTGAATAACGAAAACGTTTAATAAAATGTTAAAAAATAAACAAAGCCCTTGACAATTCAGGGGCTTTGTGCTATGCTCATTATAGATTATTAGGAAAGTAACAGGATAAGTTGTTTCCTGGTTTGGAGGTATTTTACATGGCTAAGAAAATTGGTGTACTTACCAGCGGAGGAGATGCTCCGGGAATGAACGCTGCTGTCAGAGCAGTATGCAGAGCTGGTCTTGCAAAGGGTATGGAAGTCGTAGGTATCCTCAGAGGATATAACGGTCTTCTTAACGGTGAAGTTATTGAGATGAATGCAAGAACTGTTTCTGGCATAATCCAGAGAGGCGGTACTTGTCTTTATACTGCAAGATGTCCTGAATTCAGAGATATCGAGGGCGTAAAGAAGGGCAGAGATAAGTGTCTTGAAATGGGTCTTGACGGTATCGTAGTTATCGGTGGTGACGGCTCATTCAGAGGTGCGGCTGACCTTTCAGCACAGGGTATCCCATGTATCGGTCTGCCTGGTACTATAGACAACGATATTTCATGCACAGAATATACTATCGGTTATGACACAGCTATGAACACAGCTATGGAAATGATCGATAAGATCAGAGATACAGCACAGTCACATGACAGATGTTCAGTAGTTGAGGTAATGGGCAGAAACGCTGGTCACATTGCTATCAACGTTGCTGCTGCTGTAGGCGCTGAGGCTGTTATCACACCTGAGAAGCCTTATGATCTTAATGCTATCGCTCAGAAGATGGAGCAGACTAAGAAGTCAGGCAAGACACACTTCATCATCGTAGTTGCTGAGGGCGTTGGCAAGACAGAGTATATCACAAGAACTCTTCAGGATATTACTGGTGTCGAGTCAAGAGCTACTATCCTTGGTCACGTTCAGAGAGGCGGCTCACCTACAGTTAGAGATAGAGTTGTCGCAACTGAAATGGGCTATCACGCTGTTGAACTGCTCGAGCAGGGCATTGGCAACAGAGTTGTTGGTATGAAGGACAACAAGATATATGATGTAGATATTCAGGAGGCTCTTTCAATGAAGAAGCCTTTCGAGGAAGAGCTTTACAAGATCCTCAATGAAACTGCATTCTAATTTTTCATGAGGTCTGAGTCTTTAAGACTTTGACATATTACAGAGTAGAAAACTGAGCGTTAAGTGTCCGTCGGACGGGGAGTTGCCGTCGGAACGAAAAAGGTAGAACCTTTGCGGTTCGGTTTTCGCATCCCGCTGAATGTGTAATTGAAGCTTTTTATAGCGGCTCTGCACATCCCGCATGGGTAGTGTGCAGAGCTGTTTTTATGCTCCGTTATGCACAAAGCGACAAGCTCGCAGAATAAGGAGGTAAATTTATGAAGAGCTTCGGAAGAATGTTCTATGACTCTTTCAAGTCACTGAAAGATCTTAGAACATTAACAACAGCAGGAATACTGATAGCGTTGGCGTTTGCTATCAGATCATTTTCCATTGAGGTAACGCCTGACTTGAGGATCGGTTTCACTTTTCTTGCAACCTGTACTATAGGTATGCTTTACGGACCTGTGGTATGCGGAATGTCTACATTTGTCCTTGACTTTCTAGGATATATAGTGCAGAACAAATCTCCGAGAGCCTACAGCCCACAGCTTGCAATGGTAGTTATTATTTCAGGTATCATCTACGGCTGTCTGTTGTATAAGTGCGATTTTAACAACAAAAAGCTTCAAAGCTACATAAGGATCGCAATTGCAAGAGGAAGTGTTATACTTTTCTGTAATATAGGACTTAATTCTTATTTCCTGTATACACTTTATGTAAACAAGGCTTTTGGCATCACAAACCTCACCAAAGAAGGAATGAGCGGTTTTCTTACATACTGCACACCGAGAATAGCGAAAAATCTTATCCAGCTCCCTGTGGATCTGATATTGCTCATGATATTCCTGCCTGCTGTGAAGTTTGCTTATGAAAAAGTAAGAACACAGTTTGGACATAAAGCGACAAATACATGATTTAAAGCAGCGGCAGAAATGTCGCTGTTTTTTTGCGTGAAAATATACAATAAAAATGGGGTACTAATGTGAAATTTAGGTGAATGTAGGTTTGTCAATCATATTGGACACTATTATTAAGAAATTCGATAG
>ERZ779969.92-NODE-92-length-34968-cov-3.13491_pt1 | contig 34968 bp, 34 predicted proteins | sample MGYA00511538_ERZ779969 | MGnify/ENA primary metagenome ERZ779969 (study PRJEB29588, sample SAMEA2151391) | human gut metagenome | biome: human gut; feature: human-associated habitat; material: faeces | place: Denmark | collected 2008/2010 ... | reverse complement strand
CATAGCGGCTGCCTCTGCTCCGATTTTCCGAGCAGGGGCTATTGCCGTATTAAAAGGCTGTGTGAAAAGCGTGAAAGGACTATACTTACAAAAAGGAGGCAAGCCCATGCCCCAAGACTTTCACGATCTGCAGCTTACAGAGCATGGGCGTTTATATGGCTGAAAAAAGAGATTACTATGAAGTGCTTGGCGTTTCTAAAACTGCCACAGACGATGAATTAAAAAAGGCATTCCGTAAGCTTGCAAAGCAGTATCACCCTGACCTTCACCCCGGCGACAAAGCGTGCGAGGAAAAGTTCAAGGAAGTAAATGAAGCTTATGAGGTGCTTTCAGATAAAGATAAAAGAGCAAGATATGACCAGTTTGGTCACGCAGGCGTAGACCCGAACTACGGTGCAGGCGGTGGAGCAGGTGCAGGAGGCTTCGGCGGATTTGGCGATATGGGCGATATTTTCGATTCCATTTTCGGTGGATTTGGCGGAGGCTTTGGTGGCGGACGTTCTGCTAACCCTAACGCACCAAGACGTGGCGAGGATATAAGAGCGAACGTTGTTCTTGACTTCATGGAAGCCTGCAAGGGCAAGACTGTGAAACTTCGCATAAACAGAGCCGAAAAATGTCCTGACTGTCACGGCACAGGTGCAGCCGCAGGTTCTTCGCCTAAGACCTGTCCTGACTGCCACGGCACTGGTACAGTAAGGATAACACAGAGAACGCCTTTCGGAAACATCGCTCAGACCACGACTTGCAGTCGCTGTGGCGGTAAGGGTCAGATAATCGACAACCCTTGCCATACCTGCAACGGTCAAGGCAGAGTAAAGAAGGTATCTGAAAAGGAGATAAACGTTCCTGCTGGCATCGACGATGGTCAGACACTTAGAGTAGGCGGTGAAGGCAACTGCGGTATAAACGGAGGTCCTAACGGCGACCTGCACATCAACATTACAGTTCGACCTGACCCTATTTTCGAGCGTGACGGCTATGACGTGTGGACAGAGATACCGCTTACTTATGCACAGGCTACTCTCGGTGACGAGATAACAGTTCCTACAGTTGACGGCAAGGTAAAATACACAGTGCCAGAGGGTACACAGACAGGCACAGTGTTCCGCCTGAGAGGCAAGGGCATAAAGAAGGTAAACAGAAACGACCACGGCGACCACTACGTTCGTGTAACAGTTGAAGTTCCACGCAATCTGACCAAAGAGCAGAAAGAAAAGCTCCGTGACTACGAAAAGTCCCTCGGTGAAAAGAACTACGCAAAGCGCAAAACATTCTTTGACAAGCTCAAAGACAAATTCAAATAACAGAAAAAGGAGAACGGCACAAGCTGTTCTCCTTTTTTGTTTGCAATAAAAAATGCCGCAAGAAGACCCACGGCAATTATCATCTTATCAAGCCATACCTGTGTGCTTTTTGATAGCCGCAAAGGACTCCGCACTGATAACGTGTTCCATACGGCAAGCGTCCTCTACTGCAACTTTCTCGTCAACACCAAGCTTTATGAGCCACTGTGAAAGCAACGTATGACGCTCATACATTTTCTCGGCTATCTCCAAGCCCTTGTCTGTCAAACGAATATAACCGTCCTTGTCAACAGTTATATAGCCGTTCTCACGGAGATTTTTCATTGCCACACTTACGCTCGGCTTTGAAAACTCAAGTTCGTTTACTATATCTATGCTTCTTACCTCGCCTTTGCCCTTGCGCTGACTGAGAATAAGTATCGTTTCAAGATAATTTTCAGCTGATTCTCTTATCTGCATTATAACGTCCCTCCCTAGAACAAGTTTGTCATCAGGTCATTACGACTATTATATCACATTTCAAACCGCATTTCAAGTGCAAGCACGCTTTTTCAGCGATTTCGATAAACTTTACATCAATGAATTGTGTTGATATACAAAGGCACTGCTCACAAAAAGCAGTGCCTTTAAAGCTGTCTGTTATTTACTGTATACCGCACTCCTCATAGTCTTTCCACTTTTCGGCATGCTCCTTATCCTCAAAATATTTGTATACAAAAAGCGCAGTTGACGCAACAACAAGTATCATCGCACCCATTAAAGTCCAGAACGACTTTTTTCTTGAATAGTTTGACATAACAAAACTTCCTTTCTTTCGCAATAGCATACAAAAACTTGCGGCTATCGCTCATAGCTTTGTTATAATTATACTACACAATGCTCTTTCTGTCAATTATTTTCACAGGATTTTCAGATATATTTTTCCGAGTAAAAGTGCAGAAACTCCTCAAGGCAAAGCCCGCCTGCGGCAATGATACGAGCGGCTTCAACGCCCACATAACGATAATGCCACGGCTCAAAATCAATGCCGGTCATCTGCTCTTTAAGGCGAGGATATCGAAGGATAAAGCCGAAATCTGCGGCATTTGCACAAAGCCACCGTGATTCAGGCGTCTTGTAAAAATCGTCGCTCACATCATTGTCACCCTCTCTGCCGAGATCCACAGCAAGCCCGGTGTTGTGTTCGCTTGACCCGGGGAGAGCGAGAGTTCTGCCCACCTTTTCCACAGCCTTTTCATAACTCAGACCGCCCCACATTTCGTGAGATACTTCACGCTCCCAAAGCATCTGCTGATATTCAAAAGAGCGATAGGCGGAAATGATTTTCAGCTTTATGCCGTCAGCTTCCGCCTTTTTGAGCAGAAGCCTGAGCCTGTTTCCTGCCTGAGATTCCATAAACTTGCCGTTCACCTCTGTCAACTCCACACGATCGTAAAATCCCATATCTATGGGATTGAATTTATCCACAAGCATAAGATAATCCATATACTGACCTCCTTGTCCTGATAGGGAGAAATGTTTTAACTTAGTATATGCAGATGTGTGCAGAGAGTATACACGCTTAATGAGGAATGAGGAGTGAGGAATGAGGAATTAGCATAGCTGACCAAAGTTGTGCACAAGCACCGAGCGTAGCGATTTTGCGGCACAACAAACTTGCCCGAATGATCTGTAGGGGCGAACATCGTTCGCCCGTTCTCAAAACTTGTAGAAATTCAGAATTGTAGGGGCTTGGCTCAATTTCGGTTTCACCGAAATGCGACAGCCCGATATTTCTCGCCCGTTGAATTGTTGAAAAATATCACACAATGTCACCCCAAAATAATTTGGCATCAAGGATATGGCAACCACGGCATCGCTCCCCTACACATTTCAAAAAGCGGTGCAAAATTACATCATATCACAAATTGCAGCGTAAAATGCCCGTCACGGCGAGTGACCTATATCCAGCACCCGTCAACTCTGACGACCTGCCCGTGAATGTAATCTGCTCCCTCTCCACTGAGAAAACGCACAACATTCGCCACATCTCTCGGCTTGCCTATCCTGCCTGCCGGTATGTCATCAACTATCACACGAACATCTTCCTCCGTCAGCTCGCCGTTCATTTTCGTGTCTATCATTCCGCAGGATATGCAGTTCACCCTTATACCGCTTATAGCAACTTCCCTCGCCAACGCCTTCGTAAATCCTATAAGCCCAGCCTTTGCCGCCGAGTATGCAACCTCGCAGGAAGCTCCCTTTTCGCCCCATACGGAGGTTATATTTATCACATTTCCACTGTGTTCCCTTATCATCTCAGGAAGCACCGTCCTGCTCATACGCATTGCGCCAAGCAGATTCACGTTCATCATCTCGCAAAGCTTCTCGTCAGTCATGTCAGTGAAAAGCTCTATATCCGCTGTGCCTGCGTTGTTTACAAGAAGCGTAACAAAGCCCAAACTGTCCCTGACTTCCGCCACGCATTTATCTATACTGTCCTTGTCACCAATGTCGCAGTAAAAAGCCTCTGCACATAAGCCACGCTCTTTAAGCTCAGATACCAAAGCTTCCGCCGCCGCCCTGCCATTCTTGTAGCATACAGCCACCTGCCAGCCGTCCTCAGCAAGCGCCCTGCATATCTCAGAGCCTATCCCGCCAGAGCCACCTGTTACCAATGCTGTCTTTTTCATAAAAATACCCCCGCAGATCATGATATACTGTAATTATATCACACCTGCGGAGGTTTTTCAACGGCTACTTTTCGTTCTCGTCTACCCATTTTCTCGCCCAGCCTGCATTCTGCTCCTGACGATTGTATACTCTGCCGTTTGGCGCAGTGTAATTGTCCGTCACAACATATTCCTGACCTGCCGAGATAACGTCATGGGGCTTGTATACCTTTGTGCCGTCTGAAGTCTGCGGGAAACGGCTCTTGTCACGCTTTTTCATGGCTATCACTCTCCTTTTTATGTTATTATCCTGCCCGAAGCTTTTGTGATTATCAGATGAAAAATCTGCATAACAGTTGAAAATATCACGATAACGTGGTATAATTATCTTATACTATTTTTATCGGGAGTATTAAAATGGAAAAATACAACAAACAAAAAGCTATACTCACCGCACTGCTGAAATGGGTGGAAACAGAGTTCTTCGGAATTTTCGTATTTCTCTTTTTTATCGCAGTTGCAAAGCCTTTCGGTGCATTGGCAAATATAATTTTCGGTCTTACAGGACTTCTCACAGTGGTCTGCCTTATGGCTGACTTTGGTCTGAAACAAGGAGAGGAAGCCAGAAATAAGGTCACATTCCACGGTGAAAAGGATTGCCCTAACTATGGCTTCACACTTGGTCTTATTGCAAGCATACCATGCTACATAACAATGATACTGCTGATGATATCAAAATTCAGCGGTTCGTTCAATTTCATGCCCGCCTATAAGCTTCTCGACGCCTGCTTCTATCCTCTTATAGATTGGGCTGCCCACTCTGCCGACGTAAAAGATATGTCCCCATTTGTTTTCATCATGACCGCCATATTCCCACTACTCTATCCATTTGCCACATGGATAGGCTTCAAAATATCCTACAAGCAGATAGACGTAAAAGAGCGTGTGGTCTACAAGCACAAATAAAATCAAGCCTGCCGTATCAGTCCGATACGACAGGCTTTTATCTTTTTATCGAAAAAACTCAGTTCTCCACTATACATTAAACTATTTCATTACTGAAAATCTATCTCTATATCTTTTAGCGTCACATAGTTTACTACATTGCAGTTTTTATCGCTTGCAGTGTTTGCGATAAGCGTTATCTTTGCCGTGCCTTTCACATAGTCGGCACCAATATCCGTCTTATAGTCCTCCGTGTAGCTCTCTCCGGCTTTGAGCAAAGTGTTCATGGTGTTTCTGTCGCCATTTTCGCCATAGCTCGTGGAATTGCCCTTACTGTCCTCTGTGGTGATATACTGGTCAGTCGTGAAGTCAAGCGCCATGTCCTTGTCCCAGTTGTTTGTGTAGGTAATATGGCTTATGAACTCGCCTCCGCTTACCTCATAGGAGTATTTCGCCGTGAGCCTGCCGTCCTTTGTTGTAAAGGTATTGTCCCCAACGTCCTCAAAATAGTCGATATACCCAATATCAACTTCGTCGGCCATATCAGAATCGTCCTTGGCGACAGAAGTCACTGCTTTCTCACTAGGGTCAACATCGTCAGCGACCTCAGCGTTTTTCTTTTCGTCAGTGTATTCGCAGTTCTCATTGAGCCAGTTTTCAAGCTTTTCTGCCTTTTCACCGCCTATATCAAATTTTAATATATCTCCTGCAAAAAGCTGAACATACAGATCTCCGTTAGCAGTAAAATAAGCCGTACCGTTGACGTCAAGTCTTTCTACATAGAAGCTTATTGTTATTCCGCCCTCAATGTAATATTCATCATCATTTGTTACCGACAAATTAATATCAGGGTCGCTCTCATAAGCGTCTCCCTCATAGACCGCATTGTATGAACCATTATCGTCCTTTAACAGGTCAAGCAGATTTGAGAGGTCAATATTAGTATACTTTCTGAGCCTGCCCATTCCTGCGTCATTGTAAGCATAGTCCACATGAGCCGTTTTTTCAAGACTTACGTCATTTATTATGTCATCAAGGGTCATATCGGTCTTGCAATCAGGTGAGTATTTCCAATCATCATACCACGCCACAGAGCCGTCATCAAAGACCACCGCCAAATAAACGCTTGGTGACAAGTCCTTTATTGAATAAATATCCGCTTTTGTTGTTTCCTTTTTGTTTGTCTCATAGTTTTCCGTTTCAAGAGTCATGGTGGTGAGCTTGCTGTCAAGAAAAGACTTATCAACATGTCCCATTGAAACATATTCCACATCGTTATATTCAAACGTCTCATATTTTGCATTCATTGCATATTCGTCCCAAGGAACTCTATATGACACTGTTGCTTCCTCGTCTGCCATCTGCTGGTCAGCCGCAGACTTTGCCTTTATATCTTTATCCGACTTGCCTGCAAACATCATAACTCCCGTCGCCGCAGCAATAACACCGCAAGCCGCCACAGCTACCCATTTTGTCCATATGGTTTTTATCTTTATGCCGCTGCCGCTCTGTCTGCATTCTTCAATGTAATGCTCGTCAGCATTTTCCAAAGCCTTGAAAATATCCTCTCCTGTTGTTTTCATAAAAGAACTCCCTCCTTTTCAAGCAAAGCCTTTAACTTATTTCTGCTTCTGAAAAGGCTCGCCTTAACTGTGTTCAGGTTCATAGCATACTTTTTTGATATCTCTTTTATAGGCGTTGCAAACCAATATCGCTGGAGAAATATATTTCTGTCTCTCTCCTGCAACTCGCCAAGAAATTCGTTTATAAGCCCCTCAAGATGTCTGCCGTCGCAAAGACTCTCGGTGGTGTCATTGTCAGGTATGCACTCGTCAAGCTCCTCCAAGACCGCCGCTATCTCACCTTTTCCACGCTTTGCGGCCTTTGACGCACGATATCTGTCAAATGCGATATTTCTTGTTATCCGCCCGAAAAATGCCGACAGCATTCTGGGTTTCTGTGGCGGAATGGAGTTCCATGCCCTGAGCCAAGTTTCGTTCACGCACTCCTCCGTGTCCTCCCTGACTCCAAGAATATTGTAGCCCACAGAATAACAGTATCCGCCGTATTTCATATCCGATTGTGAAATAGCCTGCTGATCTCTGCTTTCATAAAGCTCAATTATCCTGCTGTCCTCCATTTTTCCGCCCCCTTACATTTAAGCAACACCTCACAAGGCTCGCCTAATTTCTTTGAAAGTCCTTTCACCTATAATGACGAGATATCCGCCAAAAGGTTTTATGAAAACATAAAATAATTATAACATAAGATAAAAAATTATGCAACACAAAAACGACGTCCCACATCACTATGGAAACGCCGTTTATATGAAGAATGATTTTATGACAACTCGTTAAGAAGATCCATATACAATTCGTTGTAATCTGTTCTGTTGTCTTTCAGGAAAGCGATAGCCGCACGAGGGTGGCGGTTGAGCGCACCTGTGAGCATATAAGGCAAGTCATATCCCCACTGTGAACCCTTTGCCCTCTCCTCAGCAACGTACTTTTCAACAAATTTCAGTGTAGGAGTAAGCTTGTAGTTAGGGTTTCTCAGGAAGCTGAGCATCTGCTCCATGAAGCAGTTTCCTGCACCTCTGCCCATTCCGCTCATTGTGGCATCAGCAAAGCTTGCGCCGTGAGAAATGCTCTCGATAGTGTTTGCAAAAGCGAGCTGTTGGTTGTTGTGCATATGAACGCCCACCTTTTTGCCGCTAGCCTCAGCCACCTCGCAATACTGCGCAGTAAGTCTTCTCACCTGCTCTGGGAAAAGTGAACCGTAGCTGTCAACAAGATAGATAACGTCAACAGGGCTTTTTGCCACAAGGTCAAGAGCCTGTGCGATATCGTCCTCACGGCTTGCAGAAACAGCCATTATGTTGATAGTCGTTTCATAGCCCATATCGTGGCAGTAGTTTATCATCTCCAGCGCACCAGGCATCTGATGAGTATATGTTGCGATCCTTATCATGTCGATAACGCTCTCGCTCTTTGGCAGGATATCTTTCTTGAAATCACATCTGCCAACGTCAGCCATAACAGAAAGTTTCAGCGGACTGTCATTCTCACCAACGATAGCTCTGATATCCTCCTCATCACAGAACTTCCACTTACCGAACTCCTTAACGTCAAAAAGCTCCTTAGAAGCCTTGTAGCCGAACTCCATGTATTCAACGCCTGATTTTATGTTAGTTTTATAGAGTTCTTTTACAAACTCGTCTGAAAATCCAAAATTATTTACAAGACCTCCGTCACGGATAGTTGCGTCCAGAAGCTTTATATCAGGACGATATGACATAAGGTCACCTTTCTGATTTATCGTCTTTGCCTGATTTGCCATTGTGATTACTTCCTTTCCAAAAGCAGGTTCTTATCACGCCTGTATAAAATTTATCACTTTAAAGATTTTATGCTTTTAAGCTTTTATGTATTAAAGTATAACACTATTTTTCTTCCCTGTCAATAGCCCCAAAGCCCTTTAAACACATTTTTTACATTTTAATAATATTTCCCTCCCCAAAGCCTGAACTTTTGTACATTTCCAATTATCAAAACGATGCAGTATTGTGATAAGTGCTGAAAAACATCCACGCTTCTTGACAAATCAGACTTATAGTTGTATACTCTAAGTGTACTACAGCAAATAATACAGTTAGTACAGCAGAACAAATGAAACGAAACAACAAAATCGAAAGGAGGTATTCAAGGTGATAACGCTTGATCTTACAGGAAGAGCACCTATCTACGAACAGATATGCAGCCAGTTCTCAAGCCTTATATCAAAAGGCGTGCTGAAAGAAAACGATAAGCTGCCAAGCTCAAGAATGTTGGCAAAGGAACTGGGTCTGAATCCAAACACAGTCGCCAAAGCCTACAGCAGACTTGAGCATGACGATATAATCTATTCTGTAGCAGGAAAAGGCTGCTTTGTGGCAAAGCAGAAAGGCTCTATAGAGAAAAAATTGCTGGAAGAATTTAAGCTCCATGCCGCCGCCGCAATGCAGGCAGGCATAAGCCTTGGATCGCTTACCTCCGTCCTTGAAGAACTGGCGGAGGAACAGAAAGAAAGGAGTGACAAAGAATGATAGAAATAAAAGACCTGTCACTTACATTCAAAAACGCAGACGAAGATCACGAGGCACTGAAAGCCGTCACCCTGGATATCCCCGAGGGCTGCATATACGGCTTTGTAGGCTCAAACGGTGCAGGAAAATCCACGCTTTTGCGTGTCATAAGCGGAATATACCGTCCCGACAGCGGAAGCGTCACAATAGACGGAAAAGCCGTCTATGACCAGCCGCAGGCGAAAGAAAACATCTTTTTTTGTCAGCGACGAAACTGTGCAGTTTTCAAGGCTGTCAGTAAACGACCTTAAAGGCTTTTTTAAGCTCACCTACCCACGCTTCGATGAAGAGGTCTTTGACGAGCTTGTGACAAAGCTTGACCTGCCACGGAAGAAGCCCCTGTCTCAGTTTTCAAAGGGCATGAAAAGGCAGGCGATAGTAGCCTGCGCCCTTGCCAGCCGAACAAAGTATATCCTCCTTGACGAAGCCTTTGACGGCCTTGACCCTGCCATGCGCAGACTTATCCGCACCATGATAGTTGACGATATTTTCGACCGTGGTGCGACCCTTATCGTGTCCTCCCACAACGTTACCGAAATAGGCGAGCTTTGCGACAAGGCAATGCTCCTACACAAAGGCGAGGTCATTTTCGCCAAGGATATCGACGATGTAAGAGAGAACTTTGAAAAGGTGCAGATAGCCCTCCCTGACGGTGAGCTTGACCGCACTGTTATAGAAAATGCAGGCGTAGAAGTGCTCAGTTTCAGAAACCTCGGAAGAGTTTCCACCGTGGTGGCAAAGGGCGAAAAAGCGGATATCACTGCAAAGCTTAAAAAGCTCTCCCCTGCCGTTTTGGAGCTTGTCCCTCTGACCCTTGAAGAGATTTTCATTTACGAAATGGAGGTGCGTGGATATGCAAACAGCGAAGAATAGGATAATAGAGACCTCACGCCGTGACTTCAAGGTGAACAAACTGCTTTTCGTCATCACAAACCTTGTGCTGTTCATGAACTTTATCATGCAGATGTCCATACGAAAGTTCATCACCCACTACATCGAAAGCGAAACGAACTATTATGAGGGCTATGCCATTGCATATGTATGTATTGCGGCGATAGCGCTGTGCGCAGTGTTCACAGTTTTCACCCTTTTCCGTGAGCTTTTCAGCAAACCCCACGCAGACCTTGCGTATTCTCTCCCAGTCGGTGCAAAAGAACGCTTCTTCTCAAAGCTTCTCACTCTGCTGAAGCTGCATATCCTGCCTGTGATATTCTGGAACATCATTCAGTTTATCGCCATACTCCTCACAACGGATATCACACTGAACATGTTGGCAAGATATTCCGCCGTATTTATGTTCTTACAGCTTTCCACAAGCCTTTTTGTGATACTTGCGGTGCTTTTGTGCATGATATGCTGCGGCAGGCTTGCAGAAATGCTCTACACAGCGGTGATAATAACAGCCTGCGAGGTTGCTCTCCCTGCTTGCATACACTACTCCACCATTAACCCATACACCGTACAGTATCTATATGACCTGGAAAACTTCTTTAACTACTGCCCTGTATGGAGCGCTCTCCCAGCAAAGCTTATGGACCTCGGCTACTCCACAAATCTCCTGCTTCTTCTTATTGGAAGCACCATTTTCTCAGCACTGCTCATCACACTGCTGTACTTTCTCTACAAAAAACGTGACGGCAAAGACACAGGCAAGCCATTCTTATTCAGCGCCTACCGTGAGATTATCCTTATCCTAGCCGTAGTCACTGTCACGACCTACGTCCTCTCCGACACAAGCAATCTGATACTTCTCCCATCGCTTTTCTTGAGCTATCTCCTTGTGCGGATACTCTCCTCAAACAGAAAGCTCACAATAGTCCGCTTTGTAAAATGGGTAGGCATTTTCGCAGTGTATATGATTGTCATATTCGGCGTGAACATTCTCGCATACTTCTGTGACGGCTTCACAGGCAAGATAAATGGATCAAGACTCAGCGACGCTAACCGTGTGTGTGTAATGAATTCAACAAGCGACGGCGTAACGTTCCACTATCTTTCCGACACACTCTCAAAAGACGAAGCCATGCAGATAATATATATATACAATAAAGCACTTGATACCCGCAAAAAGAGTTTTGCTGACTATATCGACCACTTCAAGCCGCATGAGATTTCGCCAAATTCTGTAGGTGTAGCAATAGATGTTTATACCTCAAAAGATGACCACACTAACCTTGACTTTATCGACGTCTCTTTCGAAGTAACAAATGCCGAAGTGGACAACGTCACAGAGAAGCTTAAATCCCTAAGCTTTGTTGAACCCGAACAGACGTCATATGCCTACTAGAATTATTATATCGGCCACGCAAACCGCTTAAATACGCCACTTGTGTAGGTTCAAACAGCGTTCGCCCGTCGAAGCAACAAACCAACTCCCCTAACTATGTGTAAAAGAACAAACAAGAACCCCCTCCGAGCCAAGCTCCGAGGGGGTAACTTTTTTCTATTAATCCATGACCGCATTTGCAAGCATAAGCTTGATACGGTTCTCCTGATTGACCTTTGTCGCACCCGGGTCATAGTCGATTGCAACTATGTTTGCGTCCGGATAAGCCTGCTTGATAGTTCTTGACATACCCTTTGCAACAATATGGTTAGGCAGACAGCCGAATGGCTGAGTGCAGATTATGTTCTTTGTGCCTGTTTCTGCAAGAGCCGCCATTTCAGCAGTGATGAGCCAGCCCTCGCCCATTTTTACGCCCTGACTAATATACTTATCAGCACACTTTCTAAGGTGTTCAAAATCATGAGGCGGCTGGAAAATGCCCTGTTCGTTGATGACCTTTATCTGCTGCTTCTGAAACTTGTAAAGCACATCATAACCAATGCCGTACATAAGAGTGCGGCTGGTTTTCTTGTCATAAAGCTTCTCGTCGTTGATAGCGTCAGACGCACAGTAAAGCACGAAGTCCAACAATCCCGGCACGTTAGGCTCACAGCCCTCAGACAGCAGGAAGTCGTTCAGGTGATTGTTCGCAAGGGGTGAATACTTAACGTATATCTCTCCCACGATACCGACCTTAGGTTTTTTCTCCTTTGTCCTCGGCAGCGCCGCAAAGTCTTTGAGCATAGCATTGTAAATGCTCTTTGTGTGCATATATCTGCTCGGGGTAGCAAACAGCTTTCCAAGCCTGTGCTGCCACCTTGCCAAAAGCTCGTCCGTAGAATTTTTCTCTATCTCGTAAGGCTTGCACTGATTGTACAAAAGCATGAGCATATCACCGTAAAGTACCGCATAAATAAGCTTCATTGCAATGGCAGGGGTGATATCTATGGAAGCGTCCTTTTCAAGTCCGCTGAAATTCAGCGACAGAACAGGCACTTCAGGGAACTGCGTTGACAGCGCCTTTCTTATAAGGTGGATATAGTTTGATGCACGACAGCCGCCTCCCGTCTGCGACATAAGCAGAGCCGTGTGTTCAAGGTCATACTTGCCGCTTTTGAGAGCGTCCATAAACTGTCCGATAACAAGAAGCGCAGGATAGCAAGCGTCATTATGTGTGTTTTTAAGTCCCTCGTCTATAACGTTTCGTGAGCAGTTTTGCAAAAGCTCCATGTTATAGCCGTATTTTTTGTATATCGCCATGATAAGCTTGAAGTGTATAGGAAGCATATCAGGTATAAGTATAGTGTATTCCTCACGTCTTGATTTGTCAAAATAAGACCTTTTTACTCTGTCCGAGCCTGCGTGTTTTATCTCTTTTTCAGCCATTACATTGCCTCCTTGTCCATTTTCTTCTCAGCATTTGCAGCAGCTTCTTTTTCCTCCAGTGCCGCCGCCAAAGACCTGAGTCTTATCTTAGCCGCACCGAGATTCGTTATCTCGTCTATCTTTAGCTGAGTGTAAAGCTTGCCCTTTTCTTCAAGTATAGCTCTCACCTCATCTGTTGTAACAGCGTCGATACCACAGCCGAAGGATACAAGCTGAACGAGCTGCATATCATCATTCTCGCATACATACTCTGCCGCTCTGTAAAGCCTTGAGTGATAAGTCCACTGATTGAGTACGTCAAGTGCGGGTGTATCCACTTTCATCGCCACGCTGTCCTCAGTAATAACAGCAAAACCAAGAGAAGCGATAAGCTTGTGTATGCCGTGGTTTATCTCAGGGTCGATGTGGTAAGGTCTGCCTGCCAGAACGATTATTTTCTGACCCTTCGCCCTTGCCTCAGCGATTATCTCCTGCGCCTTAGCCTCGATATCCCTATGGTATCTCACCTGCTCAGAATAAGCCTTGTTAAGCACTCCAAGCACCTGCTTTGCAGTGATGTTATACTTTGAAAGCGCTCTTGCCATTGCCTTTGCAACGTGCTTTTTGATGTTTATGTCAAGATAAGGCATGATGAAATTATCATCATTCAGCTTGTCATTGTTAGCCTTTAGAAGCTCAGGATAATAAGCAACAACAGGACAGTTATAGTGATTGTCCGACTGACCCTCGTCAGCATTGTAGCTCATGCAAGGATAGAAAATAAAGTCCACACCCTTGTCAAGGAGGCTCTCTATATGGCCGTGACAAAGCTTTGCAGGATAACATACCGTATCAGACGGAATAGTTTGCTGACCCTTGTAATATGTATCTCTCGTTGACTCCTCAGACAGCACCACCTCAAAGCCAAGGCTTGTGAGCAGTGTTGAGAAAAACGGCATAAGGTCATAATAAGACAGCGCAAGCGGCAGACCTACCTTTGCAATAGGCTTTGCAGGCTTGTTGTCAGCATAAGAGAGTATCTTGTTGTACTTATACTCTATCATGTTTTCCGTTCTGTCGGTTATCTTTATGCCTGCACCCTTTTCACAGCGGTTTCCGGAAGTAAATCTTCTGCCGTCATTAAATCTTATTATAGTAAGGTTACAGTGCGCACCACAGCCACCGCACTGAACGGCTCTTGAATTGTAAGCAAATTCTTCAAGCTGAGCCTTTGTAAGAACACCTGACTTGCCGTCCCTGCCCTGAGATTTTTCTTTTGCGAAAAGCGCACAGCCGAACGCACCCATAAGTCCCGCAATGGCAGGTCTTATAACGTTTCTGCCAAGCTCCATTTCAAATGACCTGAGCACAGCGTCGTTAAGGAACGTTCCGCCCTGAACGACTATATTCTTGCCAAGCTCGTCAATAGACTTGGCTCTTATTACCTTGTAAACTGCGTTCTTGATGATAGACGAAGAAAGTCCTGCAGAGATATCCTCAACGGAAGCTCCGTCCTTTTGCGCCTGCTTTACAGATGAGTTCATGAACACTGTACATCTTGAGCCCAGTTCCACAGGTGCTTTTGCAAACAGACCGAGCCTTGCAAACTCTGCAATATCATATCCCATTGCACCTGCAAAAGTCTGAATGAACGAGCCACAGCCTGATGAACAAGCCTCGTTAAGCATAATGCTGTCGATAGCATTGTTTTTTATCTTGAAGCACTTGATATCCTGTCCGCCGATGTCGATGATAAAATCAACGTCAGGGCAGAAATAAGCCGCCGCCTTATAGTGCGCAACAGTTTCAACTATACCATAGTCAACGCCCAGACCTGCCTTTATAAGATCCTCACCGTAGCCTGTTACCGCAGAAGCCTTTATGTTAAGCTCAGGGGTAGCAAGGCTGTAGATCTCCTCAAGCTTTGAAGCGATTATATCCAGCGGCTGACCCTTGTTTGAGCAGTAGTGCTGATAAAGAAGCTTTCCGTCAGGTGTGATAAGCACAAGCTTTGTGGTTGTCGAGCCTGCGTCTATGCCAAGATAAGCGTCGCCCCTGTAAGTTCTGATGTCTTCATATTTAAGGTCAGACTTCTTGTGTCTTTCCACGAAAGCATTATATTCCTCACGGCTTGCAAACAGTGGTTTGCCTACCACGATATTGTCAGTAGCCTTTGCGTTCACTATCTTGTCAAGGGCTTCGTCTATAGTCATTTCCTCAGCAAGAGTGTCAGCATGAAGTGCCGCACCGAAAGCCATATAGCATGAAGAATTTTCAGGAAGAATAGCGTGTTCCTCGTCAAGGTTCAAAGTAGTTCTGAATGCCTTTCTCAGTGCACTGAGATATGTAAGCGGACCACCAAGGAAAAGCACCTGACCGCCGATCTTTCTGCCCTGCGCCAGACCCGAAACTGTCTGGTCAACAACAGCCTGAAAAATAGACGCAGATATGTCCTCTTTTCTCGCACCCTGATTGAGCAGCGGCTGAATATCAGACTTTGCGAAAACACCACATCTTGAAGCGATAGGATAAGTCTTTTCAGCCTTAAGAGCAAGGTCGTTCATCTCGTCAGGGGTAACGCCCAAAAGTCCTGCCATCTGGTCGATAAAAGCACCAGTGCCACCTGCGCAAGAGCCGTTCATACGCTGTTCAACGCCCCCTGTGAGGAAGATTATCTTAGCGTCCTCTCCGCCAAGCTCAACCACAACGTCAGCCTTTGGATACTTCTTGTTTACAGCGATAAAAGCAGAAAAGACCTCCTGCACGAAAGAGATACCGCTTGCCTCAGCGATGCCAAGACCTGCCGAGCCTGTTATGGCTATCCTGAACTTGTCCTCAGGATAAAGCTCTCTGATAGCACGCAGCTGCTCAGCCACCGTTTCCCTTACCTTTGAAAAGTGTCTTTCATATTTGTTATAAATAAACTCGCCCTCGTCAAGAATTACCGTCTTGACCGTGGTCGAACCTACGTCTATGCCTAAATCATAAATCTTGCCCATAGTAAAAACCTCACTGATTCTCGTTTATACACTCTTAGTTATTATATCACACTTTTTCGCAAATTACAAGCTTTTTATATTAACAAATATGTATCTGAAAACTACCTATAAAGCTAAAACGGGCGAACACTGTTCGCCCCTACAATGCAACTATTACAATGTATGGCAAAATGCGTTCGCCCGTAAATATTCATTTTTTTATCTATGCTTATTCCTGCTCTAAAAGGCAATCGGTAAGATTAAGGTCATAGAGATTGTTGTAGGTAGGCTGCTGAACAGGCTCACCTGCAAGTCTGTAGAACTGCTCTGAGCCGTACTTCTTGATGAAGTTTGTGGTGTGGCAATTTATTTTCAGCTCCTCGATAAACTTCTTCATAACATTGCTGTCAGCACCATAAGCATTCTCAAGGAAGTCAAAAGCGTATTTCAGACCATTCATAGACTGCTGTGTAACGTTGTTTGCGCCATGGAGCAGATTGTTGAAGGAGTTCTGCAAAATAACAGTACAGCGGTTTTTGTTATCTCTTCCCTCGTTGGTACACTTATCAAGATAAGCTTCAAGATTGTGGAGTATCCAGTGCTGGATCTTCTTGTTAGACGGCGAGATGTTTCTTGCTCTTACCGCCTTGTCAAGGCTCTTGTTGCAGTCCATGATGTGTTCACTGATTATCTGACGGCATGAAAGACCATTGTTTATCTTCACAAGGATATCTTCCATTCTTGGGTGGATAAGTCTTATCATCTTCTCCATTTGGATACAGCTTCTCATTGTGTATGTGATGCCGTCCATAAGCAGATTCATAAGAGCCACAGCTTCCTCAGTGCCTGCCGCTCTTGCGTCAGCAATGTTCTGAGCAGTTATGCCGCCCTCGAGGATAGCGTCAACGTCATATTTCTCACGATAGTAGTTGAATCTGTCATAATATTCCGCAAAGCCCTTCGAGAACTCTGGGTTCTGTACATACTGAGCAGCCAGAGCGTGGTCAACAAGGATACCGCTCTCCTCATAAAGCTGCATCATTTCAGAAAGGTCCTCCCAGCCACGGGCAGTAACAAAGCGGTAGTTGTTCTTATCGCTTGCGTCTACCATATAATAATGGTCAGGGTGAAGCTCAAGATATGATATGATAGCTGGGTGAACGCCTGCATAGTAAGCATATTCTTTCCAAACGTCGAAATCAGGCTGACACTCGACCCTCTTAACACGGTCGAGAGTAACGATATCGAACTCAGAAACAGACTTGTTGAACTCAGGCGGGTTACCTGCTGTAACAACTACCCAACCTGCCGGAACCTGATGAAGTCCGAAAACCTTATACTGCAAGAACTGGAGCATTGCAGGAGCAAGGGACTCGGAAACGCAGTTGATCTCATCGAGAAAGAGAATACCCTCTTTGATGCCAGTGGCTTCGATAGTGTCATAAAGAGTAGCCACGATCTCACTCATCGTGTACTCGGATATCTGCACGTCAGCACCGGTGTAGTTTCTATGTACAATAACAGGAAGACCGAGGGCAGACTCTCTTGTGTGGTGGGACATCGAGTAGGTAACAAGGTTTACGCCAGTTTCCTGAGCTATCTGCTCCATGATAGCGGTCTTACCGATACCAGGTGCGCCAAGCAGGAACACAGGTCTCTGATGTTCTATGCTAATTCGATAATCGCCAAATTCGTCTTTAATGAGATAGGCTTGTATTGCATTAAGTATCTGTTGTTTTGCTTCTTTAATATTCATAATCATTTCTCCTCAGTGCAGTCTGAAGCTGTGAACAAAAAGCACTGCACAATTAAATAATCTTACCATTTTATTATAGACTATCTCCAAATTAAAGTCAATAGTCATCACAAGTTTTGTCAGCTTACACAAACAATTGAAAATATTTTAGTTATTCTGTATCAAAGTCATAAAATTTAACTGTTAAAATATTGATATCAGAACAGAATTTTCAACAAACTTTTAAGTTTTTTTCAAACGTTTTCGCCCATACCCAGCCGACCTCACAACCTCACTGCTCACTTGGTTTTGACATCTCCCAAACAATGTGCTATAATAATAAGGTATAAAATTTTTCTCTCGGAGGTCTGATCTATGCTTTATGAAATAAAAAATGATAAACTCTCTGTCTCAGCCGACACTTTCGGTGCTGAGCTTCACTCTATCAAACTGGACGGCAAAGAATATCTCTGGCAATGCGGTGACGCTTGGAAACGCTACGCTCCTATCCTCTTCCCGTTCATATGCTCCCCTAAAGACCGCACCTACAAGGCAGGCGGTCAGGAATATCACATGGCTGCAAACCACGGCTTCGCCCGTGACAGCGAATTTACATACGCTGGAAGCACCAAAAATTCCGTAAGCTTTCTTCTAAAAGATAATGACGTGACACTTGCTCAATACCCATACCACTTTGAGCTTGAAGTCACCTACTCCATAAAAGGATCAAAAGTCACCGTTACAAATACAGTAAAGAACACTGATGAAAAGGCTATGTACTTCTATCTCGGCGGTCACCCTGCTTTTATCTGCGATATCCAAGGTGGCAAATGCACAGTTGAGTACGAGAAAAACGAGCATATCGTTCAGCCTATCCCAAACGGCGAGAGGACTATCCTTGACGGTGAAAAGACTATCACTCTCACCAGAGAGCTTTTCGACTATGACGTTATCATGAAAGACCACCCTGCTTCAAAGGCTGTCACCCTGAAAAAGTCTGACGGTGGCTTTGTAAAGCTTTCATTCCCACATTCTGACTGCATTGCCGTATGGACTTCCACCGGTGACCCTGACGCTCAGTTTATCTGCCTTGAACCTTGGACTAGCGTGCCTGTTTACGAGGACGACGCTTTTGAGGATATCGAAAACAAGCCTCATGCTATCAAGCTTGCACCTGAAGCTGTTTATACCTACAGCTACACCGTGGAGGTGGGCTGATGAGAGCGGTAATACAGAGGGTCACAAGTGCAAAAGTTGAGGTCGAGGGCAAGGTCACAGGCGAGATAGAAAAGGGCTTTCTGATACTTTTCGGAGTAGGTCAGGAGGACACTGAGACTGACTGCGACAAGCTTGCAGACAAGATATCAAAGCTTCGCATTTTCGCTGACGAGAACGACAAAACAAATCTTTCTATAAATGATGTTGGCGGAGATATTCTTTGCGTTTCACAGTTCACCCTTTATGCAGATTGTCACCACGGCAACCGCCCGTCATTTATCTATGCAGGCAAACCTGATGAAGCCAACAGACTTTATGAATACTTCTGCAAGGTCTGCGGTGAGAAAATTTCAGGCAAGGTAGAAAAGGGCGTTTTCGGTGCAGACATGAAAGTTTCACTGCTCAATGACGGTCCTTTTACTATCATTCTTGAATGCAGAAACGGAGAGATAATCCCATGAACATACAGATATTCGGCAAGTCAAAATCCTTTGACACCAAAAAGGCCGAGCGTTATTTTAAAGAGCGTGGAATAAAATTCCAATCTGTTGACCTGCCTACAAAGGGGCTTAGCAAGGGCGAGCTTAACTCAGTGCTTGCCGCTGTGGGCGATATTGACAAGCTTATCGACCCAAAGGCAAAGGGCGAGCAGGCAATGCTCATAAAATATCTTGGAAGCACCGAGGAGAAGATAGAAAAGCTTCTTGACTATCCCGAGCTTTTTGCCGCACCTATCGTCAGAAACGGCAAGAAAGCCACAGTAGGCTTCTGCCCCGAGGTGTGGAAAAGCTGGGAATAGCCCTAGATGAAAATACTGTGAAAATTGCCGTTATTCGTTGAAAGAAGCTTGAATGTGTGGTATAATACCATATGGAAAAGTATTTTCAGAAAGAGATGTTTTAAATGGTAATTGATTTTCACGTTCACGCCTTTAATCCAAAGGTAGCGGAAAAGGCTGTTGAAAAGCTTCAGGTTTGCAGTGGAATAACTCCTTTCACAAGAGGCACTGCAGAGGAAACCATACAGCGTTTTGACGAATGGGGCATTGACAAGGGCGTGCTGTTATCAGTGGCAACAAAACCTACTCAGCAGAGAGTTATAAACGATTGGTGCGCTGAGCAAGACGGCGGAAGATTTATAAGCTTCGGTGGAATACACCCTGACGCTGAGGACTATGAGCAGGAGATAGCCCACATAAAGGAGCTTGGACTTCACGGCATAAAGCTTCACCCTGATTATCAGGGCTTTATGATAGATGATGAGCGCATGGACAAGATATATGACGCCATTGAAAGAGCCGACCTGCCTGTTATATTCCATTCTGGCTATGACTGCGTTTCCCCTGACCTTATCCACTCCACACCTGAGAAGGCGCTGAACATGATAAAAAAGCACCCTAAACTCAAGGTCATTTTTGCACATCTTGGTGCAAACATGATGTGGGAGCAGGTGCGTGACGTTTTGGCTGGAGCTGACGGTGAAGTTTATTTTGATACCGCTTTCACAAGTATGTGTCCTGACGAGCTTATGCAGGCTATCGTCGAAAAGCATGGGGCTGACAGGATACTTTTTGCAAGCGACTGTCCTTGGGACAGTTCCTACCTTATAAAAGAAAAGATACTGCGCTTGAGCATTTCCGAGGATAACAAAGATAAAATTCTCGGCGGCAACGCAGAAAGGCTTCTTGGCTTAAAATAAAATTGTGTAAATTCTGAAAAGAGGATATAAAAAATGAGATCAAAACTGCTTGCGGCTGTGCTGGCTTGTTCTGCGGTTTTCGGGCTTGCGTCATGTGGGGCAATGCTTCCGGAAAGCTCCTCCGAAACGGAGACCACCACGGGTACTGCCGCTCAGAGAGTTATAGAGACCACAAAGACTGCCACAATGGGCGACGATTATGATGAGGACGATGAGGATTACGAGGGCTACACCACCACCACTTCTGTGACGGCAGGCACACTTGAAAACCCTGACGTGAGCATTGACGAAGGCTACGACCCTGACATAATCGCAACGGCAACAAAGAGGACGACCACCACCACAACCACAACATCTGCCGAAACAAAGGCGACTAAAAAGACCACCACCACAAAGTTCAAAAAGAACGCACTTTTCCCTTTGGGTGATGATGTGAAATACCCTGATTCTATCCCATTTCTTGTAAAATCAGACACCTCTTATCTTAATCTCAGATACGGTCCGTCAAAGAAATATGACGTTATCGAAAAGATACCTGACGGCAAGACCATAAACGGCTATGGCGAGAGAACAGATGGAAGCGGAAACATATGGGTATATGTAAAATACAACGATAAAAGCGGCTGGGTAATGAAAGAGCTTCTCAGCGGCACTGAATAAACGGAGGACAAATAATGGACAGCTTCAAGGAACAGATAGTTCGCAAGATTCCCACAAAGAACGATAAGATACAGAAAATTTTCATCATGATAGCAAGCGTGGCACTTGCCGCACTGTGCTTTATCTTCCCTTTCGGCACGCAGTTTTCTGTAATAGGCATTTTTCTTGCCGCTGCCGCACTTTATGGCGGTTATTATCTTACAACAAAACTCGATGTGGAGTATGAATACATTTTCACAAACGGAGAAATAGACGTTGACAAGATAACGGCTCAGCGTTCAAGAAAGCGCCTTATCACATTCCGTTGCGGCAGTGCGACAGATTTCGGCATTGCTGACGAGAATTTCTCTGTACCTGAGGGCGCAACACAGGTCCTTGCCTGCGCTTGTGACGATAGCCTTACAGACTACTACATAACATTCAACCACAAAAATCTCGGGCTTACAACTGTTATCTTCACACCAGATGATGATATGCTGGAGCTTATGAAGCCTGCGCTTCCGAGAACACTGAGGAAATAAAAATGAAAATATTTGTCGGAACTGATCTTATTGAGATCGAACGCATAAAAAAAAGCTGTCAGAGCCGACGTTTCTGTGAAAGGGTTTACTCCGAAAAGGAGCTGACCCTTTTTTCACAGAAGAAAAACCCATACGAATCCATGGCGGCGAATTGGGCGGCTAAGGAAAGCTTCGCAAAGGCTTTAGGTACGGGGGTCGAGGGCTTCGCCTTGAACGAGGTGTCCTGCTTGCGTGACGAGCTTGGCTGTCCTTATCTGGAGCTTACGGGGAATGCGCTTTTGGCGGCTGAAAATAGAGGGCTGACCTTTGCGGTGTCACTTTCCCACATCAAGGATATCGCTTCGGCAGTGGTAATAGCTTATGAAAAGGAGGATAAAAATGGATAGGATATTAACAGTGGAGCAAATGACATTTTGCGAGCACGAGGCTGAAAAATATGGCGTGAGCCTTGCTCAGCTCATGGACAATGCGGCGGCACAGCTTGCGGAGGTCATTGCAAGCAACTCGTCTGCGTCCTCAAAGATAGTGCTTCTTATTGGCAAGGGAAACAATGGCGGTGACGGACTTGTGGCGGCAAATTTACTTGCGGAACAAGGTCTCAAGCCTGCGGTGGTCCTATGCTGTGGCGAGCCTGACACTGACCTCTCCTCGGCAGCGTATGCTAGGCTTGATAAGAGCGTAGAGGTGCTGAAAGCTGAAAATGCGCTGGATTTTATCGAGGGTGCTGATGTGCTTGTGGACTGCATTTTCGGAACGGGTTTTCAGGGCAGTTTGCGTGAAAATATCCTGCCAGTGTTCAAAGCTTGTGAAAAATGTGAAGGCATGAAGATAGCCTGCGACCTGCCGTCGGGAGTCAATGCACGGAATGGTCAGGCTGACAAGCTGTCGTTCAAGGCTGACGTGACAGTGACCTTTCATCGTGGCAAGCTGGGTCTTTATTTACAGCCTGCGGTGGACTTTTGCGGTGAAATTCTGGTAAAAGATATCGGTATTGACGAGCGTTGCGAGAATACCCTATACCCTGTTATAACGCCTTTTGACGTGGTAAAAGCAAGGGCGGCACTGCCTTTTAGACCTGCTGACGGACACAAGGGCACGTTCGGCAAGGTGGTGAGCGTGGCAGGCTCGGAGAGCTATATAGGTGCGGCAGGGCTTTCAGCAATGGCGGCAATGCGAACAGGCGTGGGGCTTTTTGAGCTTTGCACTGCCAAAAGCGTAGTCAACTCCCTGTCGGCTGGTATGTATGAATGTACATACTCGGCTATGAAAACTGACAAGGACGGCTTTATGGTGGCCGAAAATGCGGAGGCGATACTGAAAAAGTGCGAAAAGGCAAGCTGTTTGCTGATAGGCTGTGGGCTTGGTCACACGGCTCAGACAGAGAAGCTTGTGGCGGAGCTTATTGAAAATGCGGAGATACCCATAGTTTTGGACGCTGACGGAATAAATTCACTTTGTCCGAATATAGATGTACTGTTGAAGAAGAAAAGTACAGTTATCCTCACCCCTCACCCTGCGGAGCTTGCAAGGCTTTGTGGCGTGACGGTAGGCGAGGTCATGTCGGACAGACTTGGGTTTGCATATAGGCTGTCAGAAAAATATGGTGTGACGGTGCTTGCGAAGTCGGCTGACACCTTTGCTGTGGACGGTGGAAAAGTTTATCTTTGCACCGAAGGCACAACTGCGCTTGCAAAGGGTGGCTCAGGGGATATGCTTGCAGGCATTGTTTCCTCCTATGTGGCTCAGGGGTGCAACGCTCTTGATGCGGCGGCACTTGGGTCGTTCACACTTGGCTCGACGGCTCTACTTGCAGGATACAAAAGATCTGAGCGTGGAATCATTGCAAGAGATGTTATTGACGCTTTGCCACGATTTTTGTATGACCTTGAAAACGCCGACTAGGCTGTACTAAAAACAAAGACCTTCTTCTTATGAAGAGGGTCTTTTTTAATGGAGGGCAAAATGAAAAGAACAAAGGCATTTTTTCTCACGATTTTGGCGGTAATGGGCTTATGCTCATGCGGTGAAAGCACCGAAGTCAAACCCGTAAAGCTGGCAGAGGACTACAAGACCCCGGCTGAGTTCACCATTGACGGCACGGAATACGTCGCAAGCTTCACCCGTGAGGGCGCAGATATGTGGGAGTGTGAGATAACTGCGCCAGAAACTGTCAGCGGTATGGTGATAACCTGCTCAGGAGAAAGCGCACGACTTGAATACAAGGGTTTGACCTACGAAACTGACCGAGGGAACATACCAGAAAGCTCCGCTGTCACAATGACTGCCGCTGTGCTTGACAAGCTTATTTCGCAGAAAGGCGTGACGTATCTCAAAAATGACAAGGGAGATATCACCGCCACAGGTCAGATAAAAGGGCAGGATTTTTCGGCTAAAATCAAAGGTGGAAAGGTAAAAAGCTTGGAGATATCAGGGGAGGTAAGCGTAAAATTCACATAAAAAAAGGTGCAGAGAAAATCTGCACCTTTCTTATGTATGGAAATAAATTATTTACCAAAGTTTGCGCAAGCGATAACGTTACCGTCCTCGTCCTCAAATCTGAGGTCAGCAATGTAGAAATCAGCCTGGTTTGGAATGCCCCATCTCATAAGTGAAACATACTGTGGATCAGTTGAGTTTACAAATGTAGCGCCGTCCTTGATACCAGGTCTCATTGTAAGCTCATAGGAACCCCACTCAGAAGTCCACTCAGCCTCGCTGAAGTCATAGAGGTCGTTCCAACTGGTTTCACCATCACCTGTTGTAGGCTGTGTAACGAATGCACCCATGAAGTTACCAGGAACGAGTGATTTTGTGCCGTCGTCACCAGTGAACTCGCCAACTGCCTTTGTAACTACGTCAGCCTTGATAGTGAAGATCTTCTCAAGATCAGCCTCGTGACCCTCAAAGAGCTTCTCCATGTGGAACTTGATCTTAGGGATCTTGTAGTTGCCCTGATCGTCCTGATCGAGAGTCTCGACCTTGAGCATTGGAACGCCTGCAAGCTCCTCAACAGAGAGATTTACATGAGACTCATCGTTCTCGTAATCCTTCTCAGCGAAAGGTTCAACGATAGAAGCAACGTCCATATCCTTCTTGAAATATACAGAAGCCTCCTCATAGTTCTTCAGAGTAGCTGGCATTTCAGAAATATCCTTTGCAGCCTCGCCCTCAGACTCTGTGCCGGAAACGGCTGTTGAATCAGCTGTTGACTCAGGAGCGGCTGTTGTTGTAGCAGCTGTAGTTGTTGTTGTAGTAGTTTTTGCCTCAGCCTTTGATGAAGAATCATCAGAGCTGCCGCAAGAAGCGAACATAGCACTTGTAAGTGTAAGTGCAAGAGCGCAAGCTAAAAACTTTTTCATTTTAATAACCTCCGTTTAATTGTCATGCTATACACATAGCCTGACCTATATTTACCTTTGTATTATAACACAACTGTCACATATTTTCAATATACTATTTGCACAATTTAAGCACATGATTTCATATGTTTTGCACAGAAATCGTTTACAAATTAGTGCAGGTTACACAAACGAACAAAAAAACAGAGCTTCCCGAATGACAGAAAGCTCTGTATAAATTCACTTATTCAAGTGTGTTATCTGTGAGAGATTACTTTCTCTTAGAAATAACGATAGCTGCACCAGCAAGTGCTACGCCAGCGAGTGCAAGACCAGCTGTTGCGCCTGTAGCTGCTACGTTGTCAGAAGCTGCTGCTGAAGAAGTAGCTGTTGTTGTTGTGCCAGACTTTGAAGATGTAGCTGCTGTTGAAGTAGCTGCTGCAGAAGACTTGTCGTCCTTCTTAGAATCGTCCTTCTTAGACTCTGTGCCTGAAGCTGTTGAATCAGTTCCAGAGCTTGACTCCTCAGCTACTGGCTTCTTCTGAACTTCCTTCTTGTCCTTGTTAGAACCAGCCTCGAAGAGAGCGTTACCGTCAGCACCAAGAACCTTTATGCCTACAACGTCGATGCCCTTAAGGTCTGCTGCCCAGTTGTTGATACCAACTGCTGCGTAATTATCAGCATCACCGTCTGTTGTTGCGAAAACAGGAGCGTCGCCGAGGTACTCAAGAACGTATGTACCTTCCTCGTCTGTTGTGTAGCAGAGAGTATCCTTTGGCTTATCGTCCTCAACCCAAGAGCCGCCAGCCCAGTCAAATGCTACCCAGCCGCCTGATGCTGAGTTGAAGTTGATTGATCCGCCACCGCCGATCGTGTTCCAATCGTTGTTATCAACCTTGATTGTGAATGAAGCACCGTAAACAGTTCCAAGGTCAGCAATAGCATCCTTGTTAGGCATATCTTCGTCCTTACCATTGAAGTATACAGCGAAGAGGTCATCCTGAGTCTGTCTAGCGATTTTAAGAAGGTCATCGCTTACGTTGAGCTTTGTGCCTGCTGCGGATGCTGGGATCATTGCCATAGAAGCTACGATAGCTGCTGCTGACATACCAGCGAGAATCTTAGAAATTTTCATCGTTAATCTCCTCCATATGAATATAGTTTTATGAATTGTCATTCAATTCTAGTCTTATTATAGCAGACTTTCTCCCTAAAATCAAGGGGTTTTCACTTTTTTTATTTCAAAAAGTGTTGAAATTTCTAACAATATTGTCACACTTCTTTTGTGCATTAATCACAGAAAACGTTATCATCTCTTATATTTTACAACAATTTCCCGTCCTATCTGTCATTAAATCTCTGCAAGAACTGCTTTGTTCTTTCGTTCTGGGTCTGACCGAAAACTTCCTCCGGAGTACCCTCCTCCACGATATAGCCGTCGTCCATAAAGATAACATGATTTGCCACATCACGGGCAAATGCCATTTCATGGGTGACGATGACCATGGTCATTTTCTCTTTGGCGAGCTCTTTTATTACCTTTAATATCTCACCTGTAAGCTCAGGGTCAAGTGCGGAGGTCGGCTCGTCAAAGAAAAGTATCTGCGGTTTCAAAGCCAATGCTCTTGCGATAGATACACGCTGCTGCTGACCGCCTGAAAGCTCGCAGGGATAAGACTTGCCTTTAGTCTCAAGTCCCATTTTCTTTAAAAGCTCCTCACAGTTGGCTTTTGCCTCGGCTTTTGGCTGTTTAAGGACATGGAGAGGGGCTTCCATTATATTCTGATTTACAGAAAAGTGCGGAAAAAGGTTGAAATTCTGGAACACAAGACCTATTTTCAGGCGGATATCCCTGAGGGTCTTAGAGGGTGCATACACCGCCTTGCCATTTTCTGTATGGAACATATTCACGCCGTCAACGTTTATCTCTCCGCCGTCTGCTTTTTCAAGCTGGTTTATACAGCGCAGAAGCGTTGATTTACCGCTTCCTGACGGACCTATTATTGCGACTACCTCGCCCACCTCAACGTTAAAAGAAATATCTTTGAGTACCCTAAGGCTGTCAAAGCTTTTGGAAATATTTTTCACTTCAAGAATAGCCATATGAGTTCTCCTTATTTATAATAGTCGAATTTCTTTTCGATAACGGCAAATGCCACCGTCACGATAGCGTTGAGTACAAAATAGAATGCGCCTGCGATAAAAAGCGGTGTTATTGAGCTATACAGGTTCATTTGCTGTTTTGCCTTCATTGTTATCTCAGCGAATGCGATAACGTTTGCGAGAGAGGTATCCTTTACAAGGACGATGACCTCATTCGATGTGGCAGGGATAACACGCTTTGTGACCTGGGGCAGGATTATTCTAAAAAATGTCTGCATTTTCGTCATGCCGAGCATTGAAGCCGCTTCGTACTGTCCCTTTGGGATAGCCTCGATACCGCCTCTGAATATCTCTGCGAAATACGCCGCATAGTTAAGGACAAATGCCGTAACAAGGGCGATAAACATATAGTTCTCGTTGTTTTTTATATTGGTAAGCACGTCATATACACCGCCTGTTTTGCCCTGCTTTGCAGCACTTGCGATAATAAGCGGTACTGCATAGTAGATAGCGATTATCTGAAGCATGAGCGGTGTGCCACGCATGACAAGTATATAGAGATTTGTCAGCCACGAGATAGGCTTGAAGCGGCATTTTTTCAGCATTGTCACAAGCACTCCCACAGGTATTGAAAGCACGATGGTCCATGCAAAAAGCTTCAGTGTATTAGGCAGGAACTCCAGCAGGATCTCCGTGACCTTTTTTACTTCCTCAAAAGTCATAAATATTCATTCCTTAACAAAATATTACGATAACACGTCACCGTATCAGCGTATTAATACATTATACTACATATTTTGCGACTTGTCAAACAATTTAGTGAGGAATGAGGTTGAATGAGGAATGAGGAGTGAGGAGTGAGGAATGAAGGAATCGCCTGCGGCGATGATTTTTTTATTGCGAACTGCGTTCGCACAATTAACTCACCAACGTTCTTATTAACTTACCTCTTGGAGTATCTCAAACCACAGCTATGCTAATTCCTCATTCCTCACTCCTCATTCCTCATTAGAGCGTTCCGCTCAGTTTTCTTCGTTCTTCAAAGCCAAAACCGCTTCACGAACTTTCGCCATAAGCTCTTCGGGGGTTTCGCCATTAGGATAAATAGGCTCACCGTAAACGACTTTTACTTTATATTTGCTAAGACGCTTCCAGTTGAAAAGCCTTGGGAGCTTTCTGTCTGGCGGGAATATCTCGTGTCCGCCTTTGATGTAGGCTGGTACTATAGGTACATTGGCTTCGATAGCAAGGACGGCTGCACCGCTTTTGAACTTGCCCATTTCACCAGTTTTGCTTCTTGTACCCTCCGGGTGAACTAGCACACCCCATTTCTGACCAAGCTTTTTACGCAGAACCGCCATTGTTTCGTCTACTCTTCCGCCCCTGTCAACAGGCACCATACCGCCTATTCTTACTATAAGTCGGCTGGCTAAACTGCCGTTGAAAAGCTCTTTTTTCGCCATACAGCAGAATTTTGCAAAACGCTCGTATCTGAAATTCAGGGTGAGGAAGATAAAATCAAAATTTGAAACGTGATTTGCACAGATTATATAACCGTCCTTATCAGGTAGATTTTCCTCGTTGGTGACCTTGACTTCATAGAACGCTGTCACAAGATTTCTGTAAAAGCGGTAAATACGATAGTCTATCTTTTTCTTGTCCAAAGGATAGAGCATTGATTTCACTGTTTGCGGCTTTATGCGGTTTGGGTTTTGAACGAGGGCGATAAGCTTGCCCACGGTCATATCCTTATCCATACAGCCGTCAACACGCACACCACTGAACTCCTCTATCTCCAATGCAAGCTCGATAGCTGAGAGGGAGTCTATGGTGAACTCCTGCAAAAATTTTGTACTGAGCTTGACTTCATTCGGCTGAACGTGTGCTATTTTTGCCACGGCGTTTCTCACCATTGACGGGATATCCGACGGGTCGATACTATTTTTCGCCTGCTTTGTAAGGCTGTCAAGGTTATCCTCCATGACCATTTTCTTCAGCAGATAACGCTTTGGCTTGCCGATAGCTGTTCTTGGTATAGAATCCACAAAATGTATGCCGCTTAGTTTCATTGCCTGACCTGCGGAGGAGCTTATCTCTTTTAGCTTTTCTTCCGTCTGCTCACGCTTATCCTCAGCACAGACCACAAAGGCGTGCACCTCGTCATAGCTTCCCTCTTTCGCAGGCACTCCACAGACCACAAGCTCGTCAACGCTCTCGATGCCCCTATAGACCTGTTCGATATCGTCAGGGGCGGCTTTTTTGCCTGTGGATAGGACGATATTTTCTTTACATCTGCCGAGAATGACGATATTTTTATGCTTATCGAACTTTGCAAGATCGCCCGACTTGAACCAGCCGTCAGGATTGAAAGCTTCATCTGTGGACTTTTTGTCGCCATAGTAGCCTATCATCATATAAGGTGACTTTATGAGAAGCTCACCGCTGCGGTCGATTTTAACTTTTATATCGGGGTACGGCTTGCCGCAAGTGTCAGCATAGACGTGCTTTCCATATGTGCCGATAGTTGGTATGCTCGTTTCGGTCGCACCGTAGTTGTTCACAATATTAAAGCCTGTACCATAGAAGAAATCAAATGTATCCTTTGACATCGGCGAGCCTGCGGAGCAGAGAAATCTAAGCTCACCGCCCAAGGCTTTGTGTATCTTTGCAAAGATCTTTTTACCACTGTTTATGCCGTAGATCTTACGCTGATGAAGTGCAACAGGAAACATTTTCTTGAAAAGTGCTGAAGATACTTTGCTTGCGTTGATCTGCTGCATTATCTGGGTTTTCAAAAGCTCATAGACCTTTGGTACGCCCGGGAAAACCGTCGGCTTGAAGTTTTGAAAGCCTGCGGAAAGACCCTTTGCGGAGAGAGACTCAATAAAGCACACTGTTCCACCTGTGAGGAGAGGGGCTAAGACCTGTGCGAAAAGCCCGTAGATATGGCTGTTTGGCAGGATCCCGAGATAGCGTTCGTTATCGGTTATGCCGTTGCACTGGCAGACCATTTTGCAGGAATTTATCTGAGAATCGTGTGTGTGCATGATGCCTGAGGCTGTCCTTGTCGTACCGCTTGAGAAGATTATCACTGCGATATCAGGGTCGCCTACTTCACCTTGGCGGAGTATATTTTCCCCTGAACCATCAAGTCTGTCAAGCTGGTCTTGGATATCGAGAACAGGTATATTTTTCACGCTTGTAAGCTTCTTTGCCGCCTTTTGAGAAGCGACAACGCACACAGGCTGTGACTTTTTCACCAGTGCGACAAGCTCTGCCGCAGGAAGCGAATAATCCAAAAGAACGGCTGTGGCGTTTAGCTTTGCACAGGCGAGAAATGCGATATTCCACTCAGGTCTGCCCTCAGAGGCGATACAGACCCTATCCCCTGCCACAATGCCCATGGCTTTAAGGCGGCTGCAAAAAACATCAGCCTGTTGCAAAGTTTGTCCGAATGTATATTCCTTTGTTTCACCCTCGTCATTCATCATCACGAGAGCGGTCTTGCTATAGCGGTTTATTGCCGTTTTTCTAAATTCGTTATAAATGTTCATGGCAGTTTCCTTTCCGCACCTCAGACTTTCTGAGAGTTGCCCTTCATTGTATGTTCAAGTGCCTCGACAGCTTTTTCGGAGCTGTCAAGGAGGTTTTTGAGATTTTCCTCACCCAGTGCGTCAACGAACACGCTGAAATATTTTTCAAGACGCTGCTGCTTTTCTTCAATGGATTTTTCACCTTTTGGGAGGAGTTTCACCTGCACACGGCGTTTATCCTCAGGGTCACGCACAAGGCTAACAAAGCCTTTTTTCTCCATTGTGCTGAGCACTGACGTTGCTCGCTGACGTGATATCATAAGGTCACGGCTTATGTCTGAGGGGTAGACTATGCCCTCGGCTGTGCTAAGATAGACTATCACTTTGCTTTCGCCCTGAAAAAGCTCTGCAAGGTCGTCCATATATCCTGTTTCAAAAAATCGTCTGAAAACTTCTCCAAAACGCTGGGCTGTTTTATCGTTCATTGTTATTCCTCCAAATGTCAAGGCAGTTGATTGTCAACACTGTTGATTATACACCCTGTTGATGAATTTGTCAAGTGCTATGGGCGGTATGGTACAAATGCCCTTGACAAAATGTCTATATCATACTATAATAATATGGTATAAATCTTTCGGCAAATGCCGAAACACCGAAAGGAGGATATGCTTTTCAAAGGTCGAAAGGCATGATCTGGATATGATTAAGGACGTACAGGAAAAAATTCTTCAGTTAAAGAAAGAAAACGATATTTGTATACTTGCGCACAGCTATCAGGCTAAGGAGATAGTGGAGATAGCCGATATTACGGGTGATTCATACAAGCTAAGCGTTGAGGCGCAGAAGGTCTCAAACAAGAATATACTTATGTGCGGAGTTCATTTTATGGCTGAGGCGGCAAAAATGCTCAACCCTGACAAGAACGTATATCTTGCAAATCCATCGGCAGGCTGTCCAATGGCAGAGCAAATGGAACCTGAGATGATAGAAATGATAAAGGCGCAGGAGCCTGACAGAAAGGTAGTATGCTACATAAACACCACAGCTGCACTCAAGAGGGTTTGCGACGTTTGCGTTACTTCCTCGTCTGCGGTGAAGATAGTAAAGAACATGGACGCTGACAAGATACTGTTCATTCCTGACTGCAATCTTGGTGCATTCGTAAAAAAAGCCTGTCCTGAAAAGGATATAATGCTTTTGCAGGGCGGATGTCCTGTTCATGCGTCGGTAACAAAGGCTGACATGATAGCGGCTAAGACGGCTCACCCTGATGCACTGGTGCTTTGTCACCCTGAGTGTATCCCTGCTGTAAGCGAAATGGCGGACTATGTTGGTTCGACTTCTGGCATAATGAATTTTGCGGCTGAGTCTGACGCAAAGGAGTTCATTATAGGCACTGAGATATCTATTGCGGAGCATTTGCAGTACAGATTCCCTGAGAAGGAGTTTTACATACTCTCAAAGAAGATACTTTGTCCTAACATGAAGCTCACCACTCTTATGGACGTTTACAAGACTTGCGAGGGCATCGGCAACGGCGGTGGTTTTGAGATAAAAATGACAGACGAGGAGATAACCTCTGCAAGAAAATGTATCGATGAAATGATACGTCTTGGGGGCTGATATAATGGAAGATTACACCATAAAAATCGCAAAAGGGCTTGCAAACAACGCAGACGCCAGACTCATAAGACAGCAGGTATTCGTTGAGGAGCAGGGCTTTGTGAACGAATTTGACGATATCGACCATGAGGCTTATCATGCTGTTATCTACACAGGAGGATATCCCATTGCAACAGGCAGGCTGTTTGACGAAAATGGCGAAGCGCACATTGGGCGTATCTGCGTGAGAAAGGCATATCGTGGCAGAGATCTTGGCAGAATGATAGTGGAAGCCCTTGAAAAGCAGGCTGAAAAAGTGGGCTACAAGGAAGTCGGCTTATCGGCGCAAACGAGAGTACAGCAATTTTATGAGAAGCTTGGCTACAGGGCATATGGTGATGTTTACAAGGACGAATACTGTCCGCACATTGCAATGAAAAAGACCCTTTCAGGGGAATAGATATGAAAAAGGACGACTTGGGGTCGTCCTTTTTTTTGTGGCGTTTAATGAACAAAACAGTTTGTGATTGAAACGAACGAGAGTGGCGGGACGTCGAGGGCGCCGTCCCCTACACAAAAAAATTGCGCCGCTCCCCTACATAAATGTATTGATAAAAAACGATAATAATATAAATTTTTGTAGGGGCGAACAGCGTCCGCCCGTTTACCGCAAGATTGCCCACCGCTCGCAAGATATCAATTCGCCCCACAAAAATTGCACATAATTTGCGCACACAAAAAAAGGACGGAATCGCTTCCGTCCTTGATTTTTTAGCTATTTACTGTTTCCATGATAGCGTCGATTATTTCAGGGAAATACCAGCCACCCTCGGATCTGTTGAGAAGTCCGAAGTTCTCACCGTTTCCTATTCTTGTGCCGTTATCCCACCAACAGCATGGTACGCCGTACTGCTTTGCGGTGCTGAGATAATCCTTTACACACTGAACTCTCGCTTCTGTATTAACCTTATTTACAGAGCCGAACTCACCGATTATTACAGGTATTCCCTTGCTGAGGAACACTTCATCTATATCGGTAAAGAGTGTTGTGATAGAAGAGTCGATACTTGTATACTGGTCTGTGCCTGCGGTATCAAGTGCAAATGAATATGGCAGATAAGCGTGGATAGAAACTATTATCTTATCGTCGCCCTGCGGAACTTCCAAAGCTTCCATGTTCTGCTTTGATGATGAAGCGGCATATGGTGTTACCATTATACACCTGTTAGGGTTGTTTCCGCCTGAGGCACGAACTGTTTCGACGAACGCCTTTGCGTACTGATTTACGACTTCTCTTGACTCGGCGTCGCCTATCCACTCGTTGCCCTCGCCTCTAAGTCTAGGCTCGTTCACACCCTCGAAAATGAGGTGCTCGTCATAGCCCTGAAATCTGTCGCATATCTGCTTCCAGAGGGCTTTGAGCTGCTCTATATCCTTATCGGCACGGTCTTTCTTAGGCATATACCACTCCTCGTGGTGGGTGTTGAGGATAACGAACATTCCGTTGTCGATACCGTAATCGACAATTTCCTGAACTCTGTTCATCCATGCTTCGTCAACTGTATAGTTCTCGTCCATGTGAGTACCCCATGAAACAGGAAGTCTGAACACGTTGAAGCCTGCGTCCTTGACCTGGTCTATCATCAATTTTGTGGTTTCCACATTTCCCCATGAGGTTTCAGCGTCAAGACCTGAGCCTGTGGCGTCCATGGTATTGCCAAGATTCCAGCCCACTTTCATCTGAGCCACAAGGTCTTTTGCAGTGGTCACTGTCATAGGGTCATCGGTATGCTTCTGAGTATTTTCTGTAGCTGAAGAATCATTTTCAGCCTTTGAGGAGCTGTCCGAACTGCCACAGGCTGTCATCATTGATACGCCCATTGCAAGGGAAAGCACTGCTGCAAGTAGTCTTTTGATTTTCATATTTTGGTTTTCCTTTCTCACCATATAAAATAATAACATTTATATTTTAGCTCATTAATGTGGATTTGTCAATAGAAATATATTATTGATAAACAAACTTTTGTATTTGGGTTGATGTTTATACATATGTTGACAAAACATGAAAATATGATATAATATACAATATAACAAATTTTATTATTTTAAGGAGAAATATTCATGCCTACTGATGACTATACCATATTGGAAAATCCGGTACTTTTAATCATTTTAGCAGTTTTAATAATTTATTTAATTCACCTAATATACAAAAAAATACATACATCTCCTTTTAATTACCCTTATTTAACAACTCGATTTGATGTATCTGGAAAGAGAAACCCAAATATAGAAAACCTTATTGATACATACATTAACGAAAATGGAATAGACAGTTTTGTTAATCACACTAAATATGTCGAACAATGGAAAATCAGTTGTCAATTCATTATTAATAATAGTAAGCTAAAAAAGCTACGTTCTCAACAATATAATTTATGTTTAGACGATAATCATATGTTTAGATTTGTAATGTATCGACTTCAAACAAAATACAAACAAAACAATTATGTAAAAACATCATATAAAGAAAATGTGGCTGTTTCTCAGTACAATTGCGATTTCAGTTATATTGAGAATCGATACAGCAAGTTAAAGGAAATAGGCTTTGAATGCACACTTCAAGAATATAATACAAAAAATCAGAGAAAGCTTATGACTAAGAAACTCCGAGAACAAATTGCTGAAAGAGATAATTACACCTGTCAGATATGTGGCAAATATATGCCTGACGGTGTTGGTTTACACATTGACCATATTGTACCTATAGCTAAAGGCGGAAAAACAGTCGAATCAAATCTGCAAGTTTTGTGTTCGAAATGCAACGGAAAAAAATCGAGCAAATAGCAACAGGCAGTACTTTTG
>ERZ779969.86-NODE-86-length-35986-cov-12.5632_pt1 | contig 35986 bp, 27 predicted proteins | sample MGYA00511538_ERZ779969 | MGnify/ENA primary metagenome ERZ779969 (study PRJEB29588, sample SAMEA2151391) | human gut metagenome | biome: human gut; feature: human-associated habitat; material: faeces | place: Denmark | collected 2008/2010 ... | reverse complement strand
AATATTGCTCCTTCATATAAAATATGGGGCTTTGTACTAAAATTTGAGAAGAACCGAAAATCTTTCATATTTATCTTTTCCACACCAGTTACCAACAGGAAAAACATCTGATAGCCAACGAAATAACATAGTTATCAACACATATGTGGATAACTTATCTATAAGAAGTGAATAAGTGTGGAAAAGTTTAGAGCATAAAAAAGACATCAACTAAAAAGTTGATGTCTCTCATCTTGTAGCGGGAGGGGGCCACGATCCCTCGACCTCCGGATTATGAATCCGACGCTCTAACCAGCTGAGCTATCCCGCCATCCAAGCAATTGATTTCTCATTTGCGGGTGCAAAGGTAATACATTTATTTGAATTGAACAAATTTTTCGGCAGAAATTTTCAAAAAAAGTTTTATTTTCTCATTTTTCTCACATTCCAGCCCCACTTTCACCTAATTATATATATAAAAAAACGAAAAATAAAGGTTTTCTTATTTTTTTATATTACCTTTGCACGCTGAATAACAGACCTGCTATTATTTTAAATAAAGAAAAGGTCTGAAACAACAGAATATTGAAATGCTTAGAATTAAGAAATTAGACATATTTATTGCCAAGCAGTTTGGTCTCCTTTTCATGGGAACTTTCTTCATCTGCCAGTTTGTGCTGATGATGCAGTTCTTATGGAGATATATTGATGAACTCATCGGCAAGGGACTCACGATGGACGTGATGGCTCAATTTTTCTGGTACATGGGTCTGATGCTCGTACCACAGGCCCTGCCTTTGGCTATTCTCCTGTCTTCACTCATGACGTTCGGCAATCTCGGCGAGAGTACGGAACTTACAGCCATCAAGGCTGCAGGCATTTCACTGATGCAAGCTTTCCGCTCACTCATCGTCATCACCATCATCATCATGTTTGGATCATTCTATTTCCAGAACAATGTGGGACCTAAGTCGAACATGAAACTGGCACAACTTCTGATTTCCATGAAACAGAAAAGCCCGGAACTGGAAATTCCGGAAGGAATCTTCTATGATGGTATTCCAAACTGCAACCTTTATGTGCAGAAGAAGGATTTGAAAACCGGAAAGCTTTACGGCATTATGATTTACCGCATGACCGACAGCTATGAAGATGCCGCAATCATATTGGCAGATTCTGGCATGCTCCAGAGTACAGCAGAAAAGAAACATCTTGTTTTGAGCCTCTACAGTGGAGAATGGTTTGAGAACATGCAAAGCAGCGCACTTGCCAATACTGCTGCCGTACCATACAGACGAGAGACTTTCGTTTCCAAAAAAATCATTCTCGACTTTGATGGAGACTTCAGTATGACCGATGCAGCTTCGCTTTCAGGAAATGCGAAGGGTAAAAGTCTGGAAAAAATCAACCACGACATCGATTCGCTCAACCAATTATATGATTCAATCGGAAGAATCTACCTGAACGAAGCCAACGTGAGATTCTATGGAGGTGTACAGCGCATCAACAAAAATGATTCACTCAAAGAAATCAAGAAGGGCGAAAAGCTCAATTTCGACACCTTATATAATAAGTTGCCACAAGACAAGAAACTCATGGCGGCAAACCAGGCACAGTCTACCGTACAACAGGAGCTTTCTGACCTTGATTTCAAATCGATGTCAACGAGCGATGCAGACTACATGATAAGGCAGCACAAGATTGAGGCTATCAACAAGTTCACTCTAGCCCTTTCGTGTCTCATCTTCTTCTTTATCGGAGCACCATTAGGAGCCATCATCCGAAAGGGAGGTCTGGGTTTCCCTGTCGTCATCTCCGTACTTGTGTTCATAGTCTTCTTTATCCTCGACAATACAGGATACAGAATGTCAAGAAGCGGAATGTGGGCCATCTGGTTCGGTAAAGGTCTTGCACCGGCAGTATTGACGCCTTTGGCTATCTTCGTAACCTACAAGGCAACCAATGACTCTTCCGTATTCAATATGGATGTTTACAAAGAGTTCTTCATGAAACTGCTCGGTTTACGACAGAAACGCCATTACTTCGGTAAGGAAGTGATTATCACCGACCCGGACTATCAGACGGATGCAGAGAAACTGGAAAGAATAAACCAAGACATCACCTTATATAATAAGGAACACAAACTGGTTCATCTTCCAAACGTCATCAATGTATTCTTCAAATACGAGCCTGATCATGAGATAGAAAGAATCAATGCAGAATTGGAAGAGGTAATAGAAGATTTGACCAACACCGCCAACAAGTATATCCTGCACGACATGAACCAATATCCGGTTCTTTCTGTCAAGGCACATACACGCCCATTCGAGCGGAAATGGCTCAACATCATTGCAGCCATCATTTTCCCTGTGGGCACACTGCTATATTTGAGAATGTGGCGATTCCGACTGCGCTTGTTCCGTGACCTCAAGGTCATCAGTCAGACCAATACGGACATCATCCAACGGATTAAAGAACAGAAAAAGTAAAATGTAACTATATAATAAGGTATCAAACATGTCAGAAATCAAATTAAATAGCATCGAAGATGCAGTAAAAGACTTCAAGGAAGGAAAGTTCGTCATTGTTGTTGATGACGAAGACCGCGAAAACGAAGGCGACCTCATCATTGCCGCAGAGAAGATAGACGCAGAAAAAGTAAACTTTATGCTGAAACACGCAAGAGGTGTACTCTGTGCCCCTATCACCCTGAGCCGCTGCGATGAGCTCGACTTGCCTCATCAGGTTTCAGAGAACACCTCAGTATTGGGTACACCATTCACCATAACAGTAGATAAACTGGAAGGCTGCTCTACCGGTGTTTCTGCACACGACCGTGCCGAAACCATCAAAGCACTTGCTGACCCGAATTCTACCCCACAGACTTTCGGCAGACCGGGTCACATCAATCCGCTCTACGCACAAGATAACGGAGTATTAAGAAGAAGCGGACACACAGAAGCAGCCATCGATCTTTGTAAAATGGCAGGCCTCTATCCAGCAGGCGCACTTATGGAAATCATGAATGAAGACGGCACCATGGCACGCCTGCCTGAACTGATGAAGATGGCAAAAGAATGGAACCTCAAGGTTATTTCTATTAAAGACATGATAGAATACCGGCTCAAGAAAGAGTCACTCATCGAAGTGGGCGAAGAGGTTGACATGCCTACAGAATACGGCCACTTCCGCCTCATTCCGTTCCGTCAGTCTAGCAATGGTCTAGAACACATGGCACTCATCAAGGGAGAATGGAAAGAAGACGAGCCTATCCTAGTCCGTGTTCACTCTTCTTGCGCTACTGGCGACATCCTGGGCAGCAAGCGTTGTGACTGCGGTCAGCAACTCCACAAGGCTATGCAGATGATAGACGAGGCAGGAAAGGGAGTTGTTGTCTACATGCAGCAGGAAGGACGCGGCATCGGTCTGATGAACAAGATTGCAGCCTACAAGCTTCAGGAAGAAGGCTACGATACCGTTGACGCCAATACCCATCTCGGTTTCAAGCCAGACGAGCGCGACTATGGTTGCGGTGCACAGATGCTCCGCCATCTCGGTGTACACAAAATGCGTCTGCTCACCAACAATCCGGTAAAGCGCGTAGGTCTCGAAGCATACGGTTTGGAAATCGTAGAAAATGTACCTATCGAAGTTGTACCAAACAAGTACAATGAGCGTTATCTCAAGACCAAGAGAGACCGCATGGGGCACACTTTGCACCTCGGATAATAAAATTATGTTATTATTTCAATACAAAACATGAAATAATGCTCAATTTTCTTCCGAAAAAGAAATAATTTGCTTACTTTTGCACACGATAAACAAATATAAGAATAAAATTATGGCACAATTATCTGATCGTTTAAACAGATTGGCACCTTCAGCAACGCTGGCGATGTCACAGAAGAGTAGTGAAATGAAAGCTCAAGGTATTGATGTAATCAACATGAGCGTAGGTGAACCAGACTTCAACACTCCTGACAATATTAAACAGGCAGCAAAGAAGGCTATTGACGAGAACTATTCCCGTTATTCACCAGTACCAGGTTATCCTGACTTGCGAAAAGCAATTGTAGCCAAATTAAAGAACGAGAATGGTTTGGAGTACACTATCAATGAAGTAATCGTTGGTACTGGTGGCAAGCAGTGCGTCTGCAACGCTGTATTGGCACTCGTAAATCCAGGCGACGAGGTTATCATTCCTGCACCATATTGGGTAAGCTACCCACAGATGGTGAAATTGGCAGGAGGTACTCCGGTCATTGTGAATGCCGGTTTCGACCAGGACTTTAAGATGACAGCAGAGCAGTTGGAGAATGCTATTACAGAGAAGACCAAGATGCTCATTCTCTGTTCTCCAAGCAACCCTACCGGTAGCGTATACTCTAAGGAAGAACTGGCTGCACTGGCAGAAGTACTCAAGAAGCATCCTGAAGTATTTGTGTTGGCAGATGAAATCTACGAACACATCAATTATATCGGCAAGCACCACAGCATAGCTCAGGAACCGGGCATGAAGGAGCAGGTTATCATTGCTAATGGTGTATCTAAGGCTTACGCCATGACAGGATGGAGAATCGGTTTCCTGGCGGGTCCGGAATGGATTATCAAGGGCTGCAACAAGCTCCAGGGACAGTATACCAGCGGTACATGTTCTGTCAGCCAGAAGGCAGCAGAAGCAGCCTACACACTCGACCAGAGTGCTGTAGAGGAAATGCGCGTTGCTTTCGAGCGCCGACGCAACCTGATTGTAAAGTTGGCTAAAGAGGTTCCAGGTCTTGAGGTAAACATGCCACAGGGTGCCTTCTATCTCTTCCCTAAGTGCAACAGCTACTTTGGCAAGAGCAATGGTGAGAAGACCATCAACAATTCAACTGACTTTGCCATGTACCTTCTCGAGGAAGCACATGTAGCCACCGTAGGTGGTGACGCATTCGGTGATCCAGACTGTTTCCGCATGAGCTATGCAACAAGCGACGAGAACATCGTTGAAGCTATCAAGCGCATCAAGGAAGCTTTGGGCAAGTTGAAATAAAAATGGCTTAAAGACCATTTTCAAGGGTCAAAATGCAAGAAAAAAGCGAGATATTGGTATAAAATAAGCCAATATCTCGTTAAAACTTCTTAATTAGGCTGATAGTAAATTTTAATTTATTATCTTTGCCAATGCAAAATAGATAACCCAACTGTGTTTATTGACAAACGACACATTCAAGGTCTACGAAGCGAGAAAGAAAAAAGAAAATATTAATAATTTATTAACTAATAATTTAAAAAAAGTAAAATTATGGCAACTACAAAACAAGCAGCCCCAGCTAAGAAGTCTGAGGGCTTTCAGGGAGTAAGAGGCGCATTCTGGATCATCGTGGTATGTGCTATCATCGCATTCACATTGTTCTTCACATGGTTCGGTAATGACATGCACTTCCAGGATCCAGGTGTACAGGATCACCCAGCAGACATTTGGGGTACTATCTACAAAGGTGGTGTAATCGTACCAGTTATCCACACATTGTTGCTCACAGTGTTGGCTATGACAATCGAGCGTTGGTTGGCTCTTAAGACCGCTACAGGTACAGGGGCTCTTCGTATCTTGGAAATCCTAAGTTCGTTGCAAACATCAAGGCAGCTTTGAACGCAAATGATTTCGCTAAGGCTGAGCAGCTCTGCAACAAGCAGCGCGGTACAGTAGCTAACGTTGTTATGGCTTCTTTGAACGCTTACAAGTCTATGGAGTCTGGTGCTAACGCATCTTTGAAGAAGGCTCAGAAGGTAGCTAAGATCCAGCAGGCTCACGAGGAGGCAACTCAGTTGGAGATGCCAACTTTGACAATGAACTTGCCAATCATCGCTACAATCGTAACACTTGGTACTTTGACAGGTCTTCTCGGTACAGTAACCGGTATGATCAAGTCATTCCAGGCCATGGGTGAAGGTGGTGGCGCTGACTCTGCAGCACTTTCTGTAGGTATTTCTGAGGCGTTGATCAACACCGCATTCGGTATCTTGACATCATGGTGTGCCGTTGTATCTTACAACACATTCACCAACAAAGTAGATAAGTTGACATACGCACTCGACGAGGTAGGTTACTCAATTGCTCAGACATACGAAGCTAACCACGCAGAAGAGGCTTAATTTTTGCTAACCCTTTAAAATTTTATCGCTATGGGTAAAGTAAAAATTAAGAAGAGTGACATCTGGATCGACATGACGCCTATGTCAGACGTTATGACCCTGCTGCTTACCTTCTTCATGCTCACCTCTACTTTCGTAAAGAATGAGCCAGTTAAGGTAAATACACCAGGTTCTGTGTCTGAGATTAAAGTGCCAGAGAACGGTGTCTTGACCATCTTGGTTAGTCCTGAAAAGGACAAGGCTGGTAATCCTACCGGCGAGGGCCAAGTATTTATGAGTATTGATAATACTGATCAGTTGGGAGCTACACTGAGCACAATGACAGGTACATTCGGCGTGTCATTGAGCCCAAAACAGATTGAGACATTCAAGAGCGAAGGTATGTTCGGCGTACCTATGAGCGACTTGAGTACTTATCTGACAATGAACGCTTCTAAGCGTCCACAGTATCTCCAGACTAAAGGTATTCCTCTCGACAGTATTAAGGGCGGTATGAGCGAGTTCCAGCAGTGGGTTGACGCAGCTCGTAACGTAAACGAAGACATCAAGATTGCCCTGAAGGCAGATGCTTCTACACCTTACAAGACCGTTAAGAGAGTGATGAACGAACTCCAGGATATGGACGAGAGTCATTACTATATGATTACACAGTTAAAACAACAGGGGGACGAATAAATGGCAAAGAAAGAAAGCAAACAAAAGAAAATGAATGTCCGCGTAGACTTTACGCCTATGGTGGATATGCTCATGCTGCTTATCACGTTCTTCATGCTGTGTACATCTTTGAGCAAACCTCAGACTATGGAGCTGACTATGCCAAGTAATGATGAGAATACGCAAGAAGATCAGAAGAACGAAGCTAAGGCTTCTGAAACTGTGACACTCTACATAACAGCAGACAACAAGATTTATTATGGTGCTGGTATTCCTAAGTACGATGATCCAACATGGATTAAGGAGACTACATGGGGAAGCCAGGGCATCCGTAAGGTCTTGAGAGAGCATGCTACAGAAAACGGCACACGCCCTGTAGAAAGAATCGCACTTGCTGTCAAGGAGTTGAACATGGACCGTCAGAAGAATCCTAAGCAGTATCCTGATAGCATCTATCAGAAGAAGTTGAGCGATTTGAAGGCTGGTAACTTGAAGGACGGAAAGATTCCTACTCTTACTATCGTCATCAAGCCTACAGATAATGCTTCATATAAGAATATGGTTGATGCACTCGATGAAATGCAGATTTTGAACATTGGTACGTATGTCATCGATAAGATTAGCGGAGACGATGAGAAGCTTCTCAAGTCTAGAAACGTTAAGATGTAAGATGTGTACTAACAATTAAAACAAGAAAGAAATGGCAAAAATTGATCTTTACGATCCTAAATGGGTCGAAATGGTTTTCGCCGGAAAGAACAAGGAGTATGGTGCATACAAGCTCCGTAAGGGTACTTCTGGCCGAAACATCAAGGCTCTGCTTATCTTGGTCATTGCTGCAGCTCTCGTGGGTGGTTTTTTAGCTTGGAAGGTTATCGAACAGAAACAGGCTGAAGAGCAGCAAGCATATATGGAAGCTATGGAGTTGGCTAAACTCCAGCAGCAGGCTAAGAAGGAAGAAAAGAAGAAGGAGCCAGTGAAGCCTAAGGTTGAAATGAAAAAGGAGATTCCTGTGGCCCGCGAAACTCAGAAGTTTACCGCACCTGTCATTAAGAAGGATGAACTCGTAAAAGAGGAAAACCAGGTTAAGCAGATGGATAAACTGGATGACAAAGTTGCAGTCGGTACTGAAAACAAGGAAGGTGTGAAGGACCGTACAGTTGAAGCTGTAAGAAATGATATTGCAGTGGCAGCTCCACCTCCACCACCAGCACCAAAACCTGAGGTTGCTACTAAGGTCTTCGACGTCGTAGAGGAGATGCCTTCATTCCCTGGTGGAAATGGAGCTTTGATGTCTTACCTTGCAAGCAACATCAAGTATCCTGTCGTTGCACAGGAGAATGGTGTGCAGGGTCGTGTTATCGTATCATTCGTGGTAGAACGTGATGGTTCTATCTCTGATGTTAGGGTAGCTCGTTCCGTAGACCCTTCACTTGACCGTGAAGCACAGCGTGTCGTTAAGAGCATGCCTAGGTGGAAACCTGGTAAGCAAAACGGTTCTGCTGTACGTGTTAAGTATACTGTACCAGTTGTATTTAGATTGCAGTAATAGAATGAAAAGAACATCTTATATTTTTTTAGGTATAGGATTAACAGTACTATCAATGGCTTTCTTCTCGTCATGTGGCGAGAAGAAAGCCAAAGATGGTAGAACTGATACTCCTACTTCAGGCACAATTGAATTTGTGGCTGACGAGAGTTTGAGTCCTATCATTGAAGAAGAAAGAAGTCAGTTTGAGTATGAGTTCCCAAAAGCTAAACTCAAGCCGAAGTATACAGATGAAGTCACCGGACTTCAGATGATTAAAGATTTCAAAACAGCGCTCTTGTTCACTACACGTAATTTGAAAGATAGTGAAATAGCCTACTTGAAGTCTAAGAGCAATGTAATTCCTTCTGTTTTCCCTATCGGTTACGATGGATTGGCATTTATTGTAAACAAGCAAAACAATGATACTTGTATTACGGTAAAAGATATCAAACGTATCCTTACAGGTAAGGCAACAAAATGGAGTGATATTGTGAAAGGTTCTAAGAGAGGCGACATCGAAGTTATTTTCGATAATACCCGCTCAGCAACAACCAATTATGTAGTAGACTCTGTACTGCACGGAGCTAAAATGGGTGCAAAAATCATGGCCGCAAAAACTAGTAAAGAGGTTATCGACTATGTGGATCAGAACCCAGGCTCAATCGGTGTAATTGGATCTAACTGGCTCAACGACCGCCGTGATTCAACCAACACTACATTTAAGAAGAATATTCATGTCATGCGAGTATCTATCAAAGATGTGGCAACACCATATAACAGCTGGCAACCATATCAGGCATACTTGCTGGATGGAAGATATCCGTTCGTCAGAACATTATATGCTATTGTAGTTGACCCTCACAAGGCATTGCCTTGGAGCTTCGCAAACTACATTTCAGGCCCAAGAGGTCAGCTCATACTGTCCAAAACCGGATTACTTCCATACAGAGGTGACATCACTATAAAGACCGTTAATGTAAAACGCTAAGAAAGAGACGCATATAAAAAAGTAGAATTATGAAAGCAATTAAATATTTAGTAGCAGGTTTGCTCGTCATGGGTTTGGCAGCACCTGCAATGGCACAGGATGTCAACTATAAGGACATGCTGAAACCTATAGAGACTACATTGAAGGCTGGTAACGCTGATCCTAAGGCTTTTGCCAAGGAAATCAAGGAATACCAGAAGGAATTCAAAAAGGATCCTAAGGCATTGGTTGCTTTGGGTAACCTTCTTGCAATGAACAAGAACTATGATCAGGCTAACGCTGTTGCTGATGCTGTCATCGCTAAGTTCAAGAACTATGGTGACGCCTACATTCTGAAAGGCGACATCTATGCAATGCAGGACAATGGTGGTGAGGCTGCTACATGGTATGGTCAGTGTATGACAATGGATCCTAAGAATCCTCAGGGATATATCAGCTATTCTAACGTTTACCGTAAAATTGACCCACAGGCTAGTGCGGAAGCTTTGAACAAGCTGAGAGAAATCAACCCTAACTACCCTATCGAGGCAGAAGCTGGTCACAACTTCTTCAGCGCTGGCAACTACGAGAAGGCTTATGAGTATTTCTCAAAGGCTAAGCCAAACACACTTGAAGAGTATACCCAGTACGAATATGCTTTCACTGCTTATATCGTTGGAAAGAAGGAAGAATGTTTGAGCCTTTGCGAAAGTGGTATCCAGAAGTTCCCTAAGGATGCAGCTATGCAGGTTTTGGCTATGCGCGCTGCTGTTGACGTAAAGAACTTTGAATCTGCTCTCAAGCATGCAAACATCGTAATGAACACCGATTCTATCAAGAAGAATGCTAGTATCATTTCTTATTACGGTTTGGCTTTAGCTGGCAACAAACAGTATAATGAGGCTATTGCTCAGTACCAGAAGGCATTGGAGATGAAGGCAGACGATCCTAAGCCATTGCAGTATATCTCTGAGGCCTACAAGGAGTTGGGCGATGAAGACAAAGCTTTGGAGTACAACCAGCAGTACATGGATAAGAATCCAAATGCTGCTCCTACAGACTTCATGAAGCTTGCTGAAATCTATGTTAACAAGGCGAAGAAAGATCCAGCTAAGAAGATTGAGAACATCGACAAGGCCATCGGCGTATACGCTAAGTTATCTGAGAAGTATCCTACATTGAAGACATTTGCAAAGCTTCAGGAGGGAAACACAGCTTTCCAGAATGAGTTGGATGACAAGGCTATTGCTGCTTATACAGAAGTAATCAATGAGCTGGAAGCAAAGCAGTGTGATGAAGATGAGCTCAGCTACCTGAAGACATCTTACCAGTATATGGGCTTCATCTATACCTACGACAAGCAGGATTTCAATACAGCTAAGCCATACTGGGATAAGCTTCTGAAGCTTGATCCACAGAATAAGTTAGCTAACGATGCTTACGAGAAGGCAGGTCTCAAGCCAGGCGAATAAGCATAACATTATTAACTATAACATATTGGGGATTGCATCAGATATTGATACAATCCCCTTTTAGTTTATATGATTTATACTATAAGCAAATAAAAGGATATAACGATAAAACAAAATCTTTAAACAATAGAAAAAGAAAAGAGCGATTCCAAAGGAACCGCTCTCAATGTTTTATGTAACTAAAAGTATCTATCCTTATAGATTAAGGAAGACTGATTGCCTCGTTAGGGCAAACATCAGCACAAGTACCACACTCTGTGCAGAGGTCTGGGTTGATTGAATACTTATCGCCCTCAGAGATTGCACCTGATGGACACTCATCAATACATGTACCGCAAGCGATACAATCGTCACCAATTACGTATGCCATAATTATTAATGTTTAAATGTTTATAATGTTTTTGTATAATATGCTTTTAATTTATCTTACTTCATAACATCAGGTATATTACCTAATAATTATGGTGCAAAGATAATAATAATTTCTGAAATACCTACAATTAGGTATAAGAATTTTCAAGAATTAGATTAATTTATACATAATCGAAATAAAACGGAAAGCAATATGAAGAGGAATATTCCGTTATAAATATATGAAACAGAAACTATTGACATTCATCATTAGCCTTGCCATCACAATCCAGGCTGGCGCACAGGAAAGAACGGTAGAAAACCGTCCTTATACCGATTTGCGCCCATTCCATTTCGGTGTATTAGTAGGCACCCACTTCCAGGATATAGAATTCCAGAATGCAGGACTGGTGACTTATCTTGATGCTGACGGCATTGAGCAGCAAAGCTGTGTAACAGTAGACCAGGACAGATGGGATACTGGATTTACAGTAGGTGTACTAGGAGAATTCCGCCTGAACACCCACTTCCAGCTACGCATAGCACCAGCCATGTATTTCGGTACCCGACATCTCTCCTTCTACAACATGCTGGAAAAAGATGGAGCCGGTAATCCGATCCAACAGAAACAGGAGATGAAGACGGCTTACATTTCCTGTGCCCTCGATCTGATATTTGCAGCACAGAGATTCAACAATCACCGCCCATACATCATGGCAGGAATCAACCCGATGATGAATCTGAACAGCAAGAACGAAGATTATATCAAACTGAAGAAAACAGATCTGTTTCTGGAGTTGGGATTGGGGTGTGATTTCTATCTGCCTTATTTCAAACTTCGCCCTGAATTGAAATTCATGTATGGAATAACAGATACATACGATAAGAATCACATCAAAAACATAAAAGACAAGAGTACACTCCCATATACACTATCAGCCAAGTCAGCACATAGCAAAATAATAGCACTTACATTCTATTTCGAATAATCGAACAATATCACATAAGAAAAAGAGGCAGACTCCCCACAGCGAGAGTCTGCCTCTTCTAATTTATAAAGAACAGATATCTTTACTCAACAACTTCCCAACCGAAAACACACCCGTTCTTCATACCGGCGTCAGTTCCCTGGAAATCTGCAGAATAAGGGCTTCCATCTATTGGATTTTTACCTACATAACGCTGAGTCTTCAGAGAAAGCAGCATGCAGCGGTTATAAAGCATATCCTGCCATACAAACTCCTCTGCCTTGGAAGAGTCGGAAGTCAGACGAACATCACCAGATAAACCAGCACCAGCAATATAAACATATCGTCCGTCAGCCGTCTTCAAAACAATCTTTCCCTTACCTCTATCCTCCACAACAAACTTCACCTGATTTCTCATGTCCTTTCGGTTACTAGAACTATGCATCAACCCATGTCCGGTAGCATCCATTAAACTTCCATCAGCGAGATTAGAGAATCTTATGGTCTTGCCTATAGGCAGATTGGCAGTTCTGTCTGCCAACGGCTCCTCCACCTTGAAATCATCAAAATCAGCCACACCGCCATTCAATTCCTTCTTGTTGAAAGCATAAAGTGCCACACGTACACCCTGGAAAGTCTTCAACTGATAAGGTGAAAGCATCTGCTCACCGATATTCTCCCAGTTCTTACCATCCAGAGAATAGGAATATTGCAACTGGCTCTTATCGTAATCACCCCAAAGTCGTAACCATACTACCTTACTTTTAGCCAACGGCTTCCAAACTTCCTTGTTGGTATTCTGATCATAACATCTCAAGTTCAACCCCTTATCCGTCTTGACAACGCCCAATGAAGCGTATGGCGTATTGATGGCACCCAAACCAGCCTCATCACCTACCTTCAAGCGGGATGCATCCAACTTTACAGATGTATAAGAAACAGGTCCGATGGCACGCTGCGTCAATGTATTCTTTGCCCAAAGCAGTTGCTTGGCAGGCATGGAATGCAAACGGAGCCAACCTTTTCGCTCCTTATTCAGCGACCACATCTTGTCATTCGGATTATGATTCCATTGCCAAACCGGTTTAAAAGTTTTACCCGAGAAATCATCACATCTGTCGTATGGAGCCTGTGGTGTCTTTACCATATCATTCGGTTTGAACCAGGTACGAGGAGAGCGCCCCAGGTTCTTCTCCAATCCGAAGTAAGGCCAGCCGTCAACCCAAGTGATAGGGGACAGGCACACCGTTCTTCCCACGGCATTGAAGTCCTGCATCGAAACGCCCCACCATTTTCCGTCAGGAGCCTGCACGATGCCACCCTGATGAATGGTAGCACATCCCAGGTTCAGACCATTAGGCTTGTTGTTTTGAAAACTGAAACCATCTTCCGGCAAAGGCCGACCGATTCCCATGTTACCTACGCTCCATCCAGCAGCATAACCATACGATTCACGCTCGCTAATTACGCAGGTTTCATAAGGTCCCCAGATACTCTTACTTCGGGCACACTGCATACGGCCCATCGGTGAATAATCTGCAGAGAGGATATAGTACATACCATTGATTTTATAAACATGATGTCCCTCACCCATCGCATTGCCTTCCGGAATCACCACCTTGCTGCTGCCCTCTACCGGACCACTCAAATCAGGCTTTAACTCCGTAACGGTCACGTTACCATACTTGTGCACGGCATAAATCTTGCCATCCTCATCAAAGAGCACAGAGAGGTCGTAGATATCGCCATTAACTTTATGATGCGTCCAAGGACCCTTGGCACTGTCCGAGATATACACCTGCAATCCATGTCCGTTGATATTAGAGAAGATATAGAACTTTCCGTTGTGATAGCGGATGGCAGGTGCCCAGATACCCTGTCCGTAAGCTTCCTTGCCATTGCGGAGATTGAAATCATCAGAATCATCAAAGCGGTCGAAGCAATAGGAAGAGAACTCCCAATTTACGAGATCCTTGGAATGGAGAACCACCAGTCCCGGCACACTGTGCATCGTGGTACCCGCCAGATAGTAATCCTCCCCTACTCTGATAATATCAGGGTCAGAAAACTCATCATAAAACAAAGGGTTTGTAAAGGTACCATTACCATTATCTGCCGACCAAGATTTCCCATTCAAAGTCTGTGTCAGAACATTCTTGGCTACAGATTTTTTCTGCGCCGCAGCTCCCAAAGAACCGCTCAAAAAAGCGATGCAACAGGTTGCAAATAATAATTTCTTCATTCTCATTTATAGGTCTAAAAGATTATTATAAAAAATATTGCCACAAAAGTACGAATAATTATCCAACCAGAGGTGGACAAAATGATACTTTTATGGCAACAAATGTAATTTTAGGACATTATTTAATCAGATAAGTCTTTCCTGGTTCTGTTTCCAAGTCATATTCATATACGTCAGGAATAGGAACCTTCACTCCTTCTGCTATCCGATGCTGTTCCACTACAGATTTCACTTCTGCAGATGCAAAAAGGATATTGGGACATGTTCCTTCTGCCTTCTTCAGCTTTTTCGCCTTCAGCGGTACGTATGAACGGAGACGCAGGATGCCTCCGATGGTGGAACGAATCTTCGCCTTCATCAGTCTGCCATTCTTCCAGTCCATATCCACCACAAAGCCGCCACGGGCGCGAAGTCCCTTTACGCTTCCTTCTTTCCAGGCATCAGGCAAGGCTGGCAAGAGATGCACGGCTCCATCATGACTCTGCAGGAGCATTTCGGCGATACCGGCTGTTACTCCGAAGTTGCCGTCAATCTGGAATGGCGGATGGGCATCGAAGAGATTCGGATAGGTTCTGCCATCAGGATATTCCTTTGCCTGCGCATCAGATGGCAACAGACGAAGCATATTGCTGATGATTCTGAAAGCATGATTGCCATCGAGCATACGTGCCCAGAAGTTCGTTTTCCAACCCAGACTCCAGCCCGTAGCCTGGTCGCCACGATGCTTCAGAGTGGTGGCAGCAGCATGGAACAGTTCCGGATGAGAGAAAGGAGAAATCTGATTGGATGGATACAATCCATAGAGATGCGAGATATGGCGATGTTCATTCTTCGGATCATCCGCATCCACAAGCCACTCCTGCAACTGTCCGTACTTTCCTATCTGCATCGGCGGAATCTGCGAAACCAGCTGCTGCATCTCCTTGCGCTCAGCCTCATCAACACCCAATATTTCAGAAGCTTTCACGGCACTGGTCAAGGCATCGAAGGCTATCTGGTTATCCATCGTGCAACCAGCCGTTACGGCAGTTTTCTTTCCTTTAGGTCCCTGTTCCGGACTCACCGACGGCACGGTTACTTTCCATTCTGTGCCTGGCAACTTCTGCATATAGTCGAGATAGAACTCAGCAGCACCCTTTATCACCGGATACCACTGCTTGAGGAAAGCCTTGTCGCCCGTATAGAGATAATGCTGCCAGAGATGGGTAGTGAGCCAGGCTCCGCCATTCGGAAACATGCCCCACTGCGCACCATCCACCGGACCTGCTATGCGCCAGATATCGGTGTTATGGTGTGCCATCCAACCACGACAACCATACATTTCCCTAGCCGTCTGTGCTCCCGTTACGCTCAAATCCTTAATCAGCGAATACAGAGGTTCCGTGGTGTTACCGAGATTCGTTACCTCGGCAGGCCAGTAGTTCATCTCCGTATTGATGTTGATGGTATATTTACTGTCCCAAGGTGCATTTTTGCTGTCGTTCCAAACGCCCTGCAAGTTTGCCGCCTGTCCACCAGGCTGGGAAGAGGAGATGAGCAGATAGCGACCATAGTTATACATCAGCGCCACCATCGCCATATCCTTGCTGCCCGCAAATTTCTCCAGGCGCTGGTTGGTAGGCAACGAAGCATTGATATCGGTTGGCAAAATCAGAGAAGAAGTAGCGAACTGCTTCTGGTAAGCCTCCACATGACGTTTCTCCAACTGTGCATAGCTCATTAGTTTCACCTTATTTATATAGTCAGCATTGCGCTGGGCTGCATTGCCCGACACATCGTGATAGTTCACAAAATTAGTGGCAGCACTCACGATGATGGTTGCCTCGGTGCCATCCGTCCTTACATCTGCCACACATTCGGCAGTGAGAGCCGCCTTGATGCCTTCCTGGTCTTGTCCCTTCACCTTCAGCATAACCCCTGAAGGCGTTTTCTGAGTCTGATGTTCAAAAGGCGAATCCAGGGTAACATCGATATTCAGGGCCCCCTTTCTACTCGCCTTGATGTGGCAAACAATGACGCCATCAGCCAGCGAAGCAAAGGTAGTACGGGTATATCTTACGCCATCCATCACGAAAGAAGTCGTGGCAATCGCCCTCTTCAAATCCAAGTCGCGCACAAACTGCTCAGCCTTTCCCAGATTATTCATGGTGATATGCAGATTTGCCATCGGCAGGAAGCGCATGCCATGAGGACCTGGGATGAAAGTCTGGTTGATGAGAGCGGCGGCCTCCTCTTCCCTGCCATTGAAGATGAGTTCCCTCACCTTTGGCAGATTCTCCAGGGATTTCTTGCTATTGTTGTTATGGGGACCGCCACTCCAGAAAGTCTCCTCATTCAACTGGATATTCTCGTCCGTGGTTCCGCCATACACCATACCTCCCAGATGTGAGTTTCCGATAGGCAGAGCCTCCAGCCACTGCTGGGCTGGGGCGTTATACCAAAGTAGAGTACTATTATCAGAACTGCTAGCCTTAGCCATCATCTTTACCGGAAGAAGAAACGCCAAAGCCATAGTTCCCACTATGATTCTAGTTCTCACTACTATTCTGTTTTTGATACTCAAAACTATCCACATCCACATATCCGCCAGCAGCCTTTGTGGCATAATTGTAGATGGCAATACGGGTTCCCATAAAGAGGCGGCGATAATCATACTGCATCTTGAAATCCTTGATGGCAGGAATCCAAGTCTTGCCGTCTATACTATATAATAAGGTGGCGAGATCCTGATGAAGACGGAAATCGCAACTCATCTTCAGATAGATGATGCTTGATTTCGTTGCCTTATCCTGCTTCAGATTCAAAGGCTGGCGATACACCTCCTCACGCTTCACACCGGTCACCGCCTTCTCCTTTTCAGTCAAAGCTACACTCTCCTTGGTACCAACCACAAAGAGTTTCTTGCCTTCCTTTACGATAGAAAGCAGGGCTGCATCACCTTGGAAGGCTGACAAGCCAGCCACATCGCCATCCTTCATCTTGCTTACATCCATCTTGATGATTCCCTCGCAGGTTGGTCCTTCGGTACGGGTACTGATGGTATTTGGAGCCAGGAAGATGTTAGGAACAATACGGGATGTCTTCAGACGGAGCCAGCCCTTGCGCTCTGTGAGCGACCAGGCATTATCCACAGGATTGTGGTTCCACTGCCACTGCAGTTCCAGTTTATCCTTCGAGAAATCGTCGCTATACACGAGTCCCTTGCCGTCGTAGCCCAGCACAGGCTTCTGCATCTCGGCAGGAATATTGCCCTTCTCATCGGTCAGCATAGGCCATCCGTCCTTCCAGGTACATGGCTCCAGCGTGAGCACTCTGCCCACACCACCACGGTCTTGGAATACGATGCCATACCAGTTGCCATCCTTATCATCTACAATCGTACCTTGTCCCACGCCATTGAATCCGGCAAACTCCGTTTCCAGAATCACCTTCTTTTCGTAAGGACCCGTTATCTTATCAGCACGATAACAAACCTCACGACGAGGATGTCCCTGTGGCCACGAAATCATCAGGAGATAATACTTGCCGTTATGCTTGATCATACGGGAGCCTTCGAGCAAACCCGTTTCATCAGCATCACGCTCAAAGAGTTTACGATGGCTGCCCGGCACCACATCCGTCAGGTCGGTATTCAGCTGCACCATCTCGCCCGTTCCATAAACCACGTATGCTTTATCATCGTCATCGAAGAAGAGAGCGGCATCATGGAAATGCTGCAAACGGCTGTGGATAGTCCATTTGCCCTCGATATCATCGGCTGTACAGATATAAGTCTCTCCACCGGGATTATCATTCGGAGCAAAGAGCGCATAGAACTTGCCACGATGATACTGCAGCGAAGTGGCCCACTGACCACGACCATACACCGTACCCTCCTTCATGTCATACTTAGGCGAATCGGTAAGTTTAGGGAAGATATAGTTCACAGTTTCCCAGTTCACCAAATCCTTCGATTTCATGATAGGCGCACCCGGCATCAGATGCATGGTGGTGCTTACCATATAGAAGCTGTCACCCACACGGATTACATCCACATCAGGCACATCAGCCCAAACCACAGGATTGGCGAAATTCTTCTCAAACTTCCACCAGTCGAAATTGAAGAGTTTGCTTCCCTTCAATCCCTTGAACACGAAGTATATATCATGTTTTCCTGTCACTTTCTTTAGCATTTGTGCCGAGAAAGTCTTCCACTTTTCCCAACCACCCGTCTTGGTAACATCAAGTTTAGCTATCAGTTCGCCATCTTCCTTATCGAGATGAACCTCCAGCGAACCTCCAAGCGAAGAGCATGCCGCTGAGATGGCAAATGCATCTGGACTCTCATTTCCGAAATCCACCTCGCGTACCTTGATATAATCACCTGTATGAATTTCAGAGATATAAACACCCGTATCATCGGTCTGCTCCGACTTCACTCCCTTAGAGAAAGCGATGGTTTCAGCCTCCTGACGCTTGTAAGGATTGAGGGTTGCAATAGGAGCCACTCCTTCCTGAGTATGGTGGATAATTGGGAATGTGCCGTCGGCATTATATTTGAATTCTTCCACAGCCACACTGCGTCCGAATCCGCCACCCAGTTTACCCGTATGGTAGAAGAAATAAGACTTGCCCTTGAAGTCGGTCACACCGCAATGGTTAGTAAAGGAACCCGTATCTTCCAATGGCATGATTTCGCCCATATACTTCCATGGTCCGAAAGGCTTCTTGCTCATGGAATAAGCGATATGCTCAGGCACTCCACCTGCAGCATAAAGCATATAATAGTTCTTGCCACGCTTCATGAACCAAGGTCCCTCTGTGTAGCAATCTTTATATTTTCGGGTAGAATCACGCTTCTCCACGTCAGGCGAGCCGAATCCCTCCTCAGTCATCACGATTCTGCCCACTTCACGCTTTTCATCAACAGCTGCCTTAGCATCTATACCACCCTTGAAGCTGATCATATCTTTATTCAGTTTGGCATAGTAAAGATGTGGATTACCCCAATAGAGATAAGCCTGACCATCCTCGTCCATCCAAACCGTTGGGTCGATATTGTCCCAACTTCCATTATCGAAAAGCGGTTTTCCCAGCGCATCCTTGAACGGACCGGTAGGAGAATCTGCCACAGCTACGCCGATAGCCATTCCGCCCGTCAGTTTAGAGTGCGCACAGATATACCAGTAATACTTACCATTACGTTCGATGGTCTGTGCTGCCCAGGCACGGTCGTCTGCCCAGGAAAAAGAACTGAGATCGAGCGGAGAACCATGGTCTGTCCAGTTCACCATATCCTTGGTGGAATACACACGCCATTCGTTCATCCAGAAGAAGTCAGCCTTATCTTCATCATGACCGGTATATACATAGAGACGGTCTCCAACAACCAGAGGTGCTGGGTCGGTAGTTAACTGTGTTTGCACGATTGGGTTCTGTGCATAGGTAGCACCCTGCATGGCAAGCAGCCATGCGCTTATCAGTAACGGCTTTCTGAGAGCCAAGTTTTTCGTTGTATTCATCATTATGATTGTTTATTCGTTTAACGCTGCAAAATTACGAAAAAACAATCATAATGACTTTATCGAATGTTTCAAAAACTTTATTAAGTTTATCTTACTACACAAACTCTATTGGTGATTGATGCACTTGTCTCATTCTTGAGTAGAATATATGCTAACATATACTTTTCTACAATTAATGCTTCACAAGTCTCACACCATAAATCTGTCCAACTTGCTTGCCCTTATGAGCCACAAACTTCACTCTTATTTCCTTCTTGCCCTTAACAAACTCTGAAGGAATGGCATAATCAACGGTCTTAAACTGTGTGGTGCGCCAGCGATGACTGTTGTTCACGCTGCAAAGCAACTTGTCGTTGACATAAATATCAAACTCACTTGTACGCCATTCATCCTGTCCCCAGAACTTGAGCTGAAGGCTAAGATTAGTCTCTCCCTTGGTCTGCATCAGATAGCTGAAATAATGGCCATCCTTTGCATCACGGAAGAAGATACCCTCTGTATTACCCCTGTTCGAATCATCTGTCTCCATACGATGGTCGGTCTCTGGCTGCTGTTCTCCAGGGTTCACCTTATCCACAGTTCTAGCCTCCAAAGCCTGACGGGCTTTTTCCTCATCAGCCAACTTCTGCATATAAGCCTTGTAATCATTCTCGCCTAGTGCCAACCAATACATCATATATCGAGAATCATGAATCTCGAAGAAAGGCTGTAGTTCACCATCGATGGTATTCTCCATGTGGGTGGCAAGTTTAAAGTGCAATGGCTTGCCAGGAACTGGCTTCAGGTTTTTGGCAATGTCGTCGAGATGTTTCGGCAACAGAATAGGAGCCTCGTCAAGAGCCAGTTTCTTTCCACCGGCATACTGTCCGAAACGGCTGTCATCAGCGATGAGCGAACGCATATCCTCTGTTCCCGTCTTCATGCCGAGCAGGATAGGACCATACATGATTGCCACATACTGAGGCACATTGATCATCGGTTTGATGTAAGCGTGCATAGGCATAGAGATCTTTACCTGGTCACCCTTCTTCCATTTGCGCTTCATGCAGACAAATCCATTCTCCTCATAGCTATCGGCATCAAAACCAACACCCTTCACGGTGAAGTTTTCACACCAGGATGGCTTACGGACTTTCAAGATGAAAGTTCCCTTACCCTTGGCTACTTCTACGACAGATGTTTCAGCATACGGGAAAGCGGTCTGCTGACGAATCACCATCTTTCGATCCTTCCAATTCAACTCGGAAGCCACGAAGAGATTCACATAGAGCGCATCATCCTCCGCCTTCACACCCTTATCGTGCGTCCAGACAAATTGTCCATACTTTCCGTGGTCTTCCATACCTGTTCCCACGCAGCACCACATCGCCTCATTAGGAGCAGAATAGTTGCGATAATGGCGAGGACGGGCGGAAGTGAAATAGACATAGCCTCCATGTTGAGGATGCTGGGCAGAGAGGATATGGTTGAACATCGCAGTCTCGTAAAAGTCGCCATACATGCCATTAGGTTTTACTCGGTTCAAATCCTCGGTAAGCTTCAGCATATTATAAGTATTGCAAGACTCCGGTCCATCGATGTCGTTGATATAGTCTATGCAATTTTCCTTAGTCGGGAAGTGCTCACGCCTGCTGTTACCTCCCAAAGCCAGCGAACGCTGACGTGTCACAATTTCCCAGAAATACTCGCTGGCATTGTGATATTGCACATCATGAGCCAACTCAGCGATGCGCTGATAGCCGATAACCTTCGGAATCTGCGTATTGGCATGCATATTGTCAAGGCAGTCCTTGCCGTTTTCCAGAGGAACGAGCAACATTCTGTGGGAGAAGCGGCGGGCACAATCCAGATATTTCTGCTCACCGGTAATAGCGTATGCATCAGCAAGCACCTCGTTCATGCCTCCATGCTCGTTACCTAGCATTTTCTCCATCTGTTCGTCGTTCAGATCACGCGTAATGTCCACAGCCCAATCACAGAACTTCAGAAACAGATTCTTTGCCTGTTCATTGCCGCAATAGAGCCATGCATCACGAAGACCAGCATACATCTTATGAATGTTATAGAAAGGTGCCCATGTTCCAAAGTAAGGTCCGAAATCGCCCTTACTGAAAGCTGTCCACATCTTGGCACTATTCGGAACACCACCTATATAGTTATGACACCAGGCTTCAGGACGCTGATTGTTAGCATCAAGCACCAGCTGGAGTTCGGATATCATATATTCCATGCGCTTGCGGCATTCCTCATTGCCTGTGGCTGCATTGATGGCAAGAGCCGACAGATAATGTCCGCCCACATGTCCGTCCAGTCCATCCCAGTTGGGATAAGAAGGTTTGCGAGGCTGCAAGCCAGCCTCCTTGCGATAAGGAGCCAGCATGCGGTCGCAATCATATTTCAGGAGCACCTGCACGTTCAAGTCGCGAGCATGCTTCAATGGTCCATCAAGAAGGGTGATGTCGCCCAGCGGGAACTCATCCTTATAAAGTTTATCTTGCGCCACAACACCCAAGGCAGGCGCAATGCTCAGCAGAGCAATCATTAGTTGTTTCTTCATAATTTGATATTATTTTAAATTCTTAATAAAAGTGTATATGCGGACAATTACATTTAGCTTATGGCTTTCAATGAAAAAACACTTCTTTTAATGTTTCTTCTTACTCGCTAAACTTCCACCAATCCAGGAAGAAGAGGTTCTGCTTCTGGATGTCGCCTCCCTTAAAGACGAAGTAGAGATCATGAACACCCTTTACCTTCTTCACCTGGGTAGAGAAAGTTTTGTATTCGTCCTTGGTGTTGCTGATATCCACCTTGCCAATGCACTGGCCGTTTACCCCATCAAGACGGATTTCGATGCTGCCGCCAAACATGTGGCAAGAGGCAGAAACCTCAAACTTACCTGCACCCTTCTTGAAGTCAACACCCTTCACGAGGATATACTCATCCTCATCAATATTCGTAACCACTTGATTCCATCTATTCTCCTGCGCCCACTGATTCTTAGGCTGCGTCTTCAATCCATAGCCCCAAGCCATCGTCTCAGCCTCAACCTGGCGATAAGGGTTGAACCATTCTATCTGCTCCAACTTGCAATCCTGGAAGTATGGCAACTCCTGGATGGTTCCGTCAGGATTGTAAGTCATTTCGGCCGCAGAAACAGAACGCTGCTCGGCATGACGCCCCGTCTTCAAACGGAAGATATCATAATTCAAGCCGAAGCAATAGCTCTTACCCTTATAGTCGATGATGCCCGGATGATTGCCTCGAGTACGAGGCGTATGGTTCATGATATGTCCCTTATATTCCCACGGTCCGAGCGGATTCTTGCTCATCGCATAACCGATGCCCTCAGGACAGCAGGTAGAAGCATAAGCCAGATAATAATTGCCATTGCGCTTCCAGAACCAAGGACCTTCCTGATAATCCTGAATCTTCGGGAAGTGCATGATGGAATCAGAATAAGAAATCATGTCCTCGTTCAGTTTCACTGCCTTCAACTCCGGGTTGCCCCAATACATGTAAGCCTGGTTATCATCATCTACCCATACAGTAGGGTCGATGTCGAACCAGTCGCCCTCCCATGCCAGAGGCTTTCCGATAGGATCCTTAAACGGTCCGTATGGATTATCAGCTACCAGCACTCCGATGCCATGACCGTGGATAGGACAATACATATACCATTTGCCATTGCGCTCGATGACCTGCTCTGCCCAGGCACCATTCTCGCCCTTGAACCACTTGAAGTCTTTCAATGAAGCCACGGCACCGCGGTCTTGCCAGTTTACCATATCCGTTGAGGTGTAGAGCAGCCAGTCTTTCATCAGGAACCCCTCAGCCCCATCCTCATCGTGGGTGGTATAGAGATATACCGTATCGTTGTGCACATAAGGTGCAGGATCGGCAGTGTACTTGGTCTGGATGATTGGCAAGTTGATGTTCTGTGCTGTTGCTGCAGTTCCCATGCCAGCCAAAAGCAGGGATAAAATCATTCTGTATCTAGTCATTTTATGATTTAAATTAATTATTAGTTGATTAAATTGTTATTTATGGATGCAAAGGTAAGCAAAAAAACAGGATTCTACTTTTTCACATGTTTCAAATACTTAATATGATGTAACACATAAGAAAAAGGTGCGTCATAAAATGATGCCACACCCTCTTTTGTTTTCAGCCTTTACATTATATTATATAGCAAAAAGCAAAAATGAGACTTCTCGGTTTTAGTGCTGGGAAGTCTCATTGATGTATCAGGGAAGTCTCATTTAATATTCTATCTCAAAACCACCTTCTTGCCATTATGGATATAGATACCCTTGGTTGGGTGTTCTACCCGCTGACCCTGAAGCGTGTACCAGCCGGAGTTCTGTCTGGTCTCCTGACCGCTGATATTCTCAGCACTCTCAACCTGCTGCTACTCCCCAAACTTCAACCAATCCAATACAATCGTCTTATCTTCATCAATCATAAAGTTCATACCAATCTTTTCCACGGTTTTGTCTCTTAGGGCAAAAGCATCAGCATAATGCTTGTTGTTGATTTGGTCAAGAGCCTCTTGTGCTGACTTATTAAATTTCAGTTCTATCACATAGATGGTATCCTTTGTTTCCATCGTAATGTCTGTTCTTCCACGGAAAGTATGCTGTTCCACCAATATACGGAAATTCGTAAGCAGGGCAAAGATGATATACATTGTCTGCTGATAATGCCCCTCATAATCGGTATTATCGCAATAAGGTACCGTCTCCCAGAACGTTTTCAATAGCTGAAGAGCACCATCCATGTTACCCTTATTGATAAGAGAAGACATCTTGGCCACGGTCGTATTGCACATTGCAGACTTTGCCGCTAAATAATGCGGTAACATACTGCGATACAAACCTATCCTCACTTCTTTGTTAGGCAGAGCCAAGGTATAGAGTTCCGTTTCCGGATCATAATTCTTGATAGTGATATAACCACTCTGATAAAGTAAAGGCATGATAGTAGTCATCGTCTCAGTGGCTGCATCGAAATCATCCTTTGATGCATCCATCTGTTCACCCAGGTCAATCGGTGTAAAGTCATATTTCCGCATCATATTAAGGAGATAAGTAGGAGTGCCTGAGCCAAACCAATAGGAATTCATCTGTCCTTCAGCTAAACAGTTCAACAAGCTATAAGGATTGAAAATATCTGATGATGGCCAGGTAAAGTGATAGCCATCATAATTTTCCTCCAGTTTTGACAAGGCTTGTTCGTGTGTCAATCCCAACCTACCTGCTAACACATCAATATCCTCATCAAACTTATCCAACAATTCCTCTTTGGTAATGCCGCAAATGCCAGCATACTCTTGGTGCATACTCACATTAGTAATATTATTGAGTTCACTGAATATACTAAGTTGCGAGAACTTGGTAATGCCTGTCAAGAAGACGAAACGCAGCATTCGGTCGCTATCCTTTAGGGGACTATAGAAATTGCGCATCACCTCTCTTAAGACGCCCAAACTAGTATCCTCATGCACCACATCAAGCAAAGGAGCATCGTATTCATCGATGAGCACAACGACCTTCTGCCCTGTCTGCTCATATACCGTTTTTATTAAATTAAGCATACGGACATTCGGGTCAGGAGAATCATTGACGATGCCAAATTTTTCTTCATTTACCTTCAATATATATAAGAGATAGCGCACCAATTGGTCTTTCTCCATGTGCTTTCCACCTGCCAAACTAAAATGAAGGACAGGATATTCCGTCCAATCTTTTTCTAGCTTTTCGATGGCAAGCCCCTTAAAGAGTTCCTTCTTTCCCTCGAAATAGCTCTGCATAGTAGAGACGAGGAGTGACTTTCCGAAACGACGTGGACGACTCAAGAAGAAATACTTTCCACTCGTATGAGTCATACGATAGATGTACTCCGTCTTATCTACATAAAGAAAGTCCTCCTCTCGAATCTCAGAGAAGGTCTGCATGCCTATTGGATATAACTTCGTTGCCATATTATCAACTATTTACCATTAACGTTGGCAAAGATAAGCAAAAATCCCGAAACCGCCAAGCGATTTCGGGATTTATTATGTTGACACACCCTCTTTTATTTTTTTTACCTATCTCTCAGATGCTCATGCCTCTATCACCCAATCCTCAATAGTACCTTGGGTAGAATCAAAATTGATGCCAACCTTGGTAATTGGCAAGCCACAGAGAGCGAATCGCTGGCGATAGTTCCTCAGATTGATTTGCTGCATTGCCGCCTGAGCACTCTTATTCAGCTTCAATTCAACCACATAGAGATCGGTCTTGGTAAGGAGCACAATATCTACCCTGCCACGTGGCGTATGCACCTCCACATCCACCAGGTAATTGGTTAAGAGAGTAAAGATGATGAAGAGCATCTGCTGATAATGCCCCTCATAATTGGTCACGTTGCAGTATGGCACCGTACCCAGGAAGTCTTGCAACAGATGCAAGGCACCATCCATGTTGCGCTTACCAATAAGCAATGCCATTTTGGCTATTGCCACATTGCCCCGTTCGGCAGAGACACCATCCACGTAGTTTGGCAGAAGATTATCAAACAACCCTACCTTGATTTCCTTGTTTGGAATATCCAGGGTATAAATCCCCGTTTCCGGATCGTACTCCTTGATGGTAACATATCCGCTCTGGTAGAGCAACGGCGTGATAGTCTTCATATTCTCCGTTGGTGCATTAAAGGATGAACTTACAGCTTCTGTCGGAGCTATCTCCGTTGGCAACACGCCAAACTGCCTCAACATATTGATAAGATAAGTTGGCGTACCAGAACTGAACCAGAATGCCCCCAATTCCTTTTTCGAGAAACAGTTGAGCAGACTATATGGATTGAAAACGTCTGGCGATTTCTTCGAGAAATGATAGCCATCATAATTTTCCTTGAGCTTTGCAATCATCATTTCTCTAGAATATCCAAGTGCGTCAGCAAGCATATCGATGTCATCCGACATATTTTCCAGAAGTTCTTCTTTGGTGATGCCGCAGATTCCTGCATATTCATCGTCCATCGACACATTTGTGATATTGTTCAGTTCACTGAAGATGCTAACTTGCGAGAACTTGGTGATACCTGTAAGGAAAACAAAACGCAGTTTTGCCTCACTATATTTCAGAGGACTAAAAAAGTTACGCATGATATTGCGCAACACATCCAGCTGCTCTTTCTCGTGAGCCACATCCAGCATAGGCGCATCATATTCATCGATGAGCACAACCACTTGTTTTCCGCTCTTCTCATAAGCAGTATTGATGAGGTCGATGAGTCGGTTATTTGCCCCGATACGTGGCTCGTTTATACCCCATTTCTTCTCTTGATCTTCCAGGATATAGCCCAAATACAATTCCAGCTGCTCGGGTTCCATGTGCTTGCCACCGCTCATGTCAAAATGGAGGACAGGATATTCCGTCCACTCCTTTTCTAACTTATCAATTGCCAATCCCTTGAACAATTCCTTCTTTCCCTCGAAATAGCTCTGCATAGTAGAGACGAGGAGTGACTTTCCGAAACGACGTGGACGACTCAAGAAGAAATACTTTCCACTCGTATGAGTCATACGATAGATGTACTCCGTCTTATCTACATAAAGAAAGTCCTCCTCTCGAATCTCAGAGAAGGTCTGCATGCCTATTGGATATAACTTCGTTGCCATATTATCAACTATTTACCATTAACGTTGGCAAAGATAAGCAAAAATCCCGAAACCGCCAAGCGATTTCGGGATTTATTATGTATAGAACTGTGTACCCAATACCTTGAAGGGAATTTTATCACTCTATCAACGTCTATTAAAGAGCTTATATGATGTAACAAGTAAGAAGAGGGTGCGTCATAAGATGAGGTGTTTTGGTTAAATCTCCAAACTTTTTGGGAGTTTTTCATCTTTTATAGACGCCGATCGCTTACGTGAAAAAGTTTTTAGCGAAAAAAGTCTCATAGTCTCATTTTTGTTTGAAAAATATGGTTTAAGCACTTGTTATATAAAGAATTAGCGACAATGAGACTTCTCTGTTTTAGCGCCGAGAAGTCTCATTGATGTATCATGAAAGTATCATTGACTGCACTTTTAGCTAATGCGTCTACTATTTCAGTTTTATGAAATTGATAATGTCTACCTTTCTAGTTTATAAAGTAAAAAAGTGTCTACTGAAATCAGGAAAAGTCAGTTCATCAGATGGTCCCTTTATGCCCTTCGGTTGGTCTTTCTGTGCCCGTTACACGGGCATCCGTAGCCCACCAAGTGGGCATCGGCAGCCCCTGTGCTGGGCCACCACTGCCCATAATGCGGGCAACGAGTGCCCAAATATCGGACTCATTTTTGGGCAATATTCTTTTGATTCTTTGCGATATTTAAAATGCATTTTTGCTATGTTTAAAATGACTTTTTCTGATGTTTAAAACAGGGTTAAACGTAAGCGGCTCCGCGTTTATACCTTGCATAATTTAAAAAAAGCAGTAACAGCTGATTAAACAAATGCTGCTACTGCTTTTTCCATCGGTTAGGAAGTAAGTCTCTATATTTTTCCAGTGGGGGATAGGCATCTTTACGAGTAGTAAAGAGCTTCTTACCATGTCGGAAAGAGTATCTTCTCGGGTTGGAGAAAGTATCATTCCGGGTGCAAGGAAGTAACTTCTCCAACGTTGCCACTAGGCTCGGCAGACCTGCTAACTGCAGTCAGCACCTCAGTCGAGCCTAGTGGGAACACCTTGTTGTCGTACAACTATAACCCATTTAGTCGTACAACTATACACCCTATAGTTGTACAATCGTAGCTTTATAGTCGTACAACTTCACCTTTGGTGAAGAGTGGTGAAGGGTGGTGAAGGGTCAGCGACACCCTTCACCCGTATAAACATCTAACTATTAGATATTTATACCTGATTGGTGAAGGATGAAGGGCGTTTTTGAAAGTAGCTTTCTATCCACCGCCGCCTGAATCTTCTATCCACTCTTCTCAACTCCGGGTGCAAGGATACGAAATTACCTCCATAATCCCACATTATAGACACAGGAATTTACTGGTGCGCCCAAAAAACTTTATTATTTTTTCCATCTCTACCAATTATTATATAGTCCATACAAATCTGCATTGTATTACTTCTCACAATAATTCAAACTCACCCATTCACTTTTGAGGGTACAATATTACTTTTTTACCTCTTTTTTTAGAAGGATACATATATTGGTAATTTTTTGGAATACCATATAATTTTATATCAGGAGACACTAAATCTTCTGATTCTATGTAATTATAAAATCCAGAATATTGTCTTAACAGATATATGACTCGCGGATTTACAGAAATACTATCATGATGAACATTTACAACATCAAACCAGCGATTAATATAATATTTAGCATTGCCAATTTTTACGCTAAAACGCACATCAAATTCTTCTATCTTTTTATCATTTGTTTTTTTAAAACCATTATAAATACTATCAAACTCATTTTTAGGTATATAAGACATATCAACTTTATAATGTTGAAAATCTGAATCAAATTTTTTGGGTTCGACAGAAAAAGGAGTCTCCACCCCATCATAAAGGTAAGAAACCATAATGTCCTTTTTAAAAGAACAAGATGTCAACATAAATATGCAAAAAAATAATTTCTTCATACGCTTTTTTATTTTATACTAAAAGAGTTCTTCGTTGGAAAAATTTTCCCCTTATGATTTTTACGAATTCCCTCTTTATTTTTTCTTGCTGTTAAACTTTCATATCCGGTAACAACTCGTTTTTCTTCTTTATTATCATATTGATAATCCTTAGTTTGTTCCCTTTCTTTATGATTTTTGTGATTTAGCACATCATCAACGTAATGAGCAAATTCATGTTCCAAAATTGTTGCAGCAGATTGTTTATCTCCATTACTTAAAAGAAGTCCTTGACGAGATTGCCAAACTACATATTTATCTTTGCGACCATTATTTTGATAATAGCTCTCATTTTCTTTTAAATCTAAAGCATTAAACAGATTAAAATCAACCTGAGATTTTGCAGCTTCAAGCATTGCCTTACCACCACCATTATTTATATTGTAAAAATATGCCTGAATAAAGTCCCTTACAATTTGATTCTGCGGTAATTCTTTCGTTTCTTGTCCTGTAAAAACGAAAGATTGATCATTTCCGATTTTGTCTTTATACCACACAATAATTCTATTACCATCATCATCAATAGAATTAATCGGATTATTTCCACTATACAAATAAGTATTAAGAGGGTAATATTTGTCATACAAAGGCTCCATCCTATCCCAAGCCAATCTAGCAGCATCATACATTCTAGCCCCATGATCATACCAATCCAATCCATGTATGTGGTCGAACTCTTTACCTACATACTTGTTTCTTTGCAACTCGGCATTGTATGACAAATCGCCATATACTCCACCAAATGGATAGTAATGATTCACCTGCTCTATCGTGCCATTCTCATTCACAACCATTCTTACGCTGCCAAGATGGTCTTTCTCATAATAATGGAACGTAGGATTCTGACCATTGTTGAAGGAGCAATAGCCACCATCGAAGAGATACTTGTCAAGCTTACCGTCTTCAAATATGAAGTTACCGATGTAGTCTGTCATGTTTGTCACGACTGACTCATGGGTGGTTCGTAGCTTATTACCAGCTGCATCATAGACGTACTTCGTCTTGAAGACATTAGAGAAAGTAATACACTTCAAGTTGCCAAGGACATCGTACTCTACATTGCTGATTCCCTTGTTCAAGTCCTTGACCAATGCGCCATTGGCATCATAGAAATACTCCACGTCCGCATTTGCACCATCCTTGAAATCAAAGGAGCCATCATAGGCAAAGTCGTAGCCACGGAGCACATGGTCCATACTTGACAGCCATTGCATACGGCTGATGTTAGCTATGGCTTGGATTCCACAGGCATCAAGCATCTGCCTCTCAAGAATATAATTCTTGGTAGGACTCAGAGCCAATGACATCAAGCTAAAAACAGACAATAACATCAAAACTAAAACTTCTTTTTCCATAACGTACGATATTATTATCCAACTATTGCAAACAATTTCATATTGCCATTTAAGACTTATTTTTTATTCTTCCAAAACTCGCATGCACTCCCATTCTACTACTAAAGAATCATACATGCAAGTAACCTTATTCTCTTCGACACTAGTTATAAAACTTGAAATATATTTATTAATATCTGATTCTTTACAAACTATCATATGCCGTGAAACATAACTTTTTATCTTTTCAAAAGGGATATTCGAAGAGATTATAGTAAACTTAAACCTTTTCATAGGATATACAATTTTTATAAATGTCTGAGGAAAGATAAAAGAATATGGCTCTCCACAATTTATCACATTATCATATGCCCAACAAGATAACGAAAAATCGCCATAACGACGATAGCACTTTCTATATAACACTTCTTCAAAATTCATTTTTTCCAAATCATCCTCTGTAAAAAGAATTACAATTGGTTCTATGTTACTATTCACGACATCAAAAGACACACATCTTATCGTATCACGATCTAACGTTCCATGAGCAACATAATAAACTTGCTCATGGTATTCTAAACTATATGTGAGCAAAAAATACCCAAAAAACACAAAAAACACCAAAATTCTTTTCATTTAGTAAAATTTTTAACAGTTTCTATTCTAGCCTTAATTGAACACTCTTTAAGATATTCATTTGTTTCGATATTTCCATCATAATGATGTACTGCTTTGTACCTGTCCCCATTTGTTGTAACATAAATATAAGCATGTCCATACCCTTCATGAGAAAAAGCCTCCGCAGCACCCAACTGGGATAAAGTTGGATTTATGTTTATATCAATACTTGTACCATCAATAGGACCCTTACCTACCGTATTATCTAACGGCATATACGTAACACCCAAATTACCTGTCTCACCCGTAATATTACCATTACATGAATTAAATTGATTATCTTTAAATTCTTCTAAAATTTCAACTTGTCCAAAATTTTCCTGCTTTATTATACCGTTAGATATATAATCCATCTTAGGAAGCATTGTTACATTTATTATATATTTGCTTTCAACCAAAGTCTTTAGACAATTAAAATTATTGCTTATACTATTACATTTTTCCAACTCCGTCTTATCAATAAATCCTTTATCATTTAAACGCACGTAATTTTGTTCTTCATTTGATAAAGTATTCAATATCACAACAAAAGAATTATCTGTAGGTTTAACTTCCATTCCGTCATCATCCCAAAAAGCAACAGGATTATTTCCACAATATAAATATGGGCAAAAACGATAATACTTTTCACTAAGTCTATCTACTCTATTCCAAACGACCATAGCTGCATCATACATTCTTGCCCCATGATCATACCAATCCAATCCATACATGTGGTCGAACTCTTTGCCTATATACTTGCTCTTTTGGTATTCGCCTTTGTATGACAAGTCGCCATATACTCCACCGAATGGATAGTAATGATTCACTTGTTCTATCGTACCATTCTCATTCACCACCATCCTTACACTGCCGAGATGATCCTTCTCGTAATAATGGAAACTTGGATTCTGATTGCTATCGAATGAACAATAGCCACCATCAAAGAGATACTTGTCAAGCTTACCATCTTCAAATATGAAGTTACCGATGTAGTCGGTCGTGTTTGTCACGACTGACTCATGGGTGATTCGCAGCTTATTGCCTGCTGCATCATAGATATATTTCGTCTTGAAGCCATTGCTGAAAGTGATGCACTTCATGTTGCCAAGGACATCATACTCTATATTGCTGATGCCCTTGTTCAAGTCCTTGACCAATGCGCCATTGGCATCATAGAAATACTCCACGTCCGCATTTGCTCCATCCTTGAAATCAAAGGAACCATTATAGAGTAAGCTACCAGCCTTATCGCTGATTGCCTTTATTTGGTTGCCGTTGTATGAGTACGTTAAGTCGTCTATGAGACCAAACGTCCCATTGTTCTTCTTGCCATATCGCTGCAAACGCTCAATACTGCCGTTGGCGGAATAAGACAGAACATTCTCTGAGTAACGATTCTTGTTCTGGCTCATATCCTCACCCTCCGCATAGGTGGATTCCTCCAAACGGTTCAAGCCATCATAATACGTAACAGTCGTTATGGCGTGAGTTCCATCGACATCAAGCACGTCCTTACTCAGCACATAGTTTTGAGTAGGACTTTGAGCCTTGACTGAAATGTCCAAGGCACAAAGAAACAACATGATACTTAAAGTTCTTTCAATTTTCATTTTCGTTTGAAATTATATGAATATTCATGTAACACACCCAAATAGTCTTCAACACTTTCTAATCTGCCTTCCGAGTCATAAGAATATCTCGTTTCATATCCATTTGGCTCAATAACAGACGATAAGTTTAGACGATCACCATACACATAAGCAGTCGTTTGACATGCCCTATTTCGCACTATATCATAAATTGATTGCAGTATACTTTTAGGCAAGTAATTACGCCCTCCTAATAATGCAACATAGCTTGAGAGGCTTTTCATTTCATTATAAGTTGCTCCCACTATTTTCATTACAGGACATTGATAATTATAAGACCAAAGCAATGTTACAGGCACACCATCCTTTCCCTTATATTCAATATGGCGCTTGCAAAAAATCATCGTGTCCACGAACTACATGATTAATGCTGCCACCATAACTTAAGTTCCACCCCAAGCCTACAAAAGTTGCATTTTGCTCCACTTTTATTCCAGAGGCATCATAATATAGTTCTATCGGATATGATACATCACCAGACTTCACCTCAAGCAATGGTATTCTAATGTTCGGTGTACCTGTATATTCTGACATTGCAATTGTTCCATATTTACCTAATGAAGCCGCCTCTGGAGTCAGATGATTAAAATCTGGCAATAGCTTATCTATACCCAAGGAGTTTTCTTACTTTCACTAAGGGAGTCTGTATCTGAGATAAGCGTAAATAGTCATTTGATTGACAGAAATCCAAGATTTCATCTTGCCCTATCAACTTGACATGCCCTTCCATATCACCGATAAAACAAACCTCTTTCTCTTGACCAAGATACTTGATATTGGAAAAATCCCAAAGTGAGCCAGTAAGATTAATTGCACTAATTTTACTCGCATCCACCAAGTCATAATGGATACTATCGCCAAAGTGCAAGTTATCTATATCACTTGACTTTACTGTTTGATGGGCATTTGCAATCAAATTACACCCAAACACTAAACTTAGAAATAATATTGTCTTCATAACACCTTAAATTTATTTGCTAAAAAACTATCTAAAGACTATTCTTTACAAGATACATTATTCCTTTTATATGGTTTTTGAAGATACAAAGGTTTATAATTTATCCGTTTACTTCCTTTTTGAAGATAATCCACCCACAAAGTTTGGCAACGAATTTGCTTGATATTATATTTGATATCGTAAACTAATTCTAAGTCTACTGTTTCATAAATGGCAATATTATGTAGAGCTGATACAAATAGAGAATCATTAAGTTTAGCTGATACAACTCGTTTTTGACGACCACCAATTAGAAATGTTGTATCAATTTCTCTTTTGGTTGTCATAAAAATCATAGACTTACCATATTCTTTAAGATAATACTCTCCATTTTTGTTGTATAAATTCCAAACAAAACCAGTATCATCAATGTCACTATATTCATTTTCTCGAATTGATATATACTTTTTAGAATGCATCACTTCATAATTCTTCATATAGAAAAATGGTAAGTACTGCATATTTTTTCTCTGCTTACAAGAGAATACACTTACAAACAAAATACTTACAACAATATAAAAAATAATATGTTTCATGTCATTTATGCTTAAAAAATTGTTCTATCTGATTCATAACTTGTTGATAGAGATTAACTTTTTCGTATTTCTTATTTTCCATCTCTAAATGTTCTTGTTTACTGCCTTTTTTGCGAAATTCAAAATTAGCTTTTTGAAAATCTTTTGTATCTTCATAAAGTTTCAAAACACTTTCATAATTATAAAGATGACCAGCCAATTCGTGAGCTATTGTTTTTGTCAATTCATTTGTAGAGCGATCAACATCAAAGATAACAACAAATCTTGGCTTTCCCTGATCAGTTTCTAACAATTGTGTTTGAGCATTTATGTCTCTCCAATATGCAGTTTTCTTTTCAGGTTCAGTAATGTCAATTTCTTGCAGTTCTAAATCATATTTTGAATATTTTCCATTACCTTTCACCCCAAAGAAATATGAACCTTTTGGAGTAAAATCTGACAATATTTGTTTTCCAAAATCAGTTTGCGCAAACTGCATCATCGCCAAATAAAAAGACTTTGAACTTCTATACCATTGAGGATCCTCTTTATCTTTGAAATAAATAGTTTTTACTCTTTTGCCATCTGCATCAACATTTACGAGAGAATTATTTCCACAATATAGATACGGACTAAGTTGAGTATACTTTTCACCATGTCTATCCACTCTATCCCAAGCCACCTTGGCAGCATCATACATTCTTGCGCCATGGTCATACAAATCCAAGCCATGCATGTGGTCGAACTCTTTACCTATGTATTTGCTTTTCTGGATTTCTGCATTGTACGATAAGTCACCATATACTCCACCGAATGGATAGTAATGATTCACTTGCTCTATCGTGCCATTCTCATTCACCACCATCCTTATACTGCCAAGATGGTCCTTCTCGTAATAATGGAAAGTTGGATTCTGATTATTGTCGAAAGAACAATAGCCACCATCGAAGAGATACTTAGATAGCTTTCCATCCTCGAACACGAAGTTGCTAATGTAATCGATCGTATTCGTTACGGCTGATTCATGGGTGGTTCTTAGCTTGTTTCCTGCTGCATCATAGATATATTTCGTCTTGAAGCCATTAGAGAAAGTGATGCACTTCAAGTTGCCAAGTACATCATACTCTATATTACTGATGCCCTTGTTCAAATCCTTGACCAATGCGCCATTGGCATCATAGAAATACTCCACGTCCGCATTTGCTCCATCCTTGAAATCAAAGGAACCATTATAGAGTAAGCTACCAGCCTTATCGCTGATTGCCTTTATTTGGTTGCCGTTGTATGAGTACGTTAAGTCGTCTATGAGACCAAACGTCCCATTGTTCTTCTTGCCATATCGCTGCAA
>ERZ779969.82-NODE-82-length-36656-cov-2.97921_pt1 | contig 36656 bp, 56 predicted proteins | sample MGYA00511538_ERZ779969 | MGnify/ENA primary metagenome ERZ779969 (study PRJEB29588, sample SAMEA2151391) | human gut metagenome | biome: human gut; feature: human-associated habitat; material: faeces | place: Denmark | collected 2008/2010 ... | reverse complement strand
ATAAATAAAATAAATAAAATAAATAAAATAAATAAAATAAATAAAATTAAAAAAATAGTATTAGCTTCACCCTAGCTAATACTACATAAATCAAAATTGGAGCTATCATTCTATTATGAATGAAAAAGTATTACATCATTATTGTATAGTATGAATTATGGTTTGTCAAGATTTTAATCAAAAACGAGCTAGAAATCCAGCTCATTTTCTTTGCATTTTTATTTAATAACTCAAACAAAAATGTTCACACTACATATATTATACTATATCAGGTGGTAGTCCGTCAACTCTATTTTTTACTAATTCATAACCGAGCTCCTTACCCTTCTCACCACCTATTATATTATGAACTATTTCGTGCTCATATACGGTCAGACATATTAAATTTTCAACTGTATTATGTGTTTTATCCCAGTCTAAATGGTGAATTACACAACCCTCGGGTACACTTACACCCCACTTTTCTTCCCACAATACCTCGTGAAGTCTTTTACGCCTTTGCCCTTTCTCACTCGTTGTACACACTAATTACCCTGTTCCCGCCTCAACACTATATTTTCGCCCCATATACATACGCTGTCCTTCTCGTGTGCATACATCACGCCTTTTATTATTATTGAACAAGTCTCCTATCATAATAACGTCCTCCTGCTTCTATAATTTTTCATTTTACAAGCGTTGCTACAATATTTTGCATTATGAGCTTTACTTTTGAACTTAGTACCACATTCTTCACATTTTTTTATATACTCCTTACTCATACTCCACCCAGCAATTCTACCTAATGTTAAATTGGTAGCATAGTCATCTTTATGTCTGATTGCGTGTTCACTTTGTGTTATTATTTCAAGATTTGTAATATCATTATTGTCTTTGTTCCCATCTTTATGGTGAATTACTAATCCTTTTAAATCTTCTTCCGTTAGTCCTAATTCTTTTTTAATTACTTCTCTATGTAAATATTTTTTGCCTTTTGTATTATTGACCCAATGACCATCTTCATTTTTGTGAAAGCACATTATACTACCATCACTATTGACTAATATTTTAGTTCTTCCTGCTTCTATTCGCTTTCTTATAATATTTCTTATTTTTACTCCTGGGTATCCTAACTCTTCTCCGTTTTTTAATTCCTGCTCATCCCTTAGTTTCCTTTGCCTTGCTATCCATAATCTAGTAGTCTCAGCCTTTCTCTTTTTGCTGGCTTCACTTCTTATGTGTTTTTCGTAGTAAGCTCGGTATGCTTTCTCCTTCTCTAAATCTTTGTATGCCATAGTCAATCCTCCTATTAAATAACATAAATTAAAATACAAGGGCGATAGTTTTAATCAACCCTTGTATAAGTTTATCAAATTATTGAATATATGTCAATTTAATATTGTAATTATAACAGTCTTCTATTACTTCCTGTTATCATTCTTCCTTCCCATAAATCAATTGTTCCATATCTTAAACTGTCCAGTGTTCACAGAAAATGGTCATTTACATTTGGCCATTCCTGTATAATCACCTCTTTTCCATTTATATCTCGTCTTGGGAATTCAGCTCCTACCATTTCAGCCCAGGTTCCAGGACACTGTTCACTATCTACCCATAACTCTTTTAAATCTCCATATCCGCCTGTTAAGAATTGATATGAAACATCTCTTGAGCCATTACCTTTTTTGACTGGGTACACATTAAGTCCTGTTCCTCTTAACCCATCAATGATTCTATTGTCTATTTCTGAGTTTATAATACTTGACGGTGTTATATTAAGACTTAGTCTTTTACCTATGCCTCCACCGCGCCTATTTAAAACCTCTTTCACATGTTCATATATACCTTCTTCTGACCATCTTGCTCCTCCGCACTCGTCAATTACCCATAAAACTTTAGCGAGTCTATTATATATACTGACTGTAAAAGCGGTAATATCAGGAGAGTATCCATAGTCAATTCCTAAGCATACCTTCCAATTACTTTCTCTCGCTAAATGCCAGTTTTCTTTTGCGTCCCAATCTAAATCTTGTTCACGCATAGCCTTGACATTTGAAAATACCATCGTGGCTGGGTCACCTGTTTCCCCCATTATCACATGCTTCCACTCTTGTAAGTTCTCTTCACGCATAGCTTCTGCCATTTCATATACTTGGTCTGGTACAATACCTTTTGGTATATCATATAAATTAACGTGTTTGAAATAAACTTTTTCATGACGACCTTCACTAGCCATTTCACGTTCATTACGCCAGCCCACATTTAGCCAGTGTGATGGACTAAATGGTGTATTATACGTAAATATAGTCTCGAATATGTCTCCACCACGATAAAGAGATAAAAGCACTTGGTCAACATCGTGTTTAGATTGAAATTGGTCTGATTCTTCACAATTTTGCATTACATATAAGTCGTTTCCACTTATATTCACTATGTTACCATAGTGTTTAGACTATATCATAATTATTATTTCTGTTACCAAAATAATAATTCCCACTTTTTCAACTCCACTTGGAGCTTACTCTACTCGTTCTCTCCTGTTCATTTCTTTGCAGGATACCTTTCGATAGTCGTTGCACGTTATTATTTAACATCTTTTAAATAATCTTCGCTCAGGATTGTCCTCAGCAACAGTGTCACGTTTATCCTTTCTGTTCTGTTTGGGTTTTCCCTGAATTTAATGGGTTTTATATGGTCTGAAGAATTTGTGTAACTTCTTTGTTAAACCATATGAATCTACAATAACCACCTGGCCATTTAATAGATTTTACTTTTCCATAGTCTTCTGCTGTGTTCAAGTTGGCAAATTTTATTACTGATTTAGTACCTTTTAGTCTTATTTCCATTGGGTTAGTAAGCATTTGAAATTTGTCTTCAACACCTAAATTTATTATAGCATTAGCGATTTCAGCATATACAGACGTCTTTAGAGTATTACTATATTTTCTAAGTGCTAGACAGCATGCCCACGGTTCACCTTCTTTATGAGTAGCAGCAAGACACAATAAACTCATCACTATATGGTGCGCCGCAAAATAAGATTTTCCAGAAAAACGTCCTCCACGTAAAAACATTTTACGAGATTGTTCTAACTGTTCACCTATTCCATCTTCAAGTAAATCCCAGTAGTTCGGAAGTATCAAATCACTTAATTTTTTACTTGACATTAACTATCTCCTTTCTTTTTACTTTCCCCTTTATATAGGTCATTAACAAATGTAATGCCTTCAATGCCTTCGCCTGAGTACATTTCATTGTACATCTCAATTGCTTTTAATCTGTCTGCATCACGGGCGTTTTTGTTCTTAACAATTGAAGATAGTATAGCTTTAATGCTATCACTGTCTACTAAGCTGTAATCCATAGCTCTATATTTTTCTATAACAGATTGAACTTGCTTCCAGCCTAATAAATTTTGCTTTTCTTCACTTAAACTACTTGGGTCTAAATTACCTCCCATCTGGTCATCTAAATATAATATTTCTGCCACAGTCTTTACATATTCTTCTTGAAGCAACCATACAGCATCTTTACACTCACTGACCCATATAGGTTTTAATTTTTTATAAATAGCGTCAACACTCTGCTTGTATCTTTCGGTATCATCATATCTATCACCTTTTAAAAATGTACCAATAATGTCTTCAGCGTCTATCCTATCTGTTTTAGTTTTCTTTGACATAATATCACCTCACTTTGTTTTTATATCTACATTCGATTTCAAAAACTATTTCTGTATTTGCCTGTTCATTATTGTTTACTATTATCCAGTAATCTTCTCCTAAGAAAAATCTACATAGTTCATCTACTGCAATCTGAGCTTTCATTGGAGGAGGAAATATTCCATATTCTCCAGGCTCAGTTAATTTTAATATTCTATCTGCTATATCCTTGTCGGTTTCTTTTCTGTTCTTATAATGTTTTCCTTTTTTATTTATCATCCACTGCGTCCTCTCCAATAAATATTTTATTAAGTGTCATACCTTTTTCGTTTCTTGCTTTTTTCATTTTGATTTTGTAACCTTTATTTAGCATAACAGTAATTGCTTTACTTAAGTTTCTTGCAAAAGATCTTTCAGTCATCATTGTATCACCTGTTGCCATTTCAGTATGCCAATCCATATATTCAGTATACAAATCTTTTGTCCAGATACTGTTTTTACGTTCTTTTATATACCACTCTAAAAATTCAGCAGATTCCGCTTCAAAACCACCAGAGAATACTCCTTCCATACGTTCTTTCATACTTTCACTGTCTTCAACTATCAACTCTTTCATTAACCATTTCATATAAGTATAGCGGGCTTTATTTGCAAACCATGCAAGACTTCCGTTATTTAAACTATCAAGAACCCCTTTCTCACCTGTATACATATTCATAACTCTTACTCCTTTATGATTAAATGAATCTGCGCTCATTTTGTATTCAGCTACTTTTATTGGGTCTAATGTGTTCAATACTAATTTATGTTGTAAGTCTCCGTCTTTTACTGAATCATCTATATGAAATTCAGTAGGTAGTATTTTAACTCTACGTTTCATACCCTCTGATTTATCATATAGTTCGAACTCAAAGTTGGTACAAGCTATAATTTGAGGAAGTGTATCTAATTGTTTTTTAGCTTTAAATTTTTCGTTTATAGTTACACTATCGGTACCTGTAACAGCACCTTTGATATAGCTAAAAGCATCGCGATTGTAAATTCTGTTCAAATCGTCAATCACACATAGAATGCCTTTATCTAAACCTTCACCCCAAAACCCATCATGTGGATTCGAATCAAATATCTTGCTTTCATTGAACATATCGGCTCCTAAGCATAGTCTAATTAAGCTTGTATATAAAGACTTTCCATTTTGTCCTCCACCAGATAGTATGACTATTTTTTGAAGTTGATTAGCAGGTATCATTGAAGCACCAGCTATAATCCATAGCCACTGTTCAACTTCTGGTTGAGTTTTTCCACTGAAATCTCTTGCTAATTGTTTTATAAACCATGTGATATTTTTACCTAAATCTTCTTCATGTTCTTTAACCCATTCTTCTGGATACCAATTCCAAGGAAGTACTACATCAGTAGGTGGTCTTGAACCAATCCAAGAAAAATCATAGGCGTCTGAAGTGACACAACTTAACACTTTATTTTTGACGATTATGTATTTATCGTTTCTTGCTATTATCTTGTTCTTTGCTGCACACATTTGCATCAGTTGCACCTCCACTTCCTTAAAAAATTCATTTCTGAAATTTTGGTCACTATAATCTCTCAATGCTTCTCTAAAAACAGTAATGTCTCTGTCGTATTCGTATGGACCTCCTATCTCTTTATATAATAAATTTTCGAATGTTCCGTCTAGCTTTTTATTATTTCCGTAAAAGTCATATTTATTGAATAAATACTCAGCTGCTCTACGTTCATCTATTTTATCATCTTTTTTGGATTTAGTCTTCTTCCATTCACGTATTTTTTCGTCATATACCCAATGACTGCTTACCATTGTGGCTTTGTAATCTTCCCATCTGCCTTCTAAATCCCCAAATAAGTCACTATCTGGCATAGGTGTTCCAAGTTTTACTAGATATTGATCGTGTATAGCTGTAATTAAATTTTTAAAATCGTCTATTTCAAAACCATTTGAAAGCGCAAAATAACTACATTTTGAAACAATATGATCGTGACGTCCTCCTTCTTTCATTTCCATTAGTTGTGTAAATGGGTTATTTATTAGTGTATATTCTACAGCATCATCTTTGCTTCTATCTCCTGTTTTTCCACCCTTATGTAGGTCAGAGTCTTTTAATTTTCCCCAGAGCCAATATGGAAGTACGTCTAATTTATCTATATCAATTGAAGCAGGTTCAACTAATTCACTAGGCTCCCAGCTACATGTTTCATCACGAGTCATTCCGCACACTCTTATTATTTGAACAGCTTCTGCCGTATCTGTTGTCGCTTTAGTATCAAACTTATAACCAAACCAGTTAGTAGCACCAGTCATTTCTTTTGAATAAAATTCAGGAACCCTAAACAAAAAATGATAACCTTTTACTGTTTTAAGTATTAAACATCTTAAGCCAGAGTGTATGATTATATCATACATTTCTTTTGCTTCATCAGAATTATCGAAATCTATGAACATACAACCTTTAGGCACTACCCTAGCATAATTTGGTAGTTTATCTTCATCTGTGATTTCTGTGTAAGTTAACCTTTTTTTACGTCTAGGTGCTTTGCTATCTTTATATAATTTTATTTGGTCTGGGTCACCTGCTTTAAATTTAGTTTTATCAAACCTATAAGGTGTGTCTGGTAGTTCACAAAATTCAAACTCAATGAATTTACTCATTAGATAACACCTCCATCTAAAAGAATTTTAAATATTTCGATCATGTGCTGTATAATATCTTGTTCAAATATCGTCAATTCTTTGCGTTTATTATAGGCTTGATTTATTTCCACCATTAAAATAAGACGAAAGTCTGATTCATCTATGTTGTCACGTGCTCGTATCTCATTTAGTTCAGATACAATTGTAGTGACAGCAAATCGTCTTTTCGCCCTATCATAAGAATCTTCCCCCCTTTTCACGTAATCTGCTACGACATACCAAAGACCGTTTGGAATCTTCTCATTATTATTTAATTCAAAATCCATTTTAGTTATTTTAAGCCCCATAACTATGTTCCCCTACCTTTCTAAATCTAACTACTAACCCCTATTTAACTATTTTTTTACATTTGTATACTCGTTCATCTGTTACGTTTACGTCAAAAAACTTGTCATAATACTCGTCATTTTGGTCACACAATATGACGTCGGCTTTGTTTACCGCTCTAAGTAGACTTCCAGACCCTGCGAAAAAGTCCCCAATTACATTTCCTTCATGGTCTGCATCACTGAGCCAGACTAAATGTTCAAGTAATGCCTGTGGTTTTTGACAGTTATGACATAGCTTGTCTTTTTTGTAATTACCTTGTGGCTTAGTGAAATTCAAAACACTCGATTTATCCCATAAACCTGCGTCTTTTGTCAATCTAGGATTCCCTTTTCTTATGACTATAATAGGTGTTACATCATAAGAAAAATCTCCTGAAATACTACTTACCATATTTGGCTGTTGCCAAAAAATAACACGATTTACGTCAAATATTTGATATGCCAAACTCAAATATTTCATAGACCAAAATATGAACATGAATGAATCATCCACTAGTTTTTTGTGTGCTTTGCAATACCATTTATAACACCACTCTTTGTAATCTTCTAGTTTTCTTTGTTCTTCCCATGGGATAGCAATTTCAAATCTTGATGAAACTATTTCTTTTTCAAAATCACTTTCACTAGGTGATACTTTGGCTGTATATCTAGAATGAAATAAAGCGGCTCCGTTTTTGTTTTTCATGTTTCCAGTTAATACATTGTATGGCGGGTCAATTATCCATAAACTAACGCTTTCATCTTCTAATTTATCAAGCCATTTCATACAATCACTTTTTGTAAATTCTCTATTACTATATTTGTTTATAGTTTGGTCTCGTTTTGTACTACTATAAACACGTTCTGCCATAGTGTTAAGCTCCTCTCTTTTTTTATTTTATAAAACTATTGCTCCAGTTGCTATTTTTGCTTTTAGTTTTTCTTTTTCTGCTATTTCCCTAAAATGTGTATTCCATAATTTCAAAATAGCTTCTCCGAGCTTTTTATCTATTTCAAATTTAAACCAACGATACCCAGATTTAGTTAAACTTAAGCATCTAAGTTCTTCTATTTGTTTGGCGATAGCTTTTTCTTCTTTATTACCTTTTAATAGCATCATGTAATATAATTGAAGTTGGCAGTTAGTAGACCATTCATCTAAGTTACTTGAAGTTTTCCAATCGATTAAGCAAACTTTTCCGTTCACTGTTGCAATACAATCGATTATACCTTTTACTCCAAGCTTTTTGTTTATAATTTTTTGCTCTGTATATAATGGGTGTATATCCCATTCAATTCGTTCATCTAACCATTCTTTGAATACAGTTTCATAGACAGCATATTCTAACCCAAGATGTGGTTCATCTTCATCAGAACCCTTAAGTGGGTGATTATACCAATTAAGCCAATCTTCAATATATTTGTGGACTGCGGTACCTCTCTCTCCTGCTGCCTTTAAAACGTAGTCAGGAATATCCATTTTTTCAAATTTATTACCGAAATATGGCATTTAATACGCTTGTCACCCCTCTAAATGGACAATCAAAAAATTGGCTATCACTGTATTCTCTCATATAAAATTTATCTCCTTTTTATCATGCCTTAATCATACTATTTTTTTGAAAAAAATACAATAGATTTTTGAAAATTTAGACAAAATATTTCTTGTCTGAATAATGCTTAGAACCTCAGTGGTTGTAGCGTTTCGAGTTATGTAAACTTATCAAATTATGCAACTTTCTTCTATTAAAATAGTATTTTGGCTTGGAAAAATAAAAAAAAGACAACAAACCTATTGACTTCTTGTTAAAATTGTTGTATACTATATTTGTAAGCGGTAAAGGGGAAGATGCTTACAAGTTTTAGTTTTATGCTAGGAATAAAGTGCGGTTAACACATGAGACAGCACTTTATTCTGTTTAATTTAATAATATTAAAGAAAGGAGGAGCTATGGGAAAACTACCGAAAGAGATTAAATTAACATTACATGCTAAGCAAAGACTAGCAGAAAGAAAAAGTTCTGAATACTACTATGATACTAAAAATTTAATGAAAAGTAATTGTAGATGGTATACAACTGATGATTTTATTAAACAAAGTGATCTATATATACATTGTTTATACGTTTGCAGAAAAGCAAAAAACAAAATGGGTTACCTAACAGACGGAAAAATAGAAGTGCTTTATGATAAAAATGCTAAAACAGCGATAACCATAATGGAAGTAAAAGAAAAATTTATGCCGATCACCCAATATGTTAGACCCGAAATATTAAAAGAAATTGAAAGAAAAAAGGAGTTAAAAAAGAAAATGAAAAAGATTGATAATATTACGACTATTTGCACAGACTGCGGAAGAGAAACTGAAGTAGTGTCTAGTGGAATGTACAAAGGATTATGTCATAAATATAAAGTAAGAAAACAAAATGCAAAAGCACGTGGAAAAGAATATGTACCTTATAAGGAATTATCAAAAGAGCAACAAGCCAAAATAGATATTATGCAAAAAGCACAATCAAAACAAAAAGAATTAGATGAAGCGATAAATGGACCAATACCTATGCCAGAAATACCTATAATTGAAAATTATTATCAAGTAAAAGCAGAGCAAAATCCAGCAATAGCGCACGTTGTACCTAACTCTATGTCAGAAGAAACAGTTCCAGAATTCAAACCTTTGACAGATCAAAAGAGTTTTATTAACACATTAAGGAGCTGTGGTTGTGAGATATCAGATCATACCCTAAATGATATATTAAATGTGTTAGTTTCTACTGATAAATTAAAAGATATATTTATGACTATTGCAAGAAGTGATTGCCAACAAGCCATTCTTGACTTAGAACAAGCATTGAATGTAGTGGAAAGAAAATTACAACATGACTGGGAATATAATGGTTTCCAAGAAGTAGATGATATAAAATTTAAAGGATTTTTAGTATGGAGAAGAACTCTAAAAGGTGCTATATTCTTTTGGAAGAAATTATATCAAACAAACGCTTTAATTGAAATGCAAAGAGCATGGAATGCATATACACAAGATCCTAATGAAAAGATATTACTAGCAGGAGATAAAATTAACAGTTCAATGAAACGTTTTCAAATAACAACAGAGAGTATATCAACTATATTTAATACACGTAGACCATTCACGAGAGTGTTTTATGCAACATCACAAGATGAAGCATATAAAGCATTTGTAAAATGGATGAATGATAGACAGCTTCATGAGGATAAAACTAAAACTACAATTGTAGAATTAACCTCAGAGGGCGAAGATGGGAGAAATAAAGAATGAAATTAAATAGAGATGAATTCAGAAATATAAAAAGTTTTTCACGAGAGCAAATGGAAAAATGGTTAGAACGCTATTATAGGATAACTTATAATCGTTTGCAAAAGGAATTTGAGAACGCATATAAAGATGAGCTAGATAGTTCTATACAAAATTTCATAACTGCGATAGCTTATACATTACATTTTAATGAAGATACACATTTAACACACGATGAATTAGCTGGATTTATGGATGACTTATTTGTTAGTGTGGATTTATTTAGAAAAGGTGAATATAATCCAGACGACTATAGAGAACAGTTACGAGAAGATGGTATAGAAATAGCAGAATATGATTATGACAAATTATACAGAGAAAAAGATGCGCCATATAAAGACACATATGATAAATTAGTTAAATTCTTAGAAACAACCACATCTAAGGCTAAAGTAGTAGATGATATAAAAATAATAATGGGAATGGAGACAAAAGCAGATGACAAGCAAGGAAAAACAAGTGAATAATATGTTTGGGAAGGATGCGTAACTATGGGAAGAAAAAAGATTAAACCAGAGATAGTCACTAAAAATGTAAATAAACTATGTGAGATGGTAAATGAAAAATATAATTTAATACCAAACAGTATTGGTAGCATAGAACACCACTACGATGCAAATGAAAACTCTATAGTTCAAATAATGAATAAAAGCAGAGGAGTTAGACAGTTGATTTATGGAGAAGATAAAGTTCTTATGAAATACTTACAAAGTATATTAGATGATAAAACTGTGTTAAATTTTTGGTGTATCATGTAGTATAATATATTCAAAAACAAAGGGAGAGTGATGGCTTATCTTAGTTTACGATTACGAGACGTTTCGTCATGATATTTTATTAGGAACACTTAATACTGACACAGGAGAGGTGGTACAAGTATGGGGTGTCGATGCTATTAAAGATTTGATAGAAAAAAATTTAGGTGAAATATGGGTAGGTTACAACAGTGATCATTATGACAAACCTATGGCACATGGGATATTAACTAAAAAATTGACTAATGAAGAACGATGCTTCGACTTCAGTAATGCAATAATTAGTGCGCAAGACGCCGATGTGCCTTTATTTGCTACTTTGAATAAATTCGGTATGACTGATTATTATTCTTCGCCTATATTATCTTATGATTTGTTAGGTGATGGTGCATTTTTTTCACTTAAACAACTAGAAGGCTTTTTAGGAATGAATATAGTAGAGAGTGTTGTACCATTTGATATAACTAGACCTTTAACTGAAGAGGAAAAACGTGATGTAGAAAAGTACAATAGGGCAGATTTGTATGGTACACTAGAAAGATTTAAGCAAAGAAAAAATACATTTAAAACAAAGATGCTATTAGTAAAAGAATTTGATTTGCCTGTTGATTATATGTGCAAAACTAATGCAAAATTAACAGAAACAATTTTACTTTCTCAAAATAGGGGTTTAAATACTCGATTAAGAAAAAATTTTCAACTATGTGACTTACCTGTAAATTGGGATATTCCAGAACTAAAAACTATTTATGAATTTTTTATAGAAGCTCTTCGAGAATTAGAAATTCATAAATGGGATAGTAAAAAATGTGATAAGACAAAATTAAGTATGGAGCTTGATATTATGGGACTTATTCACACATTTGCATTAGGGGGAGTTCATGCTGGAATTAAAAATTATATGCTGAACCCATCATCAATCGTGCGGTACTCACTACTGTATTGAAACAAAATCTAATAAAATTACCATTTGGTTAGATGTTGGATCGATGTACCCTAATATATTAACAAAATGGGATTTATTATCAAGGCAAGTAGATAAACATGGCTGTGAGGCATTTGCAAAAATGGTTCAAACCCGTATGGATATAAAAGAAAAGTTGCACGATAAAACACTGACAAAAGAAGAGAAAAAAGAATTAAAAGATCAAAGTGCTAGATATAAACTAATATTAAATACAACATCTGGTTGCATGAAAGATAAATTTAAAAAATTATACGACCCAGAATATAATACAAAAATGTGTATGTTAGGACAACTAGCATTATCTGATTTAATTTTTAGATTGAAAAATGCAAAGCTAAAAAAGAAACCTTCTTGGGCAGTTATGAACAGTGAGGAAACTAATGAAGCGTGGTTTAAATTACTAAATTCAAATACTGATCGGAATTTGTATAGAAGTAGATAATACAGAAGAGGTGATGTCAACCATTGATAATGTAGCAAAAGAATGGGAAAAAGATTGGCGATTTACATTAGAAAAAACAGTTGCGGATAATCTTATTCAAAAAGACGTAAATAATTATATATTTAAGGACGAAGATGGAAAAGTAAAAGTTAAAGGTGCATATGTTACGAAATTTTCAGATGGTAATGAACAGGATACATTAGCTATTTTAGCCAAAGCTGTAGTAAATTATTTCCTTGATGGCATAGATATAAGAACCACTATATGCAACCCAGAAAATTTAGCAACAGATTATCAGCAAATCAAAAAATTAGGTGGTATGTATGATACACCAACCTGGAAAAGAGAATATGGGGATATAGAAGTACAGAAAGTAAATCGAATTTTTCCAAGTACAGATCCAAAGAATGGAGGGCTTTATAAACATAAGAAGTCTAAAGAAGTTGGAGTATTAGATAAAGTAGAAGGCACCCCAGAACACGTTTTGATTTACAACGATGATATAAGAGGTAAAAAAATAGGAGAACTTGCTGACATTGATTATGAATGGTATGTAGCAGAAGCACAACGCAGAATTGATGATTTTTTACGGTAAGCCAAGAAAAACAACTCGTAAAAAGAAGGTGATTGAATAATGAGAAACCCAGACAGAATACCTGAGATATTAAAAGAGTTGGAAAAGTTTTGGAAGCAAGTGCCTGACTGGAGATTAGGACAAGTTATTTCTAATTTTAGTTATGAATTAACAGGAAATAACGATCCATTCTACATAGAAGATGAAGCCTTGCTAACACTTTTAAAAAATAAAAATAAAAATTTATGATACATACTTGACTTTTTATTAAAACTAGTGTATAATAGTTATAGATTAAAGAGAGGAGGTATCTAATTAATTATGGAGGATTTGATATTGTATGACATCAGTGAGGAAGTAACAACGGAAGTAGAAAAAGAAATACTTTACGATGAAATGATAGAAAACATTGACTAGAAAGGATGATAATACATGACTGATTATGAAGAACTTTGTAAAGTAAATGATGTTTTATTTAAAATTAAAAAAGATGGTACTATTTGTCCTATTAAAATTATAAAAATAGAACATTATCCACATCCAGTTTATAGAGACAATTTTAGAAATAGTTATTTTAATAAAAATATATTCAAAAGTTGTTTTAAGACAAAAGAAGAGGCTGAAAAAGAAATACAAAGACGACAAAATATTGTAAAAAAACGTCAATTATTAAAAGAATACGAAAGAAATTTGAATAAAGAATTAGGTTTAGAAGACCATTATATTGTGAAATAATGGCGAATAATAGGAGGATTAAATTATGAAGGATGAAAAAGTAGCGTACAACGTGTACACAACAAATGATTACAGTATATTCAAAAGATTACCAGGAAATAGAGATATACCAGAAAGTAGAATTTCAAAAATTGTGGAAAGTATTCAATCTATTGGTTGGGTGCATAATCCTATAATTGTAAATGAAAAAATGGAAGTAATAGACGGTCAAGGTAGACTTACAGCACTTCAAAGATTGAAAATGCCAGTAGAGTATGTAGTTGCGCCTGGGGTAGGTAACAAAGAATGTATTTATATGAATATGAATATGGTTAATTGGAAACTACCTGATTTTGTTAAATCTTACGCAGAACAAGGTAACGAAAATTATCAAAGATTACTAAGTTTGATGGAACGATATGCAAATGGAAACTTAAATATAATCTCAACTGCATTATATAGAATATCTAAAGCAAAACTTAGAGACATTAAAGAAGGCACACTTCAACTAACAGAAGAACAATACAAGGCAGCTATACCTAGATTAGAGTATATCAAACCATTGTTAGACAAACTAGACCCAAAGAAATTACCAGGAAGCATAATCATGTTAATGCAGACTTTGGTTTATTACTACGACTATGAAGAAGTTGACAAAGAGAGACTATTATATAGTGTAGAAAAATATATTTATAATGCGTCTCCTTGGGTAAATAATATTGACTGTGAAAAAGAAATTGAAAATGCGTATAACTATGGATTAGGTTTAGAAAAGAAAATTTGTATTGCTCATTTAATCAAAGAAGAAAGAATGAGACGTCAAATAGAGTTGAATAAGGCTAACCAAGAAAGAGCATATGAACGTACTCAAAAAGGAGTACAAGGATTTATGACTAAAATCAAAAAGGAGGTATAATTATGAGTCATTGGACACACATTACGGCGTGTTTAAGTGTGGACACGTGTATAGCAAGACCAGATGTGTTAGAGATAGTAAACAAGTATATGAAAAAAGCTCCAAAAATAACTGGTAGTGAACGAAATGCAAGTGTATTCATAAATTTACAAGAAGGTCATAATATGTGGACAAATTATGACTGCGATAATTGTAAGTATAAAGACACTTTACGAGACATAATGGTCGATGGAAAACCATATGAAGAGTGTGACGCTCCTTCTGATCATGACTGCTCTGGCGAATATCAAACTTGTATAGTTATTTCAGTACAAGGTGACTTAAGAGACAGAGAAAAAGTTCAAACAGAAAAGGAATTTAAGAAATTTTTAAAATTTATAGAAAAAGAGTATATATTGCGAGATTACAGTGTCAATATAGAGGATGAATAGTATAATTAAAGAAAGAAGGACAAATCATGAAAATAGTTAATGAGTATACATTAGAAATAGAAGATGTTAATTCAAATGATAAAGCAGGGACGGCTGACACTCAAGCAGAAGATCGTATGCTATCTATTATAACAGAAGCATTTGTTGGTTGCTCACCAGAAGTTCTTGAAGCGGCGTACACTAAATATAAACAAGCTGAAGAAGAATTCAATAAACTTTATGAGCCTATTAAAAATAATATAATAAATCTTCATGAAAGTGTAGAAGATTTACCAAAAAGAATTCTTATAGGAGATATGCAAATGACGTATGTATCACCTAGTACTAGAACTATAGTCGACACAAAAAAATTAAAAGAAGAAGAACCTGATATTGCAAAAAAATTTACTAAAACCTCTACTGTAAAAGCAACTATTCGTTTAGAATCACAGTATCCAAAAATTAGTAAGGAGGAATAGTAAATGGCCGCTCGTGATCGTATAGCAGAGTATAACAGACTATATTATAGAAAGAACAGAGAAGAAAGAAGAGCCTACGCTAGAGAATATTACAGAAAAAACAAATATAAAATACTAGAGAGAAGAAAACAACGATATTTAGTAGAACCGTTAGATACTACGAGTGAGGAATGCTGTAAGGTAGAAAAAGCTAAACAGTATTACAAACAATACTATGAGGAACATAAAACAGAAAGAAGACGGTTACTACAGAAGATATTACGAACAAAATAAAGCTGCTAGACAGGCTTATTTCAAAAATTATTACGCAAAGAGAAAGAAAAAGAAGGAGGCACAAAATGAAGACTGTCTTATATAAATATCAGAGAGAAACAGTTGACGACATTTTTAATAGAATGAATACTAAAGAAATTACGGGTGCATATCTAGGATTTGATACTGGTACAGGTAAGACAATTACTTCTCTTGGAGTTGCAGAAAAATTATTTAAACAAGGTTGGGTAGATAGCATATTAGTGATTTGCCCAGTATCAAAAGTAGATGATTGGAAAAAAGACATAAAAGAAGAAGTCCCTGAATTTGAATATGTCACTGTAACTTCATTTCAAAGTGCCTGGAGAACTAAAACAGCGGACCAAATAAATTCTCAGTTAAATGAACACTCTACAATCATGATAGTAGACGAAGGTCATAAAATGAAAACATACGATTCAAAACAAAGTAAATTTATTCAAAATATAGTCAGTGAATATGAACCATATGTATTAGTATTAAGTGCTACGTCTCAAAATAAAAAGTATATAGATTTGTATCCACAATACAAAGTATTAGGTAGTAAAATATTTAATATTAAACCAAAAGATTTCAAGAAAAATTATTGTATTGAGGCGGCAAATTATAATATGGTATATGCAGGAAAATCTAGATTTCCATTTAATGAAATTGTAGGTTATAAACATACGGATTTAATGGACGCAGAAATTTTAAAATATACATATTATAAAAAATATGAAAGTGACTACGACAGACCAATAGAAATCGCACAGTCATTTAAAATGACACCAGAAATGAAATACTTCAAAGAGAAAAAAGTATGGCCTAAAATGGACGAAAAGGCTCTAGAAACGATTTTAATGTCTGAAGACATAACAGATATAGATACTGAATTTATAATCGCTAATAGACCAACTTTACACCGTATTTATATGAGAGAAAGTTGTAGTGGATTCATACAAGATAAAAGATTAAAAGATAACCCAAAATTGCAATGGCTAGAAGATTTTATAGACGGAAATGAGGGTCGATTAGTTGTATTTACTAATTTTGTTAATGAAACAGTTTTAATTAGTGAATTATGTAAAAAAATGAAACGACCATGTTGCATATATGATGGAGCTCATAAAGATTTGACTGACTGGCATCTTTTTGAGAATTGTGTAGCAATTGTTAATGTAGTAGCAGGTGGAGCAGGTTTAAATGATTTCATAAAAACTAATATAGCTGTATATTTTTCTCCACCAGAAAATTATATAGATTTTGAACAGAGCAAAGGTCGTATTGATAGAATCGGACAGGTAAAACAGCCAGTTTATTACTATCTGCAAATCACAAATAGTGTAGAGCCTCAAATATATAAGTCTCTTTCAGAAGGCAAAAACTTTGATGCACATTTGTTTGATGCTTGGGTGGAAAAAGGAGGTGAGTAAGTTGCATGACGCTGACAGAAAATTTAGTGGAACAAATTTTAACAAAGACTATATTTATGCGAATATGTGGAAATCACCGTTAGCAACTGGGGACGCAACTCCGTTAACTGGGGATACAATTAGAGACTATGCCGATGTGTGGGCAACTACTTACCAAACCTTAACACGGAGAGACGTACCACACTACGTTACACTCACCTTCGTTCCACGCTCCATTATACTCATCATTTGGAAGTGTATGCGCGGCAGATGACGAAATAGTAAAATTAGAAAGGATAATAAGAAAAAAAATGAAAAAACACTCTCATAATTTAGATAAAGCAGGCAAAGGTTTTTATGAGGTTGTATGTGATGAATTAGGCGAGCTAGAAAAAGAACGCATTCTCAAAACTATATCTATAATGAAGACAATGCTCAAACTAGATTGTGCATCAGTTCATGTGGAAAGAATAGAATGCATAATGACTCCTTTTGTGAAAGCTCATATTATTACTGCGAGTAAAAAATTAAATATGTTTGGAAAAACAGCACCTTTTGTTGCAAGTTTTGATGAATATGGAAGACGTTTACCAGACGAATCTCGCCTAGAAGTAATGCAAGGTATGACTGTCAAAATAGTAGATCCTGATGTTTTTGGGGAGAATTATTTAGAACTTAAAGCGTATGTTTAAAAACATAATAAAAAGACAATAAAAGTATTAACTTTTTTTATTGTATGTGTTATAATAATTGCATAATAATTATAAGGAGGAAACTAATATGGGGAAACTTTTGATATTATGCTTAGTCTTAGTGTTTATGGGCGCAATTTGGTCTTTACCACTTTATATTGGTGTAAATCTAGTACTCTGGCTATTTCATATATCGTTTCATCTAACTTGGTTCCAAGCATTCGGTATATGCTTTCTAGCAAGTATAATTAAAAATTTATTATTTAGTAAAGGAGATACATAATGTTTAGTTTTAATTCACCTGCAATTTCAAAAAATATATGGAAGTTATGTTTTAGAACCCAAGAAGAAATGAATAAAATTTATTATGAAAATAGAACTGTAGAAGAAGGTGTTCGACTACACGGTATTACCGAATACGTTACAAGCACTATATATTTAGATAAAGAACTTGATGGCTTTTTATTAGCAAAAGCACTTAGACATGAATTGACACATGTGTATTTATGGGAAACAGGTCAACAAGGGCGAATATTTACAGAAGAAGAACTATGCGACATAATGAGTGTAGCGTCTTCTGCTATAAATAATACAGTAGATTTAATCATTTTAAGATTACAAGAAGGATTATATAAAAAAGGAGAGCCGAGCAATGAGTAATTACAAACCTCACAATGAAAAGTCCATTGAAGAGGATATAAAAGCCTACATCAAACAGTGTGGAGGATTATGCTATAAAATTCATGGAGGAGATTTATATCAAGAAACTGGTATACCTGATTTGTTGTGCTGTTGGGGTGGCTTATTTTTTGGAATAGAAGTAAAAGATCCAGGAGGCAAACCTAGTGCTATTCAATTAGCACAAGGAGCTAGGATAAAAAAGGCAGGAGGACATTTTTTAATTGCCAAAAGTCTTCAAGATGTAAAAGATTATGTAGAAGGATTGCGTAAAGATAAGGAGGAGTAAATAAGATATGAAATATAAATACTTTTTATTAGCATTACAATGCAATAGACTATATAGTGATTTTATGAGAAGTTGCGGTTTACGGAATAAGTGATGTTGGAGTAAATGTAGAAATATCATTTATTACCGATAAAGAGCCAACAAAAGAGAATATAGAAAAAATTGAAAAACTATTAGAAAGTTCTAAAGAAGAAAAAAGCTTATCAAGTTATTACGCAACTGTGAAATTTATTAGAGCAGAAGTAGTTTTAGCAGAGGAGTAAACAAAATATGAACAAAATAGATAAGATATATAATGATATTCCAGAAGATGAAGGTAATTTTTCCAAGGCGATTTTAATAAAAGAGAAACAAGTTTTGCAAGAACTACTAGAAGGGAGAAAAATGTGACAGAGGAAGAAAAGAACGCTATTGAAATAGTAAAGGGATTAGCTGTATATTATGATGATTATTCTTTATTAGATGAAGAAGAAATAAAAGAAAATGAAAGTGTAAATAAATCAATTGAACTAATTTTAAATCTAATAGAAAAACTACAAAAAGAGAATGAAAAATTAAAAAATTTCCTACCTAAATGTGGAGCAAGAATAGAACTAGAAAAGGAAGACGAGTAGTGGAAAATAAAATATAATATAAAAGTAGAGGTGGACTTAGTGATATATTTTACAAGCGATCTTCATTTTGGTCATAAAAATATAATTCGGTTATGAAAATAGGCCTTGGGAAACAGTAGAAGATATGACGGAAGGGTTAATTTCAAATTGGAATGAAACAGTTAAACCAACTGACGATGTGTATATATTAGGAGATTTTGCATTCCAAAACTCATATATGACACCAGTTATGATAACAAATATACTTACTAGATTAAATGGAAAAAAGCATTTGATAATAGGAAACCATGATACTTATATAAACAAACAAGCATTTAATCCTAGATATCTTGAAGAGATGGTATACTATAAAGAGTTGAAAATAGATGGCAAATTTATAATTTTGTCGCATTACCCGATGAAAAGTTGGAATGGAAAGGAATATGGTAGTATTCATCTGCATGGACACACACACGAATCAGATAGTTTTCCTGAAATTAATAGATATAATGTAGGTTGTATGCTTTATGACTACAAACCTGTAACATTAAATTATTTGTTGAAAGGAGGGGAAGTGTAATGGCAATGTTTCCAGTTTTTATTATAGGAGTTCTTGCGGGAATAATCTGTACCTGCTTATGGTATAATTTCAAAAAAGATACTCCGTCAGAAGTTAAATTAAAATTACTAGAAGCTGAGATTATTTCACTGAAAAGTGACAATGAAATGCTGATGGATTGTGTACAAAAGAAAGACGCTATAATTAAGCAAATAAAGCAACAGCAAGAAGTTGATGCATTTAAAAACAAAAAATAGGAGGATTAAAAATTATGGATACAAAACCAAAAATTATATTAGGAGTAATTGGAGCAATATTAGTTATTGGACTAATTATATTTTTTGCAAGTACAACAATAGTACCAACAGGTCATATAGGAGTAGTAACATTATATTCAAAAGTACAAGATCAATATTTAGATGCAGGTTTTCATATCATAAAACCATTTGTTGAAGACGTGCATGATGTCGACATAAGAACCCAAAAATACAGTAACACAGTAGAAGGTAGTGCAAGAGACCTTCAAATTGTAAATATTACAATGTCAATAAATTATCAAATAAAGGCTGAAAAAGTATCAGATCTTTATGCAAAAGTTGGAGCAAATTATGAAGATACTATTTTAAATCCTGCATTACAAAGCGGACTAAAAGCAGCAATGGCTAAATTTACAGCAGAAGAAATGGTAACAAAAAGAGGAGAAGTAGCTGACGCAATCGCTGAAGAATTAAACGGTAGATTAGATACTTACTTTTTAATCAGCGCAGTAAATATTGAAAATATAGGATTTACTGACGAATATAATAAAGCAATAGAAATAAAAACAACTAATGAGCAAAAAGCTCAAGCAGAAAAAGCTCAATTAGAAATCATAAAAGTTCAAAATGAACAAAAAAAAAACCCAGCCGAAGCAGAAGCAAAAGTAAGAGAATTACAATCTAAATCCGTAACAGAGAAATCATTAGAACAATTAAAACTAGAAATTCAAAGAGAAATGATTCAAAAATGGAATCGGTACTCTACCTCAGTATATATTAGGTGAAAATGCTAATATGCTTTTTGGCTTAGGAAAATAATAGGAGTAAGAAATGAAAGATAAAATAGCAAATTCAATAGCATTGCATCAGATGACAATAGAAGAAGTTCGAGAAATAAGACGCAATGTTAAAGAAAATATAGATAAGGACGTGCGCTTTCGTATAGAAACAAAGCAGATGTTTCGTGTGTGGGAGCCTTACATAGCAAAAGTCAAAGACAAATTAAATGTATCTACTCACACCATGCTACTAGTTCTTGATGAAGTAGAAAGAAAAGAACGAGAAAGAATTGATAAACTAATTGATATGGAAATAGAAAAAAGAAGTAATAAATAATAAAGGGAGGATACAATGGCTACTAAAAAAGAAAAAAGTAACAATGCTTATGCGAAAATAGAAAATCTTGTGATGGAAAAGTTATTCACATTAGAAGCCGAAAATTCACAATTAAAAACAGAGTTGGCTATAGCTAATGCTAAGTTAGAAATCTATGAAAGAATAGCCAGTGTATCCGACTCAAAAGTCCAATTAGGTTTTGGACCACCAATAATGAAAGAAGGAGGTATTCAATAATATGATTATCTTAAATAACGAAAATAAAACTATTCAAATTGAGTTTAATCACAAAACTACAGGTGATGGACCTTTTACTGTGAAATTACCTAAAGTCACATGCACAGAAAAGTCTGATGCAGAATGTATACAAAAAGAAATTAACATGGTCATCTGTGAATTAGCACAAAAACTTATAAATCAAGGAGGGTCTATAAGTGAAAATAAAAAATGTTAATTTGGAATGGAATGTATTATATTCTGATTTTAATTCGTCAAGAATAAAAACATATAATGTATTGGGAGGTTCATTTCCCGAAAAATTAGCTAAAGAAATTAAAAAACATAAAATTGAAAATAGAGAACAATTAAAAGAACACCTTAAACACGATTTTATGTATCATTATTGGTGTAAATCAGAATACGAAATTGCAGTCGGAGGACTACATGCAGACTATCCTGAAAAATTTGAGAAAATAGATATTTGGACTCAAATTGAAATGAATTTTGATCATATAATAGATTATATCATTGAAGAGATGAAACTATTTTAATTTTAAAGGAGAGGTTGCAAATGACATATAAATTGTGTTATATAGACGATAACGGTTACTCTAATCAAGGCGTTGCATACTTTACTGATAATTTAGAAAATCAATGGGGCGATGACTGGGATGACATACCGTATGAACATAACGCAGAGTCACCTTATCATGAATGGAGCGAATTAATCGAAGACAATAAAGATATATCCAAAAGAAAATGGGAACACCACCCGATAAATATTAAAAAAGTGTATTTCGAATTAGATGATTATAAAGTGCCTTGTTCTGGTTATTCAAATAGCCCTTACTCAGTGCGAGATATTAACAGAGGTGTCGTTGCGTGGCTATGGAGTGACCAATTCAAATTGTTTGCAGGTGCTACTATGGAAGAATTCATACAAACTATTGAAACTCACGGAGGAAGTGTGTATTTAAAGAAAGAAGAAGAATTAAACAAATGAAATTTGAACCTTATTAAAAGAAAAAAATTCATGTCGAATTTCAATGTAGTATGAATATGACTTTAGACCAAATAGTTGATGATATAAATAACTATATTTCACTACATAAAAAAGACATATATTTAGATAAAACTGATATTCCTGTATATCTTAAACGATATGTTTTAGTACGAGATAGTACTGTATGGGATAAATAGATAAATGAAGGAGAATGATATGGAAATTAAAGTATATTTACATAGAACAAAAAAGAAAAAGTTCGAAGTTGCTGATTGCTTTTCTGTATTTGTAGATTTGGATAAACTGCCAGAAGACAGGAAAAACGATTTAGATTATATAAACGAGGGTTTTAGAAATGACTGTCAAAAAATAGCTAAAACAAGGGAGTGTATTCAAAAATTTGGTACAGGATATATTTCATTTATGCGCCCACAATACGAAGGTTCTGACAAAGAAAATGGTAATGCTAATATTTATTTTGATAATAAAGAAATGATGTTTTTATCAACAGAGCAAAAACCTAAAAAACCTAAAAAGGGTAAAATTGTTGCTCATGAAAAAGAGGAGAGCTCTAATGAAGAAAAATCCTTATAGAATAATTGGTGTTGATTTTGATGGGACATTAGCTGTAACTAAAGGTACATATCCTGAAATACAAAAACCTATTCAAGAAGTTATAGACTACGTATTAGAAGAACAGAAAAAAGGTGCTTATCTAATATTGGTAACAATGCGAGAAGGTAAAGTATTAGACCAAGCCGTTGAGTGGTGTAAATCACACGGTATAGAGTTTGATGCTGTGAATGATAATTTACCTCATATGAAAGAATGTTTTAAGAATAATCCACGTAAAATATTCTGTAATGAATATTTAGACGATACAAATATAGGTGGTATCGAACGTGTATTATATGAAATCAGAAAAGAAAGGAATGTATAAATCATGAAATTTTGTTTTGGTACGGTTTGTTGGGGAGGTTATTTAGAAAGATATATAGATATTTTTGTAGATAATTATATCACCATCTATAGAAGACTGATTAGTATGGGAGTCAATTATTGTGATATTGCTGATCCGAAAATAGTTCATAATAAAGAAATTTCTGGTGAGGCAGTAGAAAATGCTACTAAAAAATTGACTATGGTCACGGGTAAGAAACTTCAAATAAGCACAGTTATACTGCCGACAAAATAATGTATTCAACTAGAAATCGATTAAGAACAGAATTTAGAAAATCATATCCTGATGATCCAAAAGTATATTTTTATTTCCCAATAGATGATAAAATTAGGTCAGAATTAGTACCAGAATTGTGGAAATTAAGTTGTGCAACTAAACCTATGGCGTGTATGTTTAAATTTTCAGTGACAGAAGGGCCTAAAACTTATACTGCGGCAACAAGACCAATCGCTTCATATGAAGATATTCATCCAGGAGATTGGGGAGGATATTGCGCTTATAATATTTTAAATGAAGATGATTGCCCATTATACCCAGAGATAGTAATTCCAAATGTTGCTTTTTATGTAGAACTATATAAAGCAGGATACACTCAATATGCAAGCAAAAACACTTGTATAGACCATTTGAGACATCCTGATAGTCATCATTTCAAATACAAAGATGCCGCTATGTCGACTAAGGTAAAAGAATATTTATTAAAGCAACGTGTAGAATTAGCAGAAGGAGGTTATAAATGAGATTAAGCGAGAGTACTTGTATAATGTTACTTATCATAATAGGACTTTTTATTATATATAAGTTATTCACGAAATTTGCAATTCCATATATTTTTACTTTAAAAACGAAAGACGGAGAGAAAAACCCAGACTGGTTAATATCTAGATTGAATTATTACGGATTTCATGACATAGATATTATTCTTATGAAAAGTGATTCTGTTTTTACTAGAAGTCCTCATTTTATATTAAATCACGACCGCTATGAGCTATACGTCCCAGATAGTGTGTCTGTAGACGATGCCGAAGAAATAGGAAAATTAGCTCTTTTAGGAAAACTATATGTAAAATATGGGGTGTTACACGAAGATAAACCTCTTTACTGGTTATCTATCTTATGCTATATGCTAGATGGCGGAGGCGTAGATGTAGCAGATATATTATGGAAAAATCATAAAAACTAAAGGAAAAAGACAATAAACCTATTGACTAAACTGCAAGAATATGCTATAATAATTTATAGAAACCATATTAATGGTCTCCTAATAATAGTTTATAAACTGTGGTAGCACAACCCTAATCATATTCCTAGTTCCTAAATAAAAATGATATTTCATCTTTTTTTCTTCGATAACCATATATTATTGATTACTACCACAGTTTATAATTTTTAAAGAGAGGATTATAATGAAAGATTTATCAGAATATAGAGAATTAAATAAAGCCAGTTTATATAGAGAATTTAAAGAAACTTATAATTACCCAAAAATGCAAATAACGTCTTATCGACGTGTTTTGTATGGCGAAAGTACCTATTTGGGGAAAGGCCGCTCACCTTATATTGCAGATATGTTTAGATTTTTTAGTGATAAATTAAATAAACCATTTATTGATATAGCATACGACTTACTAGATTCAGAATTTTTTGGAAAGAAAAATACATTGTTAGACGTACTCATCGCTGAAAAGAATACTACAATGGATGATTTATCTCATAAAATCGGAGACAATGCATACGCATTACAAAACATTAGATTATGTGATTTAAACGAGGATAACAGAAAAATCTATGAAAATGTAAAAGCATTAACAGAAAAGGAGTAAATTTATGAATATAAAAGAACGAGCAATTATTGACGCATATAATTCAGGTAGATCACTTGGTTCGATTGCACAAGAATTTCACACATACAGAACTTCTGTAAAACGTATTTTAAATAAATACGGCATAGAATTAAGACATGACGCTTACACTAAAGGCTCGTTACATGTAGGTGATGGAGAAAAACTAATTGAATGGGCAAAAGCTCAAGGAAGACCTGTAACGAAAGCCGAATTAGCAGCAGTAATAGGCAGGAAACGTTTATCTCCTTCATATTTCTTAAAATATCCTGAATTAGGGCAATATATAGAAATTTATGAACAACAAGATTTGCGAGAATATACCCAAAAATTATACAATTGGTTAAAAGAAAATGATATCCCTTATAAGCCTAATGACAGAACTCGTTTGAAATTATCAATTGACGCATTACTGTTAAAAGAATACACAAACATTGCTATTCATATAGCAGAGAAACCTAAATATATAAGCAAGAAAGCTTACACGGAAGGTTTGAGAGAACGAACTGAGCGAGCTGGTAAAGCAAAAGTTAACTTGATACTTTTGACCAAAGAGGATTTAGATAATCCTGAAAGATTAGCTAAATTAAGAAAAGCATTAGATGTTTTAAAATATAAGGAGTAAACACAAAATGGGTAGTCAAATGTTATATGTAAAGAAAGAGGGAGAACCTATGGCAAAAGCAGGGCAAGTGTTTAGTAAAGATGATGATTATTACACACCAAGATATGTAGTAAATTATTTTTACCCAGATGGATTTGATTATGATCCTGCTACCTGCGAAGAAAAAGCAATAGAATTCGAAGTTCCTAATTATGATACCATTGAGACTAATGGGTTAATGCAAGATTGGACTAAATATGACCGTATCTGGCTCAATCCACCATTTACTAGTAAATATGATTTTCTAAAAAAAAGCCGTAGAAACATACAATACCGCTCATAATACGATTTATGTACTATTTTCTATTGAGTTTTTAACAACTGCCAAATTTCATAGTTTGAATTGTAAGTGTAAACTATTCATTCCAAAAGGACGTATCAATTTTGAAAGTGGGTTAGGAAAGCAAGGAAAAAGTCCTGCGTTTGGTAGTGTTATTATAAAATTAACCGATGAAAATTCAGTAGAATATATAGATTTAAAAGCAGAAAAATCAAAAATTACAGACATTGAAACGGTGACAGGTTTAAATAGTACAACTGTAGGAAAGAAATCATGGTTTAGATAGGAGGAATCGCATATGATGCTACATAAATGTAAACACTGCGGAAAATTCATAATATGGGGTTGTATAAATGAATATAATGAGCATTTTTGTAATAAAAAATGTTATTTACAATATTGTGAAGAACATAACTATGAGCCTCATATTGAAAATTTAAAATTCATAAAATAAAAGAGTTTAGATTTTTTATAAAATCACCTAGGTTCGGTTATACCTTTTACAATGAAGTGCAAAATGCTAGCATTGTTCCTTCGTAATTGATGAAAAAAAGATCTTATATATGACACCGATATAGACGCCTGGGCCCATAAATTTTTATATGAAAAGAGGTTAAAAAATGTATTTTATAACGACCGTAAGTAAAAAACATGGAGATAGATGTGTAGGATATTATGCGAATGAACAAGATGCTATTGATGCTGTAATTCATAATGCGTGTGACTTAAATGAGGCAGGATATTACCCATATGCAGTAATTGAAAATGTGAAAGAAGGTTTGTATCAATATGACCAATCTCCAATATGGTACAAATATAATGAAACTACAGATGAATATGAAAAAACAGATAGACCAGATTTTATACCAAGTAACCATGTAGGATTTGGAATTGGGTAGAAAGGATAAGTTTATGAAAAATAATAAAGAAATAGTCTTCTAGGGCCTTGTGCCTAAGGAGGTTATAAAATGAGTAGAAGTTATAAAAAATTCCCATTATTCAGAGACGTTTTATGGGGCGAATCTATGAAAAAAGGTAGACAATGCTCAAACCGAAAGATTAGACGAAAACTTAGAGACGTAAATATTGACGTTGGCAATGGTCGAGACTATAAACGTTTCGGACTAAACACTTGGAACTTATGGGAATATAAATTTTTAGAAACTAAACAAGATGCAATCAATCGTTGGGAGAGAGAACAAAATGATCTAAATCATGGTGTAAATAGTTGGAGGTCAATAATGGAACTAGACGAAAAAATAAAAAATGAAATAGACCATGTTGCTACTGTAATAGTTAAAAATTTAAGAGAACGTTGTAGTCTTTTAATAAATATACAAGTAGAACCAGAATATTCACAATATGATGTACTATTTACTTACAGATACAATAACTTAGGGTCGCATCAAAGAGGTATTTCAGCTATTGATTTAATAATTGGTGTAATTGGTTTTGGTTGTTATGGATTTAACACTTATATTCATGGTACGGACCCTAGTTACTATGCTGAAAAATTAGGAGTACATAGTAATTATTTATCACTTTTATTCAACGAAGTAAGAAAAAAGATACACGAAGAAGAATTATAAATTAAATGAAAAAAGTTAAGAAAAGTCTTGACTTTTTTCTTTTTGTATTATAAAATATGCTCATATAGAACAAGTAAGTCGTTTACAGGATTAAACGCAGTCAAAGAGCTAATAATGATTCTTATATAAATTAAAATCCTGTAGACCTTCAAAGGTCTATTTTTATTAGTAAAGAAAGGAGGACTACAGGATGAAAGTATGGTTATATGGAAAAGTAATGTCAGGTAAAACTACATTTGCTAGCCAATTTGAAGACGCTTATATCATTTCAACTGATGGTAATGCTGAGTATACATTCTCACCAGATAAGATATTAAGAGTTAGAAATTATAAAGAACTAAACGATGCAATTGCAAAACTAAGAACAGTTAATCCAAAATGGGTTATTGTTGATACTACTTCATATTTAATTGACTATCTAAGATTTTATTGGTGTGATAAAAATGGAGTAGAACATGAATCAGAAATTGCTTACAAAGGTTACACAATGCTTAGAAGTTTCTTATGGGAAAGCATCTTTAATATCGCTAATAGTTTCGATAATGTAATGTTTATTTCACATGAACAAGAAATTATCGAAAAGAATAAATTTGGTAGAGAAATTTCTAAATTTCAACCAGTATTTGAAGAAAAACTTAGAGACCAAATGTCAGGACTTATGGGTATAATAGCAAGAACTGTAAAATCTATTGCAGAAGATGGTACAGCTAAATATGAATTGCATATTTCAAATTCAGATGATGAGTTTGGTGGTTCAAGATTAGCCATTAAGAAAACTGCTATACCATTAACTAAAAAGGACTTTGATGAGAATTTTATTATATCACCAAAAAAGTTTGATGCAGCAGAAATAATGTCTGGGGATTTAAAGGTAGAAGATACCTATGCTAAAAAAGAAGAAGCAACAGTCCCTAAAAGAAAATCAGTAATAGGATAAAAAGAAAAGGAGAATGAAAAATGGATAATGAAGATTTAAAAGAATTAGATGCCATATTCAAAGATATGGGTGGAGTTGAAAAAATAGAAGATTTTACAAGCAACTTTGAACAATTACCTGATGGTGATTACATTGGAGAAATTGAAAAATTTGAAACAAAAAATTCAAAATCATCTGGAAAACCTATGGGTGTTATAACTATTGCTGTGGAAAATGGCAAAAAAGAATATAAATATTTAATGCTTGCAGGTGGAAATTTAAAAGAGACACAAACAGCAGTAGCTAGAGCTGTTAGTCAATTGAAAAAACTTGGAGTAGAAGGTGTTACACTAGCAGACTTCTTAAGTGGAGCAGAAAAATTAGTTGGCACAAGAGTACATTTGAAAATTAAGACAACTACTTCAAAGAGTTCAGGAAATGATTTCAGAAATGTAGACATCGAACTTGCATAAAATTTTAGTACCGATATTTTGTCGGTACTATTTTTATTTATATGACGCATGTGTGCATCTTATACTGTTCACTTTTTCTGTTCACTTTTTGTCGAATCACGCACATTTTGTCGAAACTTGTCGTAAATGTGCTTAAAATACACAAAAAATACCTCTAAAAAACAGTAAATCGCTCTAGAAGTGCTACAACACCCGTAGAGCGATTTTATGTCTTAAACGACAAAGTTATATATCTAAATATATAAACAGGCCTTAAAATTGATTTTATGAGGTCATTTTTCTGTCACATTCTGTATTTTTTAATATTCCATTCCTAATATGGTTGGGATATCAATTGACAATGCAAAAGTTGTAATTATGAAATTAGTTTCGTTAGTGAAATCAGAAATTACTCCCAAAGTTCCAACAGGATCAAATACCAATAAACCTTTTCCAATTTCTCCAGTTAAAAGTGTAATAGTTTCTGTCGATGTAAATGAATTTGTTTCGCCTAAATTTGTACTCAAAGTTTGAGTAGTTTTTCCTACATTATTTACCATTAAAAATTCCCTCCATAAAATAATTTTTCTACCAAATAATCATCTGTGTCGTCATTATTATCTGGGTCTATCTTCGTGATTACACCTATACAACCATCTTTATCAAATACTATCGTGCCTACTGCATACACACCATTTATTAAATAAGAATCTGTTCGTGTAATCAGTTTGTCATGAATATCATCACCTGTTACAGCAATGCTATTTCCTTTTGCGTCAATAGAAGTGAATACTGCGGTGATTGTAGCGACAGTGTTCTTCATAACAACAGTAGGTGTTTTATCGTATATGTTTTTAACTATTCCCATTGGATCATCCCAGTGGTCAAATTGTAATCTGCTTTCTGCGGTAGGTGTATTTGCTCTTATTGTATTAACAGTTTGATTTTCGCAATAATATCCTTCGCCTGTATCCTGTCCTTCTACAACAGTAAGTTTATAATAAGTAGTATATACTGCTTCGATAGATAGGTCTTTGTCTGTAACAGTTAAAGTGGTGGTCAATTCGTTTGGTGCAGCTATAGCACTAATGCAATCATTACCATCTAAATCAGTACATATCCAATATTCAAACTTGTAATGATAATCGTCTGTATCCTGAAGTGTACCTGAAATCGAATACTCTCCAGGGAAAACTTCACCCAATGTTGTCGCATTTTTTGAATAGATTTTATATTTTTGTTTTTGCTTACGCACCATAGTTACATTTACGTTTGCTCTTGGCATAGTAAACACAGTTGGGTTATTAGTAGGTACTATATCTGTAACTCCTGCTTGATCAAAATTTCCTGTCCATGATGAAAATTCATATTCAGTTGTGTCTGGATCCGCAGTAAGAGTTACTTCAGTTCCTTCTGGTACATCGATGTATACTCCTGATACATCATGCTGTTCTTTAGTACCATCATCGGCATCCGTATAATATGTCGCGCTTGCAATACCTTCTACAACACTAACTCGCCATAAAGCGGGTTGACCAATTACATTGAATTTTGCATATAACGTGATAGATTTTGCAGGTATTATAACTGAGTTTTCGCTATGTGTTAAATCAGGGTCTACTAAATATTTAGTATCTCCGTACCACGTACAAAATTCCCAGCCCTCATTTGGTGTTCTAGCTGTTATTGAAATTTGAGATCCTTCTTGGTATTCTCCGCTCTCTGGGTAGCCATCATAAACTGTTAGAGTATAACTCTTAGGTGATTCTGGATAAAAATACGTTGCTATGATAGTTGTATCAGCTGTAAGACTATTTATAGTTACAGTAGAAGCCAGTGCAGAAGGTGATAATAAATTTACGTCACCAAGCCAAGTTGAAAAAGTTGATTTATCGGGTGCGACTTCAGCTTTGATATCTGTTATTTTTGTACCATACGTATAAGTAGTCTGTGATACCAGTGTATCTACAGCTGTTTTTGGATGACGCCAGTAAATAGTTAATGTTTTATCTGGATATTGAGAAATATGTGCGGTAAGCGTTGCGTTACCCGCTCCAACTGTAAAATAAGTTGAACTAGTAGCTGTATTGCTGATCGTTCCTGGTCCTGTTTGCGTCCATCCATCAAAACGTTCGTATACTTTCAAACTATTACTAGATAAGCTATACTGAGTACCTTCATCTAAAAGTGCGGTACTTGCGCCGTTTATTGTTCCATCTATTACAGTAATTGTCCATACATTCACATATATAGGTGTGACAGTTGCATTTCCGTTACCGAATTCAAATGTAACGGTTTTACCCGTAGATGTAGTTATAAATTTACCTTCTCCAGACAAACTCCAATATTTAAACCTTTTGCCTTCTGGGGCGTCTTCTGCGGTAAATGTAACTGTAGAAAATTCAGCTTGCTTATAGGTAACGTCTCCACTTAATTGTTTTACAGTAAGAGTGTGTGAGTTAATTAGTCTATATGTTGCTGTAATAGTTCTGTCTGATGCACCCATATAAGTACCTGTTTTTGGTTCAGTTACATCAAAGTTACCACCATTCCACCAAGAATTATTGAATGAATGAGTGTCTCCTGTCCATTTATCGAATGTATATCCATCTGGAGCAGGATTTGCATTAACAGAGAAATAATCGTATTTCTCAAGCACTTTTGTTGTGGTACCACTATGTGTATTAACTATTAAGTTATGATATTCTAATGTTCTATAATTAGCTTTTACAGTTCCATCGACTGAGCTGATTGTAACAGTGGTTGTAATAGAATCTTTGTTAGTAATGCTTCCACCACCGTGTAATAGTCCATCCAGTAAAAATCTGTCCTTCAGGTACTTCATTAGCCGTTATAGATACACGATCTCCTTGTGTAAACACACCTTCTGTCTTTCCTGTAGAGGTGATTACACCATTTTCAACCATAAGTTTTATATTTGCCGCTGGTGACTCAATCCAATGTGCTGTTACTTCAATTCTAGCTATGTCTGGTATTCGCACCGAATTATATTCTTGTGTCACATCACCTGTCAAATACTGAGTATCTCCTGTCCAGTTAGTGAAAGTAGCATTAGAAGGTTTAGTAGAGCTTATAGCAGCGTATGTGCCATATCCATAATATCCTGAACCATTACCATTATAAACTTTTAGATATTTATCAGCTTTAGTAACATAAAAGGCACTTAATTTTACATTCTCATTAGGCATTGTGAAGTGTGTTGTTGCCGCAGGCTCGTATAAATTACTTTCATAGATACTAGGCTCTATATCCCAATGATGGAATACTTTTCCTTGTGGTGCAGGATCTGCTTCAATGTATTGTATTTCACCCATTAGTAATTTTGTCGTAGTGGTACCAGAGTGTGTTACAACCGTAAGCGTGTGTGGTACCGCTGAAGTATAATTAGCTTGAATTATAGCATCAGCGTGTGGCATTCTGTAAGTAGTGATCATTTGAGTAGGGTCACCCATATTCTCTAAGTAATTACCACTCCAATTGGTAAACATCATACCTTCGTCTGCTGGATTAGCTTGTATATCTATGATAGTGCCTGCCTCATACTCTCCTGAGCCTACTCCATTATTTACAGTTAATTTATATTTATCTGGTGGAATAGGTAATTGAGTGGCTAGTGCGTTTATATTTCGTTCTAGCCAGTTAGCGGTACTGTAATCCATATTAGCAATGGACCCAATAGAATACCAACTTAAGTCAGGACGAGAATAAATCTTCAAATTGTTCATATTATTTATAATCATTGAATTTAATGTTTCATACGTAATGATGTCAGTTTCTTTCCAGTCTAATTTTATTTGCATAGAATAAGGTTCTGCTAGAAATCCTTGTTCATACATGTACTCAGCTGCGTATTTTAGATTGTTACATACACGATTGCAATCAGTATAGTTCCATGCACCTTTATTTTTGTTAGTTAAATCTGATTGATGTTGTTTTGCATATTCAACATCAGCGTGAGTTCTGTTCATTATAGGGGTTATATAACTAGTTGTTGCCATCTAATCTAACCACCTCCATTTCTCCACTATCATCACTGTCTGAGTATGAATTTCTTAATACGTATCCAACACGAGTTGGTTTTCGGTCTGAGTATGGAGTTTCAAAATATATAATATCTCCTGCTTTGACTAAATATTCATTTCTAGTTTTACATACATATTTGAATTTTGCTCCGTACCAATCATCGTAGAAGAAAGTTCGTTTTAGTAATTCCGCATCTTTGCAATTTCGTCTAATCAAATTTATAGGTGGTTCGTATGTTAGTCCAGAGTCTAGTAATAATGTATCCATTGTGACCGTCGCAGGTAATGATTTTGATGTTTCAACTTTTCTACCTTTTATTTTTACTTCTATTGGGAGAGGTGTTCCTTCGCTCCAATTTACTTCTACAATAGCGTGTTGAGAATATATTTCTGATACCTTGATAGTAGCAGACGATGCTTGTGCCTCTGCTATAGTTATTTGTGCAGCACCCTCTGTCGGAGAAAAAGTAATTTTAGTTGGATTTTTAGTAGATACATTAGCAGTTCCTAAGTCAGATGCTTCTGTATCTGTTTTACTATTATAAGAATACATTGCTATATTAATTGTATTAGAAAGCGCCTCTGCTTTAGGCTCTTCTAAAAGTACACCTGCGGAATTAAAAGGCTCTGGCTGGTCAAACATAAACTTTGATGTGGTGCTTGTAGGTATAATATTTTTTTGAGAAAATACTATTTTATTATCATCGTTTACAGTAAGTGTTGCCCCACAAGAAAAAGCTAATCTTTGTATAATTTCTCTTACTGGACTTTCTGGTAATGGGATATTAACTTCATAATTTGCAAATTCATTTAATTCACATTGGTCAGTTCTTACTCCTGAGAAAGCTAGTAAGTTAGACATTATTTCTCGAATAGTTTTTGGTCCATTATAAATATCTTGGTCATATGTTTCTGTTAGTATATCAAGTAGAGATCCACAACTAAATGTAACTACTCCATCAGATGACGTAGAAATATCAGTTAAATTAAAAGTTTTTGTTGGAGCATATTTCCATAAACCATTTTTCTCCATAGAAAATGTAAATAAGATTAACACATCGTTGTAGTTAGTAGGAATTTTATTTCCTGGATAGTCTATATCATAGTCTCCGTCATAATCTATAACACTGTAAGTTAATGTTTTTGTAGGTATACTATCTGCAACTAAAGAAGCCTTATCGTCTATTTTCCATGACTGTAAATAAAGATTTTCAACTTGTTCTACTTTTCCAAACATAATTTTATTTAGTCTAGAACGTCTATGTGGGCAAACAGTACCAACAAATTCAAATTCTACTCGCTTAACATTATTATTTTTAATTTCAGCTACCAGTAGAGGTAGTCCTGTTTCTTTAGACATATCAAAAAAGTGTTCTTCAATTAAATCGGTCTCTCCATAGGTTCTGATTTTGAATGTTTTTGGGTAGCTAGTGTCTATTCCTCCTGCAAATTTTACAGAAATATATTCTATAGTTTTGACGATTGCGGATAAAGTGATGCTTATCACAGGATTAGTTGTATAATCACCCTTATCATCGGTTAAGGCGTCAGATATATAACCTGTGTAGCTATCTCCTCCACCTCCGTAAGCTTCAGATGGAGAAATAAAACTACCATCTAGTATCCAAGAATTATTTTCAAATGTAGCAATGTTTGCTTGTGGTAAACTTGAGAATTCAAGTAATGATTGTAAATTACTTGTATAAGATAATGTTTTAGTGTTTAATTTTACAGCATTACTTGGAAAAGAGATGTTTTTATCTGGTAAAAACATCATAATATCTACGTCAGTAAGTCCACGTAATGATTCATTTAAGTCGGTTTGTGTTAAGTTTAAATTTGACATAGGAATTTCTCCTTTCCTTTATTTTAATACTCAGTTGGCCATTGTTCTTTGCCTTCATATGGTGGTCCAAACTTAGCAGGGTTAACCCAATTGTTATCTCCTGGTTCTAAATATGGTTCTCCACAGTCAATTAAGTTTACTTTTACATTTATATAATAAGATGGTACTAATACACCAATATCAGTATCTCTTTCAAATTTCCATGGTTCAGCAGAAAAATCACCCCAATAGAATTTTTTAGTAACTACTCTACCTGTAGTTTGTACTCCTGTAGAATATATATAATCTGGATTTTTTGTGTTATCGGAGAATGGGTCTACTCCCATAGGTTGATAACCTGCTCTTGCATCATAAAAGGTTAAGTAACAATAGAATTTTTCTATCTGTTCTTGAAGCCATCTATAATCACTGTTTGGTAAGATAGGCCACTCTAATCCGTCAAACTTCAATAAACGCTTTCCTGTAGAGTTATCGTAGGCTTCTCCAACTTTTTTTGCTACAACAACACCTTTTGAATTTCTTTGAGATTTTACTAATTGCTCCGTACTTTCTGTATATCCGTATCTAACATTGTCAGGAGGTATCATTCCATTTATTAAGAACAGAGGCATATGCCTATGGTCTTCATATTGGTATTTTGATAATCCTCCCCAACCATTATCTGGTATGTAATCTGCCATTTTCATATACCTCCTTTTATCTTGCATAAGCAACATTGCTTAGCAAATCTGCTCCTGTTTGAGATTTAGTTCTATTTACTACAGCAACTAAATCACTACCTCTTTGTATGAATTGTCCATTTACCGTGATTCCTTGCTTCATTGTGTCATCCAAAGACCTCATAGTATTCATCATTTGTTTCATATATAATCTCTCTTCTGCTGACATTCCTTGTGAATATGGTTGATTATATTTTTTAGGTATTACTGCTTCACCTTGATGTAAATATGCTAGTCCATCACTAGGTACATAATTTGTGCCTTTTTCATATTTTGGTACAAATCTAGGAATTGATACTTCTGGTACTCTAGGAATATTTATACCTACATATTGTGATACGCTATTTATTGCTGAAATCATTTGATTTACACCACCCACAACTAAGTTTACTAAATATTCAATTGCAGATACTGTAAAGTTTATTACTTTTGTTATAGTTCTCATTATAGCATCAGCTGAATTTTCAATTGCGGGTCCAATTTTATTACAGAAATTCAATATGGCATTTAGTAATGTTGGTACTGCATTTATAAGTGAAGTAATTATATCAGTTATTATTTTTCCAACTGTTTCAATTATTGTTCGGATTGTTTCTCCAATTTCATGAGCAATCGTCTCTGCAAGACCTATAATTTTTTCAATTATATCGTCTATGAAATCTAAAATAGGTTCTAGCACAGCTTGTATTCCTTCTGCTATTCCCATAATTATATTAACAATTGTATTTCCAATTGTTTGAATTGTCAATACAATTCCCACTACTACTGTAGAAATAACTAGACTTATTCCATTTGCGATTGCCTGAATAATAGATGTGATGGTTTCTCCTACTGCTTGGATAACTGCAATTAGTTGGTTACTGTAAGTACCTACCGCAGTAACAAATAATGCCATTGCTGCAATTACTGATGCGATTGCGGCTAATATTGCAGCTAACGCTACAATAGCAACTGCACCAACACCTGTACTAATGACAGCTGTTAAT
>ERZ779969.81-NODE-81-length-37313-cov-7.95445_pt1 | contig 37313 bp, 32 predicted proteins | sample MGYA00511538_ERZ779969 | MGnify/ENA primary metagenome ERZ779969 (study PRJEB29588, sample SAMEA2151391) | human gut metagenome | biome: human gut; feature: human-associated habitat; material: faeces | place: Denmark | collected 2008/2010 ... | reverse complement strand
CAACTTCTGCAAGCATACCGGATGGGTTGAGATTTTAGGTTGCGGTATGGTTGACCCTCATGATCTTGAGGCTTGCGGTATCGACAGCAATGTCTATACGGGTTATGCCTTCGGTATGGGTGTTGAGCGTATCACCAACTTGAAATATCGCGTGAGCGACCTTCGTCTCTTCTCTGAGAACGATACTCGTTTCTTGCGCGAGTTTGAGTCTGCGAAGTAAAAGATACTCAACATATAAATTAATTTATGACAATGAAGAAAAATTTAACTAAACCTGTCATCGCAGTCCTGTTGGGCGCCTTGACATTCAGTTCTTGCATCGGCTCATTTGGTCTGACAAATTCCGTACTTAACTGGAACAAGAGAGCAACAGACACCAAGTTTGTAAACGAGATTATCTTCGTGCTTATCTCTCCAGCTTACGCAGTATGTGCATTTGCAGACCTTCTCGTTCTCAACTCTATCGAGTTCTGGACAGGCAACAAGGTGATTGGCCAGGTAGGAACTACTAAGGACGTAATGGGTAAGGATGGTCGCATGTATGCCATCAAGACATTGAAGAATGGTTACGAGATTACCGACCCAGATGGTGAGAAATCATACTTTGTGTTCGACAAGAAGCACAAGAGTTGGTCATACAGCAAGGATGGCGATATCCGTGAGCTTTTCAGCTTCAACGAGGATGGCAGCATCCAGGCTTGCTTGCCAAGTGGCGAGAAGATCAACGTCCCAGCAGATGCCAATGGTTTATACCAGGTCCGCATGGCTATGAATGATGGTTTGTTCTATGCATTTAACAAGTAAATAATCATAACAATTCCAGCCCGATAAAAGTGACTTTTATCGGGCTTTTTTATAATCTCCTTTCTCTTTTCCTAAGCAAGTTCATATTTCTCCTTTCCCAACCAAACTCTCCTTAGAATGCCCAAATGCAAAAAAGTGTTTAAAGAAAGCAAAGAAGTGCCTTCACCACCCTTCACCCGTAACTCTCTGATCATCAAAAGAATCGCCAAAAAGGTGAAGGGTGAAGGTTTGAAAACTCTTTTTTATATATACGCGTGAAGGATTAGGGTAAAAACCGAAAAAAAGACCCTAGGGTCAAAAATCGGAAAAACCCTAAAAAAAAGAATATAATATAAAGAGTAAAAATACACCCTTCACCTTCACCTCCCAAAAATCACATCCAAAATTCTGTTCTGCATGCAACAGAAAATCATCTGCAGCAATCTGTGCCGGGATATATAATCAGGAGACAATTCTCTTTCGGAGATATCATTTTATCCTTCGGAGATAATTTTCTATTCTTCGGAAATATTTCTTCGAATTTCAAGATAAGGCATAAAAATATAATTTTTGCCAACTTTATTTCCCGAATCCACACAATTGTCACAAATCGCATAGCTATGAAACAGAAAAGAATGTATCTTTGCTGCATCAATCATAAAGGTTGATGTAGATATGGTCTCGTCATGACTGCCAAATCGGGCTTACGCAAATGCATTACAACCAGTGACATTCATCAAAACTTGCAACCATCTACAATATTTTTCAGTTTTTCTCGTTAATAAAAGTATGAAAAATAGATTATTGATACTCACAATATGCCTCATCGCAACCATAAAGATGATGGCGCAAGAGTTTACCCTTCACGGCAAAGTGGTAGACGAGAACAACCAGCCACTGGAGTTTGCCATCGTTTCGGTGGCTAGCCAGGGAAAGACTGCCGTTACTTCGCTCAAGGGAGACTATAGCCTCAAACTGCATTCTGCAGACAGCGTGGTTGTAAAATTCTCATATATCGGCTTCAAGACAAAAACAAAAGTGCTGAGAAGACCGCGAGGAAAACAAACCCTACAGGTGGTACTTCGCGAAGCATCCACCACCCTCGATGAGGTGAATATCAAGGGAGAGAAAATACAGTCGGACCAGATACAGGAGCTGAAGACTAAGGACATGAAGATGACGCCATCTGCCAACGGAAATGGGGTGGAAAGTCTGGTTCAGCAACAGGCTGGCGTGAGTACCCACAACGAACTCTCTTCGCAATACAATGTGCGTGGCGGAGCCTTCGATGAGAACTCAGTATACATCAACAACGTAGAAGTATTCCGCCCATTCCTGGTTCGCAGCGGACAGCAGGAAGGGCTCTCCGTCATCAACCCTTATATGGTAGATAAAATCGGTTTCTCAACCGGAGGATATGCTGCCAAATACGGAGACAAGATGAGTTCGGCTCTCGACATCACCTACAAAACCCTGAAAGCAAAAAGCAAGAAGCCGGTGGTTGAAGGCAGTCTGGCTGCCAGTCTGCTGGGTGCTGACGCATACATCGGTCTGGGAACCCAGAAACTTTCATGGCTCAACAGCGTGCGCTACAAAACTACCTCTTACCTGCTCGGTTCGATGGAAACCAAAGGCGAATACAAGCCAAACTATCTGGACTATCAGACCTATCTGAGTTACCAGCCCAACAAACGCTGGAAGCTTGACTTCATAGGCAACATCTCTGATAATCACTACAACTTCGAACCGGAAGACCGAGAAACGAAGTTCGGAACAATGGAAAACGTAAAGAGCTTCAGAGTATATTTTGACGGTCAGGAGAAAGACCGTTTCCTCACCTACTTCGGTACACTCGGCATTACCCGCCAGTTTACAGCCAACACCAGTCTCTCGCTTCTGGGCAGTGCTTTCTATACCAAGGAACAGGAGAAATATGACATTCAGGGACAATACTGGCTCGACGAAACCGAGACTTCAGAAAACCTGGGTGTAGGTACCTATTTCGAACATGCCCGAAACTATCTCACAGCCCGCGTGATGAGTGCCAAACTGATGCTCAAACACAAGGTGAAGAAACATCAGATGGAGGCCGCAGTAAGTCTGAAGCGTGAACATATCGAGGAGAATTCTGTAGAATATGAGATGCGCGATTCCGCAGGATACAGTATTCCTCACAATGGCAAAGACCTCTATATGGTTTATTCACTGAAGGCTCGCAACGAACTGAATGCCAACCGAATGGAAGCTTACATCCAGGACACCTACCGTTTTTCGGGAGGAACAGCCGACAGTACCGGGAACAGACAGACACATTACACCCTGAACTATGGTATCAGAATGAGTCATTGGAATTTCAACAGAGAAACCATCGTGAGTCCTCGTCTGTCGCTCGCCATCATACCAGCCAACCATGAGAATACAACTCTCCGTTTTGCGGCAGGTCTGTATTATCAGGCTCCATTCTTCAAGGAATTGAGAGATACATCTACGGTGAACGGCATAACCATCGCATCGCTGAACAAGAAAATCAAGAGCCAGCGAAGCATCCACTTCATCGCCGGCTACGACTATAGGTTCAAGCTAGGAGACCAACACTATAAATTCTCCGCCGAAGCCTATTATAAGGCTTTGGGCAATCTGGTTCCTTATTCGGTTAGTAACGTGAAAGTAGTTTATTACGGACAGAACGAATGCAGCGGTCATGCAGCAGGACTCGACTTCAAACTCTACGGAGAATTTGTTCCGGGTACCGATTCCTGGCTCAGTCTTTCGCTCATGGATACAAAGATGAAACTGGGTGGCAAGAGCATCCCTTTGCCTACCGACCAGCGCTATGCCGTAAACCTCTTCTTCACCGATTATTTCCCGGGCAGCAAGAAGTGGCGCATGTCTTTGAAACTCGCCTTTGCCGATGGTCTTCCTTTTGCAGCACCCCACAGAGAGCTGGAGACCAACAGTTTCCGTGCCACTGCCTATCGCCGTGCAGATATCGGTATGAGCTATCAGCTGCTCGACAACAGCCGCCGGGAGAAGAAGACCTTCCTGAAGAATGTGATGCTGGGGGTAGATTGCCTCAACCTCTTCGGCATAGACAACGTAAACAGCTATTACTGGGTGACAGATGTAACCGGTCAGCAATACGCCGTACCTAATTATCTTACCGGCAGACAGCTCAATGCCCGCATTCTTTTGGAATTTTAGGACCAAATAATTGTGATTTTTCACATTATTCTAAATATTTAACCGTAGATAGTGCGCTATCTGCGGTTTTTTTCGTATCTTTGCGCCCGAATTATACGATGTCGGTTCGTCCGCTCATCCCATGGATTCAGGAAACCATTCTATAAAGAATAAAGAAATAATACATAATAATCAATTATGAGCAAACAAGTAGAAAAGATTAAGGAGCTGATCGCTAAGCGCGAACAGGCTCGTCTTGGCGGTGGCGAGAAGGCCATCGAGAAGCAGCATGCACGTGGCAAATATACCGCTCGTGAGCGTATCGAAATGTTGGTAGATGCCGGCAGTTTCGAGGAGTATGATATGTTCAAGTTGCATCGTTGCACTAACTTTGGCATGGAGAAGAAGCAGTACCTCGGTGATGGTGTTGTAGCTGGTAGCGCTACTATAGCCGGCCGTCTGGTTTACGTATATGCTCAGGACTTCACCGTAAATGGTGGTTCACTCTCTGAGACTATGGCACAGAAAATCTGCAAGGTAATGGATATGGCTATGACTATGGGTGCACCTGTTATCTGCATGAACGATTCTGGTGGTGCTCGTATTCAGGAAGGTATCTGCGCCCTCGCTGGTTACGGTGAGATTTTCGAGCGCAACATCCTCGCTTCTGGTGTCATCCCACAGATTTCTGCTATCATGGGCCCTTGCGCCGGTGGTGCCGTTTACTCTCCAGGTTTGACCGACTTCATCATCATGAAGGAGCAGACTTCTTATATGTTCCTGACTGGTCCTAAGGTTGTCAAGACCGTAACTGGTGAGGACATCGATGCAGAGCACCTCGGTGGTGCATCTGTTCACGCAACCAAGAGTGGTGTAACCCACTTCGCTGCTAAGACTGAGGAAGAGGCTATCGAGATGATCAAAAGCCTGCTCTCTTACATCCCTAGCAACAATACAGAAGAGGCTCCACGCGTAGAGTGCACAGACCCTATCGACCGCATGGACGATACTCTGAACGAGATTATCCCAGACGATCCTAACCAGGCATACGATATGTATAAGGTGATTGGTGCTGTAACCGATAACGGAGAGTTCTTCGAAATTCAGCCTAAGTTCGCCAAGAACATCATCACTGGTTTCGCCCGCTTCAATGGTCAGAGCGTTGGTATCGTAGCCAACCAGCCAGCAGCTTACGCAGGTGTACTCGATGTAAACGCTAGCCGCAAGGCAGCCCGCTTCGTTCGTTTCTGCGATGCCTTCAATATTCCTATCGTATCTCTCGTAGACGTACCAGGATTCTTGCCAGGTACAGGTCAGGAGTACAACGCTGTCATCCTTCACGGTGCACAGTTGCTCTACGCTTACGGCGAGGCTACCGTGCCAAAGATTACTATCACATTGCGTAAGAGCTATGGTGGTAGCCACATCGTGATGGGTTGCAAGCAGTTGCGTGCCGACTTGAACTTCGCTTGGCCATCTTCAGAGATTGCTGTAATGGGTGCCAGCGGTGCCGTTGCCGTTCTCTGTGGTAAGGAAGCTAAGGCTAAGAAGGAAGCTGGCGAGGATGTTAAGGCATTCCTGGCTGAGAAGGAGCAGGAGTATACTGACAAGTTTGCTAATCCATATCAGGCAGCTCAGTATGGTTACATCGATGATGTCATCGAGCCACGTAACACCCGTTTCCGCATCTGCCGTGGTTTGGCTCAGCTCGCTACCAAGCGTCAGAGCTTGCCAGCTAAGAAGCATGGCTGTATGCCAATGTAATGATATAATTAAACATTAGAATAAATGGATAAGAATATTTATGCTGCAATTGCCATGGCACTCTATGAGTATCAGGGCAATAACGTACACGACAAGGAGCCTGGCATCATCACTATCAAGCCACGTCAGACGATGTGGAACGCCAAGTTCTTGAGTTTAACAGCTAAACCATAATGTAATAGAAATGAAAGAGTTTAAATATACAATTGACGGAAAAGAATACAAGGTTCAGATTGACGCTGTTGAGGGTAACATCGCAAGCGTGAACGTGAATGGCGAAGCTTACAAGGTTGAGATGGAACAGGAGGCTGAGCCAGAGAAGAAGAAGGTTGTGCTTGGTCAGCCAGCTGCTGCATCTGATGATGCTGAGGCTACTCCAGCTGCCAACGTAAATACAGCCAATGCTGTAAAGGCTCCTCTCCCTGGTACTATCACCAGCATCGAGGTAGCTGTTGGTCAGGAGGTAAAGGCAGGTGATACTGTTGTCGTTCTCGAGGCTATGAAGATGCAGAACAACATCGAGGCTGAGAAGGATGGTAAGGTTACTGCTATCTGCGTTAAGCCTGGTCAGGCTGTGCTCGAAGAGGATGCACTCGTGGTTATCGAGTAAATCAAGAATTTGAGAATTAGAGAATTATACTTCCAGATTCGGGATTATAATTCGGGTTCTTATAAAGAATATCAAAGGTCGCAAGCTGTTAATTGTTTGCGACCTTTTTCTATACTGCTGTATGAGCATAAACTGCTATACAAAGTAATTTTTTACTAAAGAAAAAAGACATAAAGTACTATAAAATGATAGATTTAACAGAAGAACAGATAGAAAGATACAGCCGCCACATCCTCCTTCAGGATGTAGGCCTCGAGGGGCAGGAAAAGCTCCTCAATGCCAAGGTGCTCATCATTGGTGCCGGAGGATTGGGTTCCCCAGTTGCCCTCTACCTCGCTGCGGCTGGCGTGGGACATATCGGTATCGTGGATGCCGATGTGGTTGACCTCAGCAACCTGCAACGACAGGTCATCCACCAGACCAAGGACTTGAACACCCCTAAGGTGGAAAGCGCCAAGGAGAAGATGATTGCCATCAATCCTGATGTGGAGGTAACAACCTACCATACCTTCCTCGCCTCAGACAATGCCGAGGAAATCATCAAGCCATGGGATTTCGTCATTGATTGCACCGACAACTTCCCGGTGAAGTTCCTCATCAATGATGCCTGTGTGCGACTGGGCAAGGCATTCTCGCATGGCGGCATCCTGAGATTCCAGGGGCAGACCTTCACCCATCTTCCAGGCACGGCTTGTTACCGTTGTTTCTTCAAGGAGCCACCTCCAGCAGGTGCTGTTCCTACCAATAGCCAGGCAGGAGTCCTTGGTGCCATCGCTGGTATGCTCGGAACCATCCAGGCTGCCGAGGCGTTGAAGTACTTCCTCGGTGTGGGCGAACTGCTCACCGACCGATTGCTCACCTTCGATGCCAAGACGATGAACTTCCGCACCATCAAGGTAAAGAAGCGTGCATCCTGCGAAATCTGCGGCGACCACCCTACCATCGATCATCTCATCGATTACGAGCAGGCTGCGTGTGATTTGAAACACCACTAAGATTTAGTGATTATTTTCGAATAAACACATATAACAAAAAACAAAGTCACAATGCCCAGCTCTATCAGCCGGATATTGTGACTTTTTTCAGAACCTCCCCAAGCCCAACAAAGAACAAAAACCTTGATTATAAGATACTTTATAAAACATTTCTCCCATTTTTCTTGCATGATACAGATAATAATCGTAAATTTGCAGCAGATAAAATACGCAAGCTTATGAAAGAGAAAAGATATACATTGCCAGAAGAGCAGAGAGATGCAGCTTTCGCTGCAGAGCCTGCACCAGCCTATCACGGAAATGCCGCTATAGCACTTCCCGAGGATGAATGTGCAGAAGAAGATTTTGACTGGAACAAGATTCCTGTTGGCTGGCATCCGGCTAATGAAGAAGAAGCCATGGCTAGGATTGAAGCTATTGAGGCGGAGTATAAGAATGGGCAATATATTGATGCTGAAGATTTTGAAAGAGAACTAATTGTACAATATCCATGGCTAGCATAACACTCTATGGTGAGGCGGCTCGTCGTTTCCAAGAAATGGCAGACGAAACTGAGCGCAAATATGATATTAGTCCCAAGCGAGACATCAAAAAAGATCCTCGCTATCATGCTATGCGCACAATACTTGAAAGGTCTAGCATAAAATAGAACATTGCAGGTGGCTCAAGAACGGGCTGAAAGCCCAAAAGCTCTTAGCCCAGGGCAACGCCCTGGGTATGCTAGCAATCAGCAATACGCCCTGTAAGGGCAAAAGCTTTAAAAAGAGTTTCACCTATAATATATTCCCCAGCTCTGACACTCGGAATAGGATTCTAGCGCCCCCGCATTTCACGGGGTCGCTAGAACTAAAATACTGAATATCAATTTCATAATAAGCTAATCTCACTTACAAATTCCGTCTTTATTCCTCTTTATATGCCTCATACTCTTCACGAGAGATTGGAGTCTCTGGGTCAACAATCAACACTTCATCATAGGTCAAGCCATAGAGGTGATAGACGAGGAAGTCGATTTGATTCTCCAATGAAGTGGTGTCGGCAGAAACATCAATTTGTTTCTTGACAGTTATATTTTTTGCCAAGTCTGCAATTTCCTGTTGATTTTCTGATTCTATCATAGGCAACTGCTCTATAGTTGATTTATTTATTGCTAAATATCCACCAGCTAGATGCTTATCTTTGAACTTTGTACAAAGATAATAAGTCGTATACTTAGAATTCAATATACCAAGAACATAAAATGGCAAAAATGTAGAAAAATCTGTTATAGCATATACTCCCACTCCTAAAGCCAAAGGAGTTCCAACATAAGTAGCCTCAATACGTTTTGTCATACCCGCTATTACTATTTTGGGATTTTGCCACATATTCCATTTGCTTAGTGCTATTTCCGTGTTATAAGTTATATAAGCAAAATGGTATTTTTCACCCATATATCTCACTCTACAATTAGAATAGCAATATCTATCCACATTTCCACTTACTGTAAATGGTATCGTATTAGGCATTTCACCATCAACTACATACTTCTTTATAATTTGCGCTTGGAATCCTGTTGCCCCAGAACAAACTTTCAAACCACAATCCTTTATTGTAAGAGAAGTCTGAATTTCATCATATTCCACATATTGCCGTTTTAGCAAATCAGAATAATCCTCCAACAAATACTGTGAGTATTTTTCATCTCCATGTTTATGTCCTAAAATTATAATTGGATAGACCCCAGCATTTTTGAAAACATTAAATATTGAGACATCAACACTATTCTTCCATCCCATTTGGTGCATTGCAATTCGTGTCTTTTGAGCATAATCTGCTATCAACAATTTATTTGGAATAATGAAAGAATAAACTTTCGTTGTAATTTTTAATGCCAACAAAAGAAATAAAATATACATATCATAGGCACCAACAACTTCTGGATATTGCTTTTTATATATTTCTTTTTCATCTTTAGTCCTTGACATGTTTACTGCACTAATATAAGGCGGATTACCAATCACAATATCAAATCCACCCTGCTCGAATACATCCACAAAATATGTATGCCAAAGGAAGAACTGGTCATTTGGAATCTCCAATTCATCTACGGCATCCTGCACCTCATGATTTCCCTCGGCACAAACCTTGATGTAATCCTTCACATACTTATCTATTTGCTGGCGACGCTGAGCACGCAAGGTATGATCGGTGATACTAAAATATGATTTTACTAAATCCTGGATGACTTTCTGTACATCTGTTTCCTCAAAACCTAAAGAAAGAACACCACGAGTTTTCTTGGTATCCTTTCCGGTCTTCAACTTCTTGGAAGTAACATCCAAGTCCACCCCTTTATAACTCTCCAGCAACGAGTTGCCCTGCATAATCTTAAAGTCGAGATTAGGCAAAGGCATCGGCTCCTTTTCATCGATGATAAGAGCAAGCCAGAAACGGAGACGGGCGATATCTACCGCTCCCTTCTCTATATCAACACCATAAATGTTGTTCTGAATGATGTGGCGCTTGATGTCGGCAGCATTATCCTCCTCGAAGATTTCGATAGACTTGCGGCATGAATAAAGTTCACGGAGTAAACCCATAGGGAAAGCTCCCGAACCGATGGCAGGGTCGCAAATCTTCACGTCTATCAACTTCCGGTCGATAGACATGGCAAGTTCTGAAGAAGCTCCACCCAGCTCCTCCACATCATTGGTTTTCACAAAGTTAGCAATATGTTCCTTAACCTCTGCATCATCTATGCCAGTTTGCAGATACGCCGTCAACGACTCCTGACACATGTAACGAACGATTTCCTTTGGGGTATAGAAGGCTCCCTTGTCCTTGTTATCCTCCAACAGATTCTCGAAAATCTTGCCAAGCATCTCCGGATCAACTCCCACCTCGGCATCATTCGGATCGTTCTCATCAATAGTAAAGTTGTAACTATCAAAGAAATCGAAGAGCGACTGGAACATTCCGGCAGGGAAAATTGATTCTACTTCATCTATCTTCTCCTGCTGGAAAAGTCCACCATTAAGATAAGGAATTTCATCGGCATTCGGAATATACTTCACCCCTACTCCGTTAACCAAAGGCGCACTACTCCGGTCCTCTGGCTTGGTATTGAGCAAGCCAAAGAACATCGGTTCAAGCACCTTATCCAGGAAATCTCCCTTTACTTCATCAGAGGCATCATAGAACAAATCATGCATATAATGTAGATTGCCAGCAAGCCATCCCTTACTCTGCAGGAAATAAAGGAACACGATGCGACCCATCATCTTCTTGATATAATCGCGCACCAGTTTATCATCCTTCTTAAAGGATGTAAAATACTGGGCATCAGGCTCTCCTGTTTCCTGCTCCACCCATTTGTTTCCCTTCTTTACGTATTCCTTACCCGTAAGGAATTTCACGAATTCAGCATACTGTTTACGGTATTCATCAAAGAAATCATCAGAAAGAGCCTCAACAGAGAAGGCTTTCTTGATTTCAAGAAACTCATTGGCTTTTGTCCGTAAGCTTTCAAAACGAAGTATAGGAGTCTTATAAAAAGCCTTCTCATCACCAAACACATAGGTGAACCGCTTGGTGCTGGTGGCATCTTCCTTCAAGTCGCAAATCAAAGACAGGCGCCAGTTGGTTCCATCATTAAATACCGCCAAGGCAGCATCAAAGCCATAGCCCAGATAAGGACGAATCAGATTGCGAAGCCCCACCTTGCGGCGCAGCACCGAACCATCCTCCATTTCATAATAGAAGAATCCTAACTCATAATTATCTTGCGTTGTCATGCTGCCCAGGAAATATCCCTTGCGGTCTTCGGCATCCTCGTCCAAAACCTCAGGACTCACACGCACCTTGTCGGCATGAAAGTAATCCTGCAGCAACATCTGCCACTTTGAAAGATTGAACTTCGACTGAAAGAGTCGCTTAAATGTTTCTTTATTATATGTTGCCATAACTATCTTTATTTTTTCTGTTCTTACACCTTATTATATAGAGAGACTTAGATGAATGACTCAGATACCACAATCTGCGGTTCCAAGATTTCCTCGTTTCTTTCATCATCGGTATCCAGCGGAATGTTGTAGCGATCAAAGAGCTCATCTATCTTGTCTATGATTTGCGCTATGAGTTCTTCGCTGGATGGTTTCTGCTTCTTTACCTGGCGATTGAAACTGTTGATGCAGGAATTGAGTCCGATGAAGACACCTAGTTCCACTATCTGCTCCAACTTCTTGATTTGCGCCACAGTCTTCTCCGCATTCACAGCATTCAAGGCTCGGTTCATCGTACGGAGAATGCTCAGCACGGCATTGGTCGATTTATCTTTCTTCCTGTTCTCCATGCTTTCAGCATCCACCACTTTTCTCACCACCTTCTGGTAGGATTCCAATGCCAGTTTCACCTGGTCGTAATGGAAATCCATTACCTTCGCAAAGTCACCCGGCTTCTCCTCCATCTCAGACTTCATGATGTCCATCGCATCCAAGAATGGGATAGACAAAGCCTTGCCGTCAGCCTTAACCCAATAATACTCCACCTTCTGAGGCGAAGAAAGATAGACGATGGTAGAATGAGGATGTTTTCCGATTTCCCTTACCGTTCGGCTCTTCATCGGCAAAGCCTTGATATGATTGTAGAGCTTGCGATGGGTGTGATAAAGCTCACGGACTTCTTCCAGGAACTTCAGGTTTCTATCCACAGCATCCTGAATATCAGGATTGAACATCTGGAATTCCTTCACGATTTCCTCTCTAGAGTAAATCTGCGCATCCTCGCCAAAGGCTGAATGGAAGCCCTGCAACTTGATGAGGGCGTTGCTATAGAGATGAATCTCCTGGTTGCCCTGCATCGACGGATAGAACATGTAGTTGTATATCTTGTCTGCCACCGAACCGATACGGTTGACACGACCGATGCGCTGCATCAATCGAGTAGCATTCCATGGCGAATCGTAGTTGATGATAACATTGGCACGATGCAGATTGACACCTTCGGCAAGCACATCAGAGGTAATCACGATGTTGAATTCATCCGATTGCTCGGCATAGTTGGCATCAAAGCACTTGCGGAGAATATCCTGCCTGTTGGTACGATTGCTGGCACAGACATCCAGAATGTCGTGACGATGCAGACGATTCTGCAGCTGCTCCGTCAGATAATTCACGGTATCTACGCTCTCCGAGAAGATAACCAGTTTGCCTGTAGGATTAATCTCCTTATCAAAGAATTCATGTTTCAGTTTATCAATAAACAGTTCCAGCTTTGGGTCTTCGCTTACCTCATCCCATTTTCTGCAAAGCTCCTTCAAATTCTCTGCATCTTCTTTCAGCATCTCCAGGAACCGTTCGCTGAAATCCTCGTCTTTAAAGACTGTATCTTCCTCTTTCAAGCCTTTTTCTACGGCATATTCTATGATGCGATCTAACTCCCATCCCTTGGCTTGCTTATCCTTCACGTTGATATCGGGAGCGATAATCACCTTATTCTGGTCAAACATCTTAATCATATCCTCGGTAATGCGGAGGAAGGTGTGGAGCGAACGGCGGAAGGCATAGAAACTGCTCTCCAATCGCTTGACCATGTGAACACGATAGATACCTGTCAGCATGGTGGAAATATGAAGGGCAGTAGGATACTTCTTGCGCGCCTCACCCTGCAAGAACTCCACGGCACGATAGCGGGCATAGTGCAAGCCCTTGCCTGTGGGATTATCTTCGGGATGAGGCGTATCGGTAAGAATCGCCATCGTACTATAGAAGAGATCGTTCAAACCGCCATTTAATTCATACATCAATTCGTTAGGAGGCAGAATATCCGGGAATACGATGTGCTGATCATCCAAGTCTTTCTTGTAGGCAGGCACATTCTTGATATTGTTTCGGGTTCTTCTAACCGTCACCTTATCAATCACTTGCGTTCTTATCTTCTCGTAGAGGTCATCGGTACGCTTGGCAAATTCTGCATTTCTTTCGTTATACTTGTCTAACTTACGCTCACGCATCAGCTTATCATATTCTTCTATCCATGGAGAGAAGGTTACAGGCAGATTCTGGATGCCTTCGATGGTGGAATAGCGGGCATTCTGGAAGAGAAGCAAGAGATTCAGAAGATCGGTTGGACGATTATTGAGCGGAGTAGCCGAAAGCAGCATCACCTTCTTGTGATGGCCTTTTACCAAACCTTCGTTTATGCGAGGAGTCTTGCAGATTAACTGCAAATCATCGTATCTGCCAGCGGTGGCTCCACGGAAGTTATGCGCCTCATCAACAATCACCAGGTCATACTCTCCCTTCTCACGGAAGTTGCCTTCGCTCTCTATGATTTTATTCAGACTACCATTGCTCACAAACTGGGCGTAGCGCTTGATATCGAAAAGCTTGAAAGTATCAGTCCAGTTCTTTTCCAAGGCTGGCGGATAAACCACCAGGATATTGGTGTATCTTCCATTTGCTTCAACAAATCGCTTGGCAATCATCGTGGCAACAATGGTTTTACCCAAACCCACCACATCGGCAAGGAAGAAGCCATTGTGCTGCATCAGCATCTGATAACCCTGAATCACGGCATCGTGCTGATAGCGGATATCCTTCACTCCCTCAGGCATTTCCATCGTAAAGTCATCCTCCACCTGCGAACCGAAAGTATCTATCAGCACCTTCATATAGAGTTCGTATGGTGTAGGCAACTGGGCAAGATGAGTCTTCGCCTTCATCTGCTCGATGTCTTGCAGATTCAGAGGAACGGCCTGCTCCCAAAGCTGCTCAAATTCCTGCTTGCAATATTCCACATCATCATAATCTTTCATCGCCACGTTCAACTCATATCGGTTGCTGGGCATGGTTCCCATACCGGAATCGGATAGATTAGAGGACCCCATGATAACCCAGCCATCAGAGTTTGGATTATGGTTTTCCGGGAGAAGAAGATAGAATTTGGCATGGAGGTTTTTGCTGCGATGGATACGCATCTCCAGTTTTTTGTCGATGATATCCTGGCAAAACTGGAGGATACCTCTCTCCGTCTGCTCATCATAGCCTGCATTCTTCACCTCCTCAACGAAATCGTGAGAATAGGCATCGATGACGGCTTGTTCATCAATCTGTCCGAAAAAGAGTTTGGATTGCTTACGGAATAGGTTGTCGATATTGATACCTACCAATATCTGTATCTTTTTGACCTGTTCAAATTCCTCACGAAGTTTGAAATAGCCCGAACTTCGGAAATATCCTACTACTGCCTGAAAGGTATGAAAATCAAGCATGTTGTGGGCTATTCCCTTGAACTTCTCGAACAAGGAATTATCTGGAGTATTATTGAAAAACTTAGTGCTCATCTGTTGTATCTCCTAGGGGTATTAGCACTTCCGCCATTCCCCTAAGCAGAAACATTCTTGTTAGTTTGTATAGTTGCTACCAAAACAGAAATGGCGTAGGGAATCTATCACTCGCATTACCCTTGCCTATTGAGGTCCTAGGAAAACCTTTGGCAACAAGAGCAAGAAGCAACAGAAACCTACGCCAAACTTGCATATATAATAGCACAGGATGTACCCTATCCAAACGAATGGAAAGGGCACACCTATGCCTGTGTACATACACACATAAAGCGAAGGCGCCTACCGCTGTCTTCATCTGAATGCCTCTTTTGAAATTTCCTAGGTTTCAATAGGTCAGAAGAAAACGTAGTACACGTCTTTCTTAATTATGATAGGCCAAGCCATGGATTTTTACCTAGCCGGCGACTCATCGCCAGCCATCCACAGCAAGACAACTGCAAAAGTACGAAAAAGAATTGGGATTTGCAAGAAACTTTTCAATTTTCTTGCAAATCCCAAAGATATTTATCATTTTAAAATAATTTTCTCGTTCGAAGGATGGCGTAACGAGAAACAACTTGCGTTATCTTTGTTTGTAAAGCAGAAATCACATAAACTAATAATGTCCATTCCTATTACAACATCATAATCTTCGCTCAACGTTAACATCGCTTCTACGTTTAACGCTGTTGTTCCTGTCGGTAAGCCTAAATGAACCAAAAACGTTTCACGTTTCTCTGTTGTTGTATTATCTGAGACCAAGCATACACCATAAGGCTTTAGCCCCAATCATCAACTATCTTTTGAGATATAAGCGTATTAGTCGCCCCTGTATCCCACATGCAATTAGAAGAGCGAAATATCTTGGGCACCACAATACTCTCATTCATTTCTACAGCCTCACAGACTGCTATTGGCGTCAGAATGGCATCTACCAATCCCTTGCTTTCAAAATTATATGCTGCCATTCAAAACCTCCAACAAATCGCCCTCATACACTTGTGGTCTAGTATGCTTCTTATCATCCATAAAACGAACCACACGTACATAGCCAGAGCGACAAACCTTCGACTTTTCCTTCTTGGAACAATCAAAAGCGTTCTTAAAATCTATAGTAATCTGCTCCATAATTATTTGGACTTTAAATTAAACATCTATTTTAATACTATCGTTGCATTTTTTCTGAATAAGGCGTTCTCATATGCTCATGCTTCCATTGCTCAATAGTTTCTTCATCTATCAAGCCCTCATCCCACAATGCATCTGCGGCATCAATCGCTTTTTGCGCAAAATATCGACTATCTGTCGTCATAACACTATCATTTTAAATATTTACCCATGTTTTACTTATGAGTAATCAACGCTTCCATATCTTTGATAAAATTCTCTACTTTCTCAAAATACGGCAAGACCTCTTCTTCTGTAGCATCAAAGGTATCATCATAATCACCAGACTGCCGAAGCTCATAAAGACGAGAGAACAACTTTCCATAAGTTCGATCCAACAAACCTGTTGCAATAAATTTCTCTCCAACTAAATGTATTACACCGGCATGAGTCTTTGCAGTAAAGCCCTTGTCAAGTAACAATGCAGAAGCCATATGGAATACAGTATAATACAAACGATTTCCCGTCAAATTCCAAAACTTCAATTTTGCCACACCTTTAGCCTCTTCAAAACTCTTATAAGCTTTTTCTATCCTGTAGCGTACAAGATCTCTACGTTGTTGACTCTCTAGCATAGCATCACCCCTTCCTCTTCCACGTTATTATAAAAAGGACTGCCTTTTTTGCTGTTCCAATCCTTCATCGAATACACTATCGGATGAATCATCTGATTAATTTGCCAACCCAATTCCCAAAGAGGATAGGTATAATTATCATGATCCTGCTCGTCTATCTTATCCTTATTCAGAAGCACAAGGATGTCCCAGTCGGAATCTGCCTTGGCATCCCTTCTGGCCCTTGACCCGAAAAGAATAACCTTGGCATCTTTCGGCATAATCGACTCCGCTTTCTTCTGAATCGACTTGAGTACCTCATCTTCAAGATGTTCCCTTGTTACTGTTGTCATAACACTACCATTTAAATTACACCGCAAAAATACGAAAAAGAATTGAAACTAACAAATATTCTGAGAGATATTTGCATTTATTCCTTTCTCTTCACCCAAACCTTATGGCTGCCGCGGCCTAGTGAATCTATCGGCGAAGATTTATCACAGGTCAGCTCCTTCAGTTCCATAGAGGCGGAAGTACGGCTCAGGTTGTTGATGGAGGCATAATCGCCTAGGGTGAGAACTCCGTTCTTCTCTATCACCTCCAGGGCACGGACGATGCGCTCTTCCCTGGAATAGAGCTGCTTGCGGATAACCTTTACACCACCCATATCACGCTCCAGGTCACGGTCGGTTTCACGCTTCACCTCCTTGATAAACTCAGGAGACGCCTTGAAGTTGATGTCCTTCACTCCCACCTTGCGATACGTCATCTTATCATCTGGATTCAGAATTTCCCTAGGCTTCTCATCCTCGAAAGCGAGGGAGAGGGAGAAGGTGCCGAAACCTTCCAGATTCACATTGTACCCCATGGAGAGCATATCTGTCAGCATATCAACCACATCGGTCAATACAGCCTCCGTGGTACTTTCCGAAATACCGCGATGGTAGTTCTGCATCATCTTGACGAACTCTTTTCGGGATAGTGTCCGGTTGGTCACCATCTTGGGATAAACTCTGCGCTTGCCTTCATCACGCAAATCATTCAACTCTTGCAACTTGTACTTAGCCATATCAGTTTCCTTTCTTATTAAGATGGTTATCACTCCTTATTGCAGCAGTCTTTGCATCCTACAGTATTTATGATCATACCTAAGAAGAAAAGACCACAAACCTAGGAAGAAAAGTATTTAATCCTAGGAGAAATCTCCGTTCACCGACGCCGAATGTCCGTTCAGCGTCGATGAACGGCGGTTCAACGTCGCTGAATGTCGGTTCAACGTCGGTGAACGAAGATTTCTACCTTGCAAAGATACAACTTTATCAGATATAAAACAAGACTTTTCCTGAATATCTTTACTTTTCCGGCCATAATTCTTCGTTTTTTGAGCTTATTTCTTTGCGTATCCCAAATAATTGTGTTAACTTTGTAGTCAGATTGCAAACCAAAGGTCAAAGGATTGCAAACCAAAGACAAAGAAAAAGACTAAGATTAGACATTCTTATGAGTATGAAGATATTAGCAACCAGCGACTGGCATCTGGGCAACCTGTTTCACGGCAACGACCGTCTGCCGGAACACAAGCATTTCCTAAAATGGCTCCTGGAACAAATCGCTGAACAAAAGCCCGATGCTCTCCTCATCGCAGGAGACATCTTTGATAACGGAAATCCATCGGCAGCGGCACAGACCGTTTATTACGAGTTTCTTGCCGATGCTACCCAACTGTGCCCGAACATGCAGGTCATCATTACCGCCGGCAACCACGATTCCGCCAGCCGACTGGAGGCTCCCCGTCCGCTGCTCACCCGATACCATGTGGAAATAAGAGGAAACGTAAGGAAAATCTGGAAGCAGGGAGAAAGCGAGGACGATAATAAAACCGGCGGACATTGGATCTATTCCTTCGATGACCTCATCATCCCCGTAACCAACGAGGCAGGAGAAGAAGTTATCATCCTCGCCGTACCTTTCCTTAGAAGCGATGTGGTGCAGAACGCCAGCTACTCGCAGGGAGTCAACGACTTTCTGAGAGAACTGACGGCTGAGGCTCGAAAGAAATACCCGGGCAGGAAGTGCATCATGATGGCACACATGTACGCCAAGGGTTCGGACATCGCCAAAAAGGATGCGAGCGAGAAAATCATCATCGGCGGACAGGAGGAAGTGGACCTGGAAGGATGGAACGAACATCCCGACTATATGACTTGCGGACACATCCACAAACGGCAACATATCTGGAATACCGACTGGGCAAGATATACGGGAAGTATCCTCCCGATGTCGTTTGCCGAGAAAGACTACCCCCACGGCATCGACCTCATCACCATAAAACACGGAGAAGAGGAGGAAGGAAAGGAAACCGGCAAGAGCAAGGAATGGAAAGTAGATTTCCTGGAATACAAGCCTCAGCACGCCCTCCGCATCCTGCCCGAAAATGAGGAAGAACTGACCTTCAAGAAATGGCAGAAGGTCATCAATTCTGAACTCTCGGAGAGAACCGACGGCGAACTGAGCGACCATTTCGACTACGTGATGCTGAAGGTGAAACAGGAGAAACTGACCAGCGATGACATCAAGGAACTGGAGAAACTCGTCAACGAAAAGGATGCCGTGCTCTGCAAAATCCAGCGCATCATCCCGCAACTGGACCTCTCCACCATCCAGGGTTCCCAGCACATCACCAGCATCGAAGACATCATCAACCGTCCGCCGCTTGATACGCTGAAGGAAGCCTTCGCCATCAGACACAACGCTCCGATGAACGAAAGACAGGAGAAAATGTTATCCGATTTATTAACGACATCATCATTATGAAATTCCTACAACTCGAAATACTCAACCTCGCTTCGCTTGACAAACAGGGAGGCGAGGTCATCAACTTTGAAGAAGGTGCCTTAGGCGAGAGTACCATCTTCAGCATCGTAGGTCCGACGGGAAGTGGCAAGTCTACCCTACTCGATGCTATCTGCCTTGCCCTCTACAACCGCGCCCCTCGCTACCCCAGGAAGAAAGGCGACAAGAACCAGAACATCGAGATTTTCGGAGCTGCCGATGCCAGCGAAAACAACCGTCTGGCACCTACCGACAGTAGAAACATCCTGACACGTGGCAAGAAGGAAGGCTACAGCAAACTCACCTTCCTTGCCAACAACGGCAGCATCTACCGCGCAGAATGGCACGTCAGATTCCAGAGAGTGCGCTACGAGAACGCCAAGACTGCGCTCTATAAAATCACGAGAAACGGAGAAGAGATAACAGAGGAAACTGCCGACTGGAACGAGCTGCCGAACATCATCGGACTCGACTACGACCAGTTTCTCCGTACCGTACTCATCGCCCAAGGCTCGTTTGCCAACTTCCTGACGGCAAAGGAAAACGAGCGGTACGAACTCCTGGAAAAACTCATCGGATGCGAGGAAACTTATACGAACATCGCTACTGAAATCAAGAAGGCGAAAGACCAGGCGACGGATGCCTACAACCAGATGGCAGCATCGGTAGAAGCCGTTAAACAGAACCTGCTGAACGATGAAGAACTCGCCCAACTGAAGGAGGAAATCGACCGCTTGGAAAAGGCTGAGAAGGAACTCGACAGCCAGTTGCAAGCCATCTCGAAAGACCTGCAATGGTTTGAGAAAAACGATAAGCAAATCAAACAAATCGCTATCTACCAGACTGATATGAAGCAAGCAACAGAATCCATTAAAGCGATGCAAGCCCAGATTCTCCGTCTGCAGTTGCACGATGAAGTACAGCCAGCTGTCAACCTGCTGCAGGAAGTAGAGCGACAGACGCAAAGCATCCACGAGCAGGAAGAAAACATCCTGAAAGCGGAAGGAAACATCAAAAGTCAAGAGTCTGCCATCAGCGAAAGCGAGAAAACTCTCACCAGTCTGAAGGAAGCAGTCGGCAAGGCACAGGAACAGCTGGAAAAGGCCCTGCCGGTCATCGCTGAAGCAAGGGCGCTGAAAACAAAAATGGAAGCAGCAATGCCGAATCTGAAAGAAAAGAAAGAGGCTTTGGAGTTGGCGCAGAAAGAGAATCTAACTGCCCAGAAAGACGTGGAGGAAAACACCCGAAACATCCAAAAATGGGAAGCAGAAACGGAGAAAGCAAACCTTGCTCTCAAAGCGACACAGGAAGAGATTGCCAAGCAGAAACAGGTTCTACACGAAGCGACGCAAGCCGCTGAACAGGCTTGGGAGAAGGAAAGAAATAAGACTGCCGGACAGAATATAGAGGAACTGCAGAACAGCAAGACTGTAGCTGACAGGAAACTACAGGATGTCCAGCAAGCCATCAAGGTTGTGGCTCATCTCGATGCTGCCACAACAGAAAAGCAAAAGAATGAGGAGCGAATCCAGGTCTTGGGCAAGAGAAACGCAGAGATAGATGAAGCGCTGGGCAAGTTGACCATCGAGGCGCTGACCCAAGAGACCCTGACGCTGAGAAATGCCTATACCCTCATGGTGAGTGAGAAATGGGAGATTCATCGTGCCAACCTGACCGAAGGCAAGCCTTGTCCGCTCTGCGGCAGCACGACCCATCCTTATCATACCGACAACAGACAGTTTGAGGAAGCCACTACAGAACTCTCTCAACTTCTGAAAGTCAAGGAGAATCTGCTGAAACTGCAGCAGAAAGAGGAGAAGAACCTTTCCGGCGAGAGAAAACAGAACGACGGCGAAGTACAGACGCTCCAGAAACAACAGGAAAAGCTGTCGGGTGAAATCGCAACTTACGAAGAGGAATGGAAGGCGCTCATTGCCCAGTATCCAAAGATTCCGAAAGCAGAGGCAGAACTGAAATCGCTCTTGCCTATCTATGAAAACAAGGCGAAAGATGCGAGCAGCAAACTGAGCCTCTTTAACAAGATTCAGAAAGAGATAGAACGGCTGACCCAACTCAAGGATAAGGCTGTAAAGGATGAAGCTGCGTATGAAAGCAAGGCTTCAACAATGCTGAATAAAGTCCAGGAAAACACTTCAACCTGCACTACAAAACTGGCTGAGCAGAAAGCACTTACCTCCAACCTCATCTCACAGCAAAAGAGCAAGGAGGAGGCTTACGGGAAAGCCCTTCAGACATGGAATAGCGCCAAGAAGGAAATGGAGGAATGGCAGGAGAAATATAAGCAGATTCTGAATGGAGAAGAACCAGATGCGGCTGAACAAAGACTGACAGCAGCAAAGGATGAGGCAACGAAAGCAGCAGATAACCAGAACGAGAATATCAACAAACTGAAGGCTGAACTCGCCAACAGTAAAGGTTCGCATCAAACCATGCTGTCTCAGAACAAAACGATGAAAGAGAATCTGCTGGCGAAGAAAAAGAAGCTCGACCTTTGGATTGAGGAATATAACAAGCAGCTTGAAGAAAAGAGCATCGAAGGAAAAGACTCCGAGGAGGAAGGCATCGAGGAAAGAAGTATCGAACCAAGCCTTATCAACCGAAATACCATCCGGGAGATGCTTCACTCTGCCGAAGACTGGAACGCCATCCGACGGGAAAAGGAAGAAAAGGAGAAAGCCGTGGCTTCAACTACCGCCCTTTACCAGAGCGCAGAAAAGGCACATCAGCAGCATTTGGAACATCAGCCTGCCCAAACCCGTGATGCTCTCCTAGCCATTCAGCAGGAGTATCAGGAAAGAAGCCAGCGCAACGAACTGATTGCTGCCAACGCCAGGATGCAGAACCATCAGGAAGCCGTGAAGCAGTTGGGCGACAAGGCTGAGGCTCTGAATCTCGTAACACAGGAAAAGGACGACTGGACAGCCATCACAGATGCCATCGGAGCAGACGGAAAGACGCTGCGCAAGATAGCCCAATGCTATACGCTCAGTTTCCTGATAGCGCACGCCAACCAGGAAATCAGAAAGTTCAACAGCCGTTACGAACTGCAGCAGGTAAAGCATTCGCTGGGCATCCGAGTCATCGATCACGACCGTGCCGACGATATCCGAGACACCACCTCCCTATCAGGTGGCGAAACCTTCATCGTGAGTCTGGGTCTCGCCTTGGGCCTGTCGGCGTTATCCTCCCGCAACATCTCCTTCGAGAACCTGTTCATCGACGAAGGCTTCGGAACCCTCGACCCCGATACCTTAGCCACGGTCATCGACTCCCTCGCCATGCTGCAAAGTTCGCAAGGCAAGAAGGTGGGTGTCATCAGTCATACCGACACGATGAGCGAGCGCATCACCACCCAGATAAGGATTATCAAGAATGGCAACTCCGGCAGCAGCCATATCGAGATCTATCCTTAACCCATCGCAATTACACCTTAAATTATATAGTAATTACACCTTATTTATCCCTATCAGCGCCAAGGATGGCGACAACGTGGTGAACAAGAGCGATGTGATTCGTCCTCACCATAACAAAAGAAAGGGTGTGCCATAAGTCCATGACACACCCTTTCTTTTGTTTCCATTGAATATTAAACCCTGTTTCCCTCTTTTGGGAAAACTACGGTTGGTTGGAAGGTCTTAGCCTCCTCAAAGTCCATCAGGGCATAAGCGATGATGATGACGGTATCGCCCACCTGCACCTTGCGGGCTGCAGCACCGTTCAGGCAGATACAACCGCTGCCACGCTCACCCTTGATAATATAGGTCTCCAAGCGCTCACCATTGTTGTTGTCTACAATCTGAACCTTCTCGCCTGCTATCAGATTAGCAGCGTCCATCAAGTCCTCATCGATGGTGATGCTACCCATATAATTCAGGTTAGCCTCAGTTACGGTCACACAATGGAGCTTACTCTTCAATACTTCTATCTGCATTGTTCTGTTATTACTTGATCTGTTACGGATTAAACTTAATAAAGAATATCTATCGAGGAATTATCCCTTATACTTGATATGGTCGATGAGACGGATAGGAGTCTTACCGCAATAAACGGTGATGCACCCTACCACATAGGCACTATCCTCCCATGAAGAAACATCCTGCAGGCTGTCGCCATCCACAATCTGGAAATACTCTACCTCCAGACCCTCTACAGCATTGATGTCAGCAACCACCTTATCATGAGTTTCCTGTACGGTATGAGTCTTGGCATACTCCACACTCTCCTTCAGGGCCTTATAGATGTTTGGCGCAATGGCACGCTCATCAGGAGCCAGCAAAGTATTACGGCTGCTCTTAGCCAAACCGTCCTCATCACGGACAATAGGGCACTCCACAATCTGCACATCGCTGTTGATGTACTTCACGAGCTGCTTGATGACAGCAATCTGCTGCCAATCCTTCTCACCGAAATAAGCACGAGTTGGTCGAACGATATAGAAAAGACGGCTCACTACCTGACATACACCATTGAAATGACCCGGGCGCTTGGCACCCTCCATCACGGTAGAAACAGGTGGAAACTCAAAGTGGCGTGTATCTGGTGTAGGATACATCTCCTTCACCGATGGTGCAAACACATAGTCAGCACCACAAGCCTCCAAGAGCTTGCAGTCAGCATCGAGGGTACGAGGATAGCGATCCAAGTCACCCTGATCATTAAACTGTGTAGGATTCAGGAACACAGAAACCACAGTCACGCCATTTTCCTTCACACTGCGCTTAACAAGAGAGGCGTGACCCTCATGCAGCGCACCCATAGTTGGCACAAGGCCGATTTCCTTTCCCTCCTTACGACACATGAAGAGTTCGTTCTGGAGGTCAACAATCTTATTGAATACTTTCATCGTCATAATCTGTTTTCGGGTGCAAAATAACAACTTTTTTCTCAAATGAGAAAGAAAAAACCTAAAAATATGCGAATTAATGCCGAAAATAATGAATTTCGGAGAAAAAAATGCCCCTATTTGAAGTTTTTTTTGTACCTTTGCACGTAATTCGTAAGAATAAAATTAATTTTTATGGCAAAAAAAGTATTATTTATCAATCAGGAGATCGACCCATACGTAGCCGAGTCTCACATGTCAATCATGGGACGCGAACTGCCTCAGAAGATGCAGGAAGCAGGTTTTGAGATCCGCACCTTCATGCCTAAGTGGGGCACCATCAACGAGCGTCGCGGACAATTGCACGAGGTCATTCGCCTGTCTGGTATGAACCTTATCATAGATGATACAGACCATCCGCTGATCATCAAGGTTGCATCTATACCAACAACACGACAGCAGATTTATTTCATCGATAATGACGACTATTTCAAGAGCCGCCAGATGGGCACCGATGAAAACGGAAAGGAATATGCCGACAACGGAGAAAGAGCTATCTTCTTCGCACGTGGCGTATTGGAAACCGTGAAGAAGCTCCGCTGGCAGCCTGATGTGATTGTCTGCCAGGGTTGGGCTAGCGCAGTAGTGCCATTCTATGTAAAGACAGCCTACAGCGAAGAGCCTTCATTTGCAGAATCAAAGGTGATTACCGCTCTCTATACCAACGAACTCAAGGGTGAACTGGGTACCAACTTCAAACGTTGCGTTGCCTTCCGCGATGCCAAGTCTGAACTGCTCGACGGCTATCAGGACGACTTCAACTTCATTGAGCTCGGCAAACTTGCCATCGACTATAGCGACGGTGTGGTAGAAGGTGAAGAAGAAGCTAACCAGATTCTCTTTGATTATGCGAAGGAGAAGAACAAGCCTGTACTGGCTTATCCGGGAGAAGAAATCCAGGAGCCATACGCAGACTTCATCAACAAGGTTTGTCCTGACGCAGAATAAAATTCCGACAACAGAGACACATACATACAAGGATAATGAAAATTTTAAGACTCTTAACAGTATTAGTAATAGCAGCGCTTACTTTCGCTGCATGTGATGACACCACCGAGGGAATCGGTGGTAGCATCACTAACGATATTGACAACATCAACATCACTAGCGCAGTATTTCCTGTAGCTACAAAGTCTATGGTTTCAGGTGCCGTATTGAGCCGCAACAACAGCGGTCTCATCGGTAAGATGAAAGACCCGGAAACCGGCAACTATGTAAAGGGTGACTACATGACCCAGTTGAGCGTATTGCCTACTTTCTCTATAGATACACTCGATTACATCAAGCAGGCAAACAAAGGTTCTATCGAAGCAGACTCATGCTACCTCCTGGTTTCATACAATGCCAGCTACGGCGATACTATCGCCCCAATGAAGGTGACAGCCTATGAGATGACAAAGCCGATGGCAGAAGATAAGGAGTATTACTCTGATTATGATGTCTTCAAGGAAGGCTGGGTAAGCGAAAACAACCAGCATTGGAGCAGTAATTACAACTTGAGCAATACATCAGATGTCAAGAACTTCAAGATTTACTTGAATAAGAAGTATGAGAAAGATGGTAAGACATACAAGAACTATGGTTCTTACATCATGCAAACATACGCAGAACATCCTGAGTACTTCAAGACCAACTACAAGTTCCTGCACAACGTCTGCCCTGGCTTCTTCATCAAGAATGTAGGCGGTACGGGTAACATGGCTAAGATCTGGAATACAGAGCTTATCTTCTACTGGACCCGCCACAAGACCATCAAGGCAAAGGACGGCGTTACAGACAGTATAGCTGTAGGCATCGGATACAACCGTTTCGATGGTACAGAAGAGGTATTGCAGCTCAACAAGATTGAGAACGATACCACGAACTTGGAGGAGTTGGCAAGTCAGCAGAACTGTACTTACCTCAAGTCGCCAGCAGGTATCTTCACCGAGGTTACCCTCCCTATCGAAGATATCATGAAGGGACATGAGAAGGATACGCTCAACACAGCTACCATCTCTTTCCCACGACTCAACAATGACAACGAAGACAACCCATACAACTTTGCTACACCAAGCACCATCCTGATGGTTCAGAAAGACAGTTTGCAGTCGTTCTTCGAAAAGAGCAAGTTGGCAGATAGCCGTACTTCTTATACCACAAGCTACAGCAGTACAGGTACTTATAAGAATGCCTATACATTCCAGAATATCGCCAACCTGGTTTCTGTCATGTATAAGAACAAGGGCAAGGGAGAAAACTGGAATAAAGTAGTACTGGTTCCTGTAAACATCATCACAACCGCACAGGGACATACTACCGTCATCTCCAAGATTAATCACGATATGTCACTCGCTTCTACCCGACTGAAAAGAGGTGTAATAACCACCGACAGCAACGGCAAGGCGACAAGTCCTATACAGATAAAGGTGATTTACAGTAAGTTTAAAGAAAAAGAATAAGCATTCATAACGCAAAGTAAAAAAGGAAACGAAACATGGCAGATAATTTTTTGGAGCGTCATCGCGAAGAATACGAAATACGCAAGGCTGCATGGCTCAAGAAGAAGAAACTATTCATGAAGTCAGGCAAGAAACAGAAGCCCCAGACACAGATGCCACGTCCTGAAGACGAAGCGTTATAAACACGAAAAAATATTCAGAATCCTGAGAAAGAGGGTGTATCATAAAGCATTTGAATGTTTATGATACACCCTTTTAACTTTGCCAGTTAATCCTTAAAAACGCCGCATAAGTACGATAAAAGCCATTTAACACAAAATAAAACAAAATTAATTTGGAGTTTACCCATTTTTTTTATATCTTTGCATTGTAAATTAAAAGTATTAAATATTAAACAGACAAAAAGCAATAAAATAAAAATAATCAAGATATTAGTAGAGATACTGATTTATGGGTTTAACTTTTCTAAGAACTTGCATTTAAGGATACAAGATATTTGCAGGATACAAGTTACTTGCAATATATGAGATACTTGGTTTATGTTTATAGATAATGGAGAAATTACTCTCATAAAGAATTCGTTTTTAAGTTTAAACAAAAATGCTAAAGTTAGATGTTAGTAATATAAGTCCCCGTAGTAACCGTGAGGCTACTGCGGGGACGCTTTTTCAATTTATAGTATATAGAAACAAAAAGGGCAAGACCAGAGATGACCTTGCCCAATCTATTTTTATAACTCTTTATCTATATTATAAGATTCTACCTGTAAGAGAGAACTTCAAAACAGGATAAACCTTTAAATATAAACATCAGACTACAGAACTTAATCTACTACCGTAAACTTGGCATATTTCAGCAGAAGCTGTTTGGTGCCAGAATGAACGAACTCCACCATAGCCTTCGTATTCTCACCAGTACCTTCAATCTTCAATACCGTTCCCCGTCCAAAACGCTGATGTTCAATCTTCATTCCCTCCTGCAAACCGCAAGAAGAACTGCCAGCAGATGATGCTGCAGAAGAAGAAACTGATGCTGCAGAAGATCCTGTACTGCGAGAAGCAGGATGAGAAGAATGCGTCTCCATGTAACGTTTAGCTGCATTCAGCGCTCTAACAGACTTGAAATTACCTTCAGAGAGAGATGAGCGTCCGGAAGTATGTGAAGTCTCCGGTTCATCATCAAAGAGAGAAGGCTTAGGATCTGCTACAAACTGCGATGCTACCGGTTTGGAATTCTGATACCTGCTACTGTATCTAGGCTGCTCAGCATCCTCCCACGGTCTGCGAGGACGTTGCGCTCTCGCCCACTCCGGCTGGTCAGACATCGAATCAGCTCTGGAGCCAAACAAGCTTCCACCAGCCTCATCCAGGCTATCAATCAACTTGCCATCAATCTCATCGATAAACCGACTCGGATTATCAAACTCCATCTTGCCATATCGCCAGCGGTTCTTGGCGTTCGTCAGGATACAATGTTTCTCAGCTCGCGTAATGGCTACGTAAAGCAATCTCCGTTCCTCCTCCAGTTCTCTGAGCGAAGCAGCAGAAAGCGGACTTGGGAAGATATTCTCTTCCAAACCAACCACGAAGACCGTAGGAAACTCCAGACCCTTGGCAGCATGAACCGTCATCAGAGAAACACGAGGTTCATCCTTATCACCATCGCTGTCAGCATCGGTAAGCAGAGCCACATCCTGCAGATAATCCTGCAGGAAGAGTTCATCAAACCTACCCTCTTCACGGCGTTCCTCCACAAAAGCCGACATACCGCTCAAGAATTCCTCCAGGTTCTCCTGACGTGCCAGATCATCGGCATCCTTGCCCGACATGATATCCTGACTGATGCCACTCTCCTTGATAATGGCATCACCCAATTCATAGACATCCGTAGTTTGAGCCCGTTCGATAAACGAAGAAATTAGCAATCTGAAAGTTTCCAGCTTGTTCATCGTACCCTTGGTAACCGCCAGTCCATACCGCTCAGGGGCACCGATTACCTCCCAGAAACTCACCTGGTTCTGATGGGCACAGTCAGCAATCTTCAGCACCGTAGTAGCACCGATTCCACGAGCCGGATAGTTGATGATACGCTTGATAGCCTCTTCATCATCCGGATTCGCCACCAGACGGAAATATGCAATAATATCCTTAATTTCCTTGCGCTGGTAGAAACTCAGTCCGCCATAAATGCGATAAGGAATACCCTGCTTTCTGAACTCCTCCTCGAAGCTACGACTCTGGGCATTGGTACGATAGAGAATGGCAAAATCACTATACTGGCAGCCATCCTCGCGCCGGATACGCTTCACGTCCTTCGCCACAATCGCCGCCTCTTCCTTGTCGCTGTAAGCAGGCTTATACTGAATCTTCTCACCCTTCGCATTCTCGCTGAACACATCCTTAGGAATCTGGTTGCGGTTATGCTTGATCAGACTGTTAGCCGCCTCAACGATGGTCTGGGTAGAGCGGTAGTTCTGTTCCAGTTTGAAGAGACGCGTGCCCTGAAACTGGCGCTGATAGTTGAGAATATTATCGATATTGGCACCACGGAAACTATAGATACTCTGCGAGTCATCACCCACGGCACAAACACGCTGCTTCTCCTGACAGAGTTGCATGACGATAGACATCTGAACGTGATTGGTATCCTGATACTCATCCACCAGGACATAATCGAAGCGGGCGGCATATTTGTGGCGAATATCCTCATGTTCCCTGAAGAGCTGATAGGTAAGTGTCAGCAAATCATCGAAATCCATGGCATTGGCCTGCTTGCAGCGCTGCACGTAAGCCACGAAAATCTTACCAACCTCAGGCATCTGCGCACGCTTGTTCTGCTCGAAGATAGCCGCATCGCTCTCATAAGCCGCAGCACTCATCAGGTTGTTCTTCGCCATCGAAATCTTGGCATGAACAGCAGCAGGCTTATACTTCTTATCATCCAGCCCCATCTCCTTCACTATCGCCTTGATCAGCGAGCGCGAGTCACTTTCGTCATAAATGGTAAAGTTGTTGTTGAAGCCGATATGCTCAGCCTCCGCTCTCAGGATTCGGGAGAAGATGCTGTGGAAGGTACCCATATAGAGATGCTGGGCGAGGTCATTTCCCACCAGTTTTCCGATACGTTCCTTCATCTCTCTTGCCGCCTTGTTGGTAAAGGTGAGCGCCATAATGCTCCAGGGTTTCATGCCCTGGCTCAGGAGATAAGCTATCTTATAAGTAAGCACACGCGTTTTACCCGAACCTGCACCGGCTATCACCAGCGAAGGTCCGTCAATATATTCTACCGCAGCACGCTGCGCTTCGTTCAAGTCGTTCAGTAAATCCATTAATCAATATTTACCAGATTTTTCACTCTTCATTCTTCACTTCCCCCTATATCCTCCCACAGCCGTGCCCGGGTCGAAATCTTCACCCTCACGAGGGAAGGTAGGGATAAATCTCATCTGATGTTCTATCTGTCGCTGGCGCTTCTTCATATAAGCGCTAGGATGCAGCGAACTGAATTTGCGCGGATTAGGAAGTGTAGCTGCTATCAGCGCACACTCGCCACGAAACAGATCTTTCGCTTTCTTGTCGAAATGATATTCTGCAACCGCATCCACACCATAGATACCCGGTCCCATCTCAATGCTGTTGAGATAAACCTCCATGATGCGCTGCTTGCTCCACATCATTTCGATGAGGAAGGTAAAGTAGACTTCAAATCCCTTGCGGGTCCATGAACGGCCAGGCCACAGGAAGACATTCTTTGCAGTCTGCTGACTGATGGTACTGGCTCCATGCACCTTTCCACCACGTGCATTATTCTTCGCCGCACTCTCGATGGCATTGAAGTCGAAACCGTGATGCTTCAGGAATCTCGCATCTTCGCTCGCCATTACCGCCACTGGCATGTGAGGCGAGATCTTATCCATCGAAATCCAATGATGATGCAGGGTAATACTCTCTCCATCAGCTACTTGCTGGAAGCATCGAATAAACATCAGAGGAGTGACATACACAGGAATGAACCTATATGCCACTACAGCAAGAATGGTGGTACTGAAAAACAGCACCACCACCCATTTTACTATATTCTTGATTTTCTTCAAAATCATCTATTTAGTTTTTCCCTTCCGGGAGCATGAAAGTTATTACTTCAATGTACCGTTGTTGGCTGCGTTAACCATAGCCTGGCTAGCATACATGTAAACCTCTACACGACGGTTCTGGGCACAAGCAGCAGTAGTATTAACAACAGGGTTAGCAGAACCCAAACCCTGAACATTCTTTACCTGACGGCTTGTAACACCGCAAGAAGCGAGATAGTTGTAAACTGCCTCAGCACGCTTCTGGCTCAATGGCAAGTTGATACCATCATTACCTGTAGCATCGGTATAACCCTGGATAGAAACCTCGCAGTCGGTATTGTTCTTCAATACACCGGCAAACTGAGCCAAATCAGTCTTTGCGCTACTGCTGAGAGTAGAACCATTAGTTGGGAAGAGGATACCAGAAGCAAATGTTACCTTAACGGCAGACAAGCCATTGGCATCTGTTACAGTCTCAACCTGTGCATTCTTCACCTGTTCAGCCTCAGCCTTTACCTTATCCATGTGCTTTCCTATGAGGTTACCAGCACCGCCACCAACAGCTGCACCGATAGCAGCACCTACGAGAGCACCGGTACCACGATGGCTATTGTTGAGCAATCCACCTACGAGAGCACCCAGAGCTGCACCAGAACCGGCACCTACAGCTGTACCTGTCTTCTGATTGGTTCCACAACTTGAAAAAAGCAAGCACAAAGAGAGGCCTGCAACTGCAAAATTAGTCTTTTTCATTTTAAAATCTCCTATATTTATGTTATTTAATTGCAAAGATAACTCTTTTTTCTCCATAATGGAGAGTTTTCTAATATTTTTTTGTATTTTTGCATGCAAATTTAAGGGTATTTGTCGAAATAGAGCTAGGAAATCACCTATTTGGGGGTGGAAAATCCCTAAAAGTCGGATTTCAGACACCTGCAGACAGATGAACTGCCGCCAGCAGATGATGAAGGCTCAAACTTATACCTTAATATATATATAACAGAAGAAATAAAAAACAAAATAAATAGAATAAAGCAATATGGCTAAAGAACTCAAGAATTTAACCAAGCGCGCTGACAACTACAGTCAGTGGTACAATGATTTGGTAGTAAAGGCTGATCTCGCTGAGTTGTCACCAGTTCGTGGTTGTATGATTATCAAACCATACGGTTACGCTATCTGGGAGAAGATGCAGCAACAGCTCGACAAGATGTTTAAGCAGACAGGTGTACAGAACGCATACTTCCCTCTCCTCATCCCGAAGAGTTTCTTCTCTCGTGAAGCTGAGCACGTGGCAGGTTTCGCCAAGGAGTGTGCCGTAGTTACCCACTACCGCCTCCGTTCTACAGAGGATGGCAAAGAGGTTGAGGTTGATCCTAACGCAAAGCTCGATGAGGAGCTCATCATCCGTCCTACTTCTGAGACCATCATCTGGAACACCTATAAGAACTGGATCCATTCATGGCGTGATCTCCCTATCCTCTGCAACCAGTGGTGTAACGTAATGCGTTGGGAGATGCGTACCCGTCCGTTCCTCCGTACTTCTGAGTTCCTCTGGCAGGAGGGTCATACCGCTCATGCCACTAAGGAAGAGGCTGAGGCAAAGGCTCAGGAGATGCTCAAGGTTTACGCTGAGTTTGCTGAAAACTACATGGGTGTTCCTGTATTGCAGGGTGTGAAGAGTGAAACTGAGCGTTTCGCAGGTGCTCTCAACACTTATACCATCGAGGCAATGATGCAGGATGGCAAGGCTCTCCAGAGTGGTACTTCTCACTTCCTGGGTCAGAACTTCGCCAAGAGTTTCGATGTTACCTACTTGAACAAGGAGAACAAGCCTGAGTACGTATGGGCTACTTCATGGGGTGTTTCTACCCGACTGATGGGTGCCCTCATCATGGTTCACAGCGATGATAACGGTCTCGTATTGCCTCCAAAGCTGGCTCCTATTCAGGTGGTTATCGTTCCTATCAACAAGGGCGATGAGCAGTTGGCTCAGATTACTGCTAAGTTGCAGCCTGTCATCGACCAGTTCCGCGAGTTGGGCATCACCGTGAAGTATGATGACAACCCTGCCAAGCGTCCTGGCTTTAAGTTCGCTGACTATGAGTTGAAGGGTGTTCCTGTTCGTCTGGCTATGGGTGGCCGTGACTTGGAGAACAACACCATCGAGATTATGCGCCGTGATACCTTGGAGAAGGAGAACGTAAGCTTCGACGGTATCGTTGAGCGCGTAAAGAATATGCTGGAAGACATCCAGAAGAATATCTTCGAGAAGGCTCGTGCTTACCGTGATGCTCACGTTTATGAGTGCGATAACTACGAGGAGTTCAAGAAGCATGTGAAGGACGGTGGTTTCTTCCTCTGCCATTGGGACGGTACAGCCGAGACCGAGGCTAAGATTAAGGAAGAGACTCAGGCTACCATCCGCTGCGTGCCTTTCGCTTACGAGCAGACTCCAGGTGTAGATATGGTAAGCGGCAAGCCAGCTGTAGCCCGTGTCATCATCGCAAGAAGCTATTAATCATCCCTGGTGTCGGGAGTTCATCCTGACACCATAATATATTTAATATGAGGCAGTTGATACTATACATCCTTTTTCTGGTGTCCATGGTCTTCTCAGGCTATGGAGAGGTATCTGCTGCCCCTATTTCTTTTACTCCCGAGGATTCTTATACCGAAGATGCAAGCCATAAGAAAGATGGTTTGGCGAAGGTTGAGTATGACAAGAGCCAGCCTGAGGCACAGCTTGAAAACGCCTCACAGCTTGCTTACCGCATCTGTAGCAGCCGTCCGCAGCGCTTATTGCCAAGTGGCAACATGCACAACAGTCAGACTGCCAGTAGATTGCTTACAAATAGAATCCGTTATTTATCATCCCTTTTATCAGCTATAGAAGGTGGCATGGAGCCTTTCCGACAGGAAACTGCCCCAATCCACTTTGATGTCGCCTGCAAGTATTATGTCATTTGCCTGCGACGTCTGCTCTGTTAGTGCTTATTCTTTTCTCTTTTTAAAATTTCATATAGGTTTATCGCATCTTTCCTAAGATTTGCGATAAGACTGGTTACACCCCTATTCAAAACAAAAAACAGTTCAATATATATTATTTTTCAAGAATTAAGAATAAGCAAATAACAGTATAAAATTATGGCAAAGATTAATCATTTAGAGATGGGTGCTGATGTTTTGGCACTCCAGGATGTACAGGTAAAGAAAGGTTTCATGGGTTTGACTGTCAAGCTCATCTATCAACCTACCAACAGTGTGATTAAGATAAAAGAGAAAGAATATTCTGTAGAGGATGGAAGAAAGCTTGAGAACATCCTCAGTGCAGCCCCTAAGGATGTAGAAACAGCGATCAGCAAATTCCCTGTTTCAGCCATCAGCATGGGTAATATGAAGTTACAGGCTTGCATCTCTGACGACCACCAGTTTGTTGCCACACAGCTCCTTGCCTTCAAGGATTTCAGTTACAAGCCGGTTACAGAGATGAAGACCTATACAGGAAAGACAGCCGAAGCTTTCGCTCAGTTGTTTTAGTTATATCACAGTTTCGGGACAGGGGACAGAACAAATCCTCTGTCCCTCTTTTATTTTATAGATATAGGATGAAATCTCGGTTCATTCCCTCTTCCCAATTACGGTAATGCTTAGGCGACAGACCGGTATGTTTCTTGAAGAAGGTTCCGAAGGCTGAAGCATTGGGAAAACTGAGTTCATTGGCTATCTGCTGTATCGTCTTCGTGGTGTTCTTCATCAGGTAGATACTGCGACGGATCATCGCCTTGAAAAGCAACTGCTGGACCGTCTGACCGCAAACCGACTTGACCAGTACCGACAGATATTTCGGTGTAAGACAGAGTTCGTCTGCATAGAAAGCCACACTGCGCTCACGCATATAGTTCTTCTCTATCAGCAGCACCAGCGACTCAAAGATGGCAATCTTCCGTTCCATCTCCTTGCCGGCAGCCTTGAACGATACCGAGAAGATGCTGCACAAACGGTACGTAACAGCCATCAGCAACAGTTTCTGCTCATGCACACAATAGGCATCCAGTTCACCACTCTTCTCTTTTTCCAGCTCCAGTTTCCTCAGCATCAGGGCATAAGAAGTAAGCATATCCTCATAGCCCGTCGTCCTGACATGGCAGGATTTGGGATAAATCGTAGCATAAAGACGCATGGTAACCACGGTATTACCCAACATGTGACGAATCTGTTCAGCACGGTAAAAAAGAAGGGTATATTTGAGGTTCTTGCCCGTTTCCTGCACATGAAACATCACTCCTTTGGAGAGGAAAACGGTCTCACCCACAGATGCAACAAAGGATGTTCCGTCTACGCAGAAACGGAACATCCCCTGATGACAGATTACGATTCCGACATAGTCGGAGTAGAAAGGCTGCATTAACAGCTGAGGAAACTCATGAGCCTCATATATGATGATATTATCTGTTATTTTCATGATGAATATGGATCTGTTATCTTCAGATTTAACTGCGAAGATAACAAAAATATCCATTCATCAGATGAGCAGCCTGTATCTTTTATGATATTTTAGCACTCCACTACCTTCTTCCCAGGGATTTCACATCTACATTCTTCAGCAGATACTCACGCGTCAGTTCCCCGATATTGCGCTTGCGCCAAGGGAGAACGAGCATCAGTCCGGCACACAGCAGACAGCCGTAGAAGGTCCAGCCTGCCATCTCCTTGATGCTCACCAGCGTGGCCTGTACCTGTACCTTTCCCTTCGTACTCATGGCAGCCATGTTCTGTGCCTCGGTTACACTCTTGCCCTGATATTGCATGCCTCTCACCGTCTGGTCGTAAGTCTTCGCCGTCTCGATGTTCGTGCGGTCGTAATCCTGGGCAAAGCGGGTTACATAATACTGCTGTCTGTGCTGAAGCACATTGGTATAGAGCGCAGAGCCGATGCAAGGGGCAATGACCATACGAACGGTAAGCATGATGCAAACCCAGGTTGACATGAAGCGGTAAGGCATGCGCTGGTTGGCTATCGTGGAGATGAGCGAATAGAGCAGCATCATTCCTGTAGAACGGATGATGATAGGCCATTTCATACGTTCATACATGCCGTCGTTCTGTACCTCGAAATACATGTACAGCGCATAGGCTCCGATAAAGAGAAAACCCAGACAGTACATCCACTTCAGGTGAACATTCTTGGCTCTGGCGATAACTGCAAATATCAGTCCCACGGTGTAGCCCACCATCACCCAGTTGCCTAGCGTGGCGTTCTGCCAGTTATCTATCTTCATACTCACATTGGTGAACACGTTGACAAACATGGCACTCGAATTGCAGACCATCAGCAGGAAGAAGAGCAGGATACCGTAGTTGATGACCCTGAGCTGGAACACCTCCATGATGAAATAAGGTGAACGCCGCGTCTTCTCCAGATAGATGAACAGAGCGGTAAAGATAAGACAGACCACCGAAGAGAAACGGATGGTAGGATCATCAAACCAGTCGAGCGTCTTACCGAAAACCATGACATAAGCAAACGAACAGAGCATGATACTGAACACCGTAACATTGCCAAACTTCGACATCGTTATCGGGAACTTAGGCATCGGATACTTATGATAAGGCATGGTGAAGAACACGATGATGATGCCTGCCAGCATGAATGCCATCATGAAATGATAAACATACTGCCACTCATAGGCATAGGCAAGCCATGCCGTAAGCCAGGTTCCCAACTGTCCGATAATCATGAAGAAGAGATAGATGACCGGCTGCGACACCATCTTCTCCGAATCTACCGCATCCCATGCTTCCTCGGTAGTAGGCTCGCATCCCGGCGTGATATTCCTCGTAGCCTCTATACCGAAACCATATCTGATGAGCACAAAGAGATGCGCCATCAGCAGCGTCTGACGGACAAAACCCATCAGCAGACTGCACAGTCCGAGTATGAACAGCGAGTCGGTCTGGGCACACACGAAACTGAGGATAAAGAGAATGGAGAAGCCCACGATACACATCATCTTCTCTCTCCGGATGCACACCAGATCATAGAAGAACGGTGAGAAAGCCGCCATTCCTATCGAGGTGCAGAAGCCCGCAAAGGCGATGTATTCCGACTGGATGCCGAGCCCGCTCATCATCTCGCCGCTGTTGGCAGAATAGACACCACTCATCGTAATCATCGGCACGAAGAGGATGATCATGAAGATGATGCCGAGCGGTTTGGGCACCCAATCATAAAACGGATAATTCTTATATTCTTCTTCCATATATTACTTCATTTCCATCTAGCTGTTTTTTACTTTCTCTCAGCCTTGACAACCACCATCATGCCGGCAGCAAGATGCTCATTATCCTCTTTGCTGAGGTTGTTGAAATCGATTCTTACAGGCACACGCTGCTGAATCTTGACAAAGTTGCCAGCAGAATTGTCTGTAGGTACCAGCGAATATTTCGAACCGGTAGCACCAGAAATGGCGGTCACCGTACCCTCAAACTCCTTGTTACTGATGGCATCTACGGTCATACGCACCTTCTGTCCTACATAGAGATTCTCTATCTGGGTTTCCTTATAGTTGGCAATCACCCATTTGTTGTTGGTTGGAATGATGTAGGTAATGGTGGTTCCTGCATTCACCATCTGTCCCTCCTCGATAGAGCGGCGACCCAGTTTACCGTCGCAAGGGGCCACAACCACACAGTAAGAGAGATT
>ERZ779969.54-NODE-54-length-48145-cov-3.95271_pt1 | contig 48145 bp, 39 predicted proteins | sample MGYA00511538_ERZ779969 | MGnify/ENA primary metagenome ERZ779969 (study PRJEB29588, sample SAMEA2151391) | human gut metagenome | biome: human gut; feature: human-associated habitat; material: faeces | place: Denmark | collected 2008/2010 ... | reverse complement strand
AGCAGATGGCGTGCAAAGCCGTCAGGCGGGCTTTGTGCGGTGTTGCCTTAAACAAAAAGCGGACGAACACTTTTCATGTTCGCCCGCATTTTTATGCTAAAAATTATTCTGATATCTCTTTTCTTACCCTTTCAAGCTCATCAAGGAACATCTGATCCGCATGGCTAAGGCGGTAATTGCTCTGATAGATAAGAACGTCCTTATTGGTCTTTTTGAAGCTATGACAAACTCTCTGCACAAGGCCATAACGCTTCAATATCTCCTTTGGCAAAGGACTTACCCACATGAATGAGTCTGGACAAGCCGAGAGGATATCGAACTGACTTCCTCTCTCATAGACGTAAATATGCCTGCTGTGATTATTAAGCTCAGCGTTTTTCTTCTGATAAGTCGCTGAGATGTTCGGCACGATATTATCCCCGTGCAATACCTCTATGTATTTATCAAGGACAGTTTCGTTTATCTCTTTTTCTTTAGCAAGCTGGCTGTTTTCGCTTGTGATAAGTACATAATCGAACTCCCACACGTTATGATATTTCAGATTTTTCTCTTCTATCATAGACATGAAAAAGCTCTCATACGCCACAGGATAACGGATTATACCCATGTTATATTCGCATTCCACCACTGCGTTTATGGCTTCCATGGAGTTTGTTTCCCTTATTTTTGCGTCAAGCTCCACATTCGTGCCTAACTTGTTCACAAAGCAAGTGAAAGCATGGGTTATATAGCTTGCCCTTGGCAAAAGCAGAGAGAAGTTCACAGCGTTTTCACCATTATCCTTATAAAGGCTCTCCATTTTATCCATTTGCACAAGTATAGCCTTGGCATACTGCAGGAACTGTTTGCCCTTTTCTGTGGCAACAACACCCTTTGCACTTCTTTTAAAAATCGGGATGCCAACTTCTCTTTCCATTTCCTTTATGGCTTTTGAAAGGTTAGGCTGACCCATATAAAGTGCTGAAGCTGCTTTTGTGATAGACCCAAGTCTTTCGACCTCTACCATATATCTGAGATGAGTTAAATTCATAGTTTCCCCTTCTTTGTTATCGGTATATAAAATTTTAAGGCTGTCATATAATATTATATATGCTTTCTGTCAATTTCATTATAAAGCTTTGTTAAAAACTTGTCAACCACAAGGAGCGTTTTTTAACATTTATTTAACATAAAGCAAAGTCATTTACCTCTTGACAATGCCTTTATACTCTGTTATAATCTTATATGTTTAAGGCTTACTTCTGCCGCCGGGTAGAAGTTTTGCGTCGGACCTGCTGTCGTTAGGCTTTAAAAGACAGCGGTGTTCGGCGTTTTTTTGTGGGATAAACGGAGGATAAAAATGAAGAAAAATTCACATCTTAGGGACTTTGCCAGATACGCTTCTCTGAACGTTCTTGGAATGATAGGTGTATCGTGCTATATCCTTGCGGACACGTTCTTTGTCGCAAAGGGCATGGGTGCAGACGGCGTAACTGCACTGAATATCGCCATTCCAATATACAGCCTTATCCACGGCACCGGACTTATGATCGGCATGGGCGGAGCGACAAAGTTTGCAATATACAAAAGTCAGGGACGTGACGAAGCAGGAAGCAGAGTTTTCACTTGTGCACTGCTTATGGCTCTGGTGCTTGGAGCGATATACTTTTTGGGCGGAGCGTTTTTCTCAATGCCACTTGCAAAGCTTCTTGGTGCAAAGGGCAGCGTTGTGGGAATGACTAATACCTACCTAAAAGTGCTTATGATGTTCGGACCATTCTTTGTGCTTAACGACACTTTTAACTGCTTTATAAGAAATGACGGAAACCCAAAGCTTTCAATGGCGGCAATGCTTACGGGAAGCTTTTCAAACATAATACTTGACTATGTGTTCATTTTCCCGCTGGATATGGGCATTTTCGGAGCTATCCTTGCAACAGGGCTTTCGCCTGTCATAAGCCTTTGCATACTGAGCATATACAAATTCCGCAAAAAGAACAGCTTCCATATCGTCATGGCAAGGCACGAAGGGAGAACTTTTGGCGGCATATTGTCCATAGGCGTGCAGTCGCTTATAACTGAGCTTTCATCAGGCATCGTAGTGCTTGCGTTCAATATAATAATACTTGGTCTTGCAGGCAACACAGGCGTTGCAGCTTATGCAGTGATAGCGAATACTTCCATTGTGGCGTTATCCATATTCACCGGTATCGCACAAGGCGGTCAGCCGCTTATCAGTGCTGCTCACGGCATTGGCGACAAAGACCGTCTTAGAGCAGTGCTGAGATATTCTATTATATCACAGCTTGTGATAGCGCTTATGGTTTACCTTGCTATTGCATTTTTCACAACGCCTATCGCCGCTATATTCAACAGCGAACATATCGACTCTCTTCAGCGCATGGCAGAGGACGGCATGAAAATATACTTCACCGGATTGTTTTTCTCAGGCTTCAATATAATAATATCTGCATTTTTTGCGGCTTCTGAAAAAATCATACCAGCCCAGACCATCACCATATTAAGGGGCTTTGCTCTTATCGTGCCAATGGCTTTCATTATGTCCAAGGCAGCAGGATTAACTGGCGTATGGCTTGCTTATCCTGTCACGGAATTTATCGTAGCGGCAATATCCATAATATTCTATATAAGAAACAGACACAAGACATAAAACAAAACGGCAAAGTATCAGGCTTTGCCGTTTTATTTTTGCATAAAGCTTGAAAAAAGTTGATTTTTATGCTATCATAAAGAATAGTGATTAATTTTGCGGAGGTCAACTGACAAATGATAAATGCAAGCGGCAACACGCTGATAATAGATATAAGGGACGAGCTTTCTTTTGAGTATGGTCACATTGACGGAGCAGTGAACATCCCTGCCAAAAAGCTTGATAAAAGCGACCTGCCAAAGGACAAAAAGCTTCTTATCTGCTGTAAAAGCGGACTTATAAGCGACACTGAGGCCGAAAAGCTTCGAGAGCTTGGCTATGACGCTGAAAACCTAGAGGGTGGCTACTATGGCTGGCTGAGAGAAAAGCTTTCCAAAGAGGTCGTAGAGGATATCTCACAGGACGCTGAGCGGAGCATACAAAAGAAATTCCGCAAGGAGATATGGAACAGATTCACACAATCTGTGAACGAATATGAGCTTATAAAGCCTAATGACAGGATAGCGGTGTGCATATCGGGCGGCAAGGATTCAATGCTCATGGCGAAGCTCATACAAATGCTTCACCGCCACAGCAAGTTCCCTTTCGAGGTAAAATATCTTGTTATGGATCCGGGCTACAGCCCTGCAAACCGTGAGATAATCGAGCGCAACGCAAAGCGGCTTGGAATACCTATAACAGTGTTTGAGTCTGATATTTTCGACTCTGTATACAATATTGAAAAGAACCCCTGCTATCTTTGTGCACGAATGAGAAGAGGTCATTTATACAGCAAGGCTCAGGAACTTGGCTGTAACAAGATCGCACTTGGACATCACTATGATGATGTTATCGAAACTATACTTATGTCGATGCTTTACGGCGGACAGATACAGACCATGATGCCCAAACTCAACAGCACAAATTTTGAGGGTATGCAGCTTATAAGGCCGCTCTATATGGTCAGAGAGGACGACATAAAAAGGTGGCGTGACTATAACGGGCTGCGTTTCATACAGTGTGCCTGCAAGTTCACCGACACCTGCACCACCTGCGCACCTGACAGCAGGACAGTATCAAAGCGTATGGAGATAAAACAGCTTATCGCAAAGCTAAAGCTTGTTAATCCGCAGGTAGAATACAACATTTTCAAGAGTGTGGAGAATGTTATGCTCAATCAGGTCATTGCATACAAAGACGATGAGGGCAGACACAGCTTTTTGGAGAGATTCAAAGAGGAATAAAAACGCATCAGCCACAAGCGGCGAAACAGGCGACCAAAGGTCACCCCTACAAAAAAATCATCGCCGCAGGCGATACCTTAATTCCTCATTCCTCACTTATCTATAAGGTGGCATAATAATGATATTTCTATTTCTTCTGCCCTTTTATCTGGGCGTATCATCATACATGATGTTCCGATTTTTCTACTGGATGAAGCACTGCAACCACAGATTTAACTGGCTGCGTTTCAAAGTGCCTTTTGCAGTGGTCTACCTTTTCATGGCGCTTTCGCCTGTTATAGCTTTTCTGCTTCCAAAATCCGCCGTTGCTATCGTCATAAGGCGAATTTCTACATACTGGATAGGCATTATGCTCTACTCGCTCTTGTATGTGGTGCTTTTTGACCTGCTAAGACTTATCGCAAAGCACACGAAGCTGAAAAACACGCTGCTTTTTTCCCGTGGAAGCGTTATTTCCATTGGTTCGGTGGTTGTGGCTTGTGCGGTGGCGACCTGTCTTTACGGCATTTTCAATGCACGAAACATCAAGGTGAATGAATACAGCGTAACTGTCAACAAGTCATGTGGCAGTGACAAGCATTTAAAGGCTGTGCTTGTGGCTGACCTGCACATGGGTTACGCTATCGGTGTGGATCACATCACCAACATGGTTGAGAAAATAAACCAGCAGGACGCTGACATTGTTATAATAGCAGGAGATATTTTTGACAACAGCTATGACGGCATGGACGATCCCGAAGGTATAAAGGCACAGCTCAAGTCCATAAAGAGCAAATACGGCGTTTATGCTGTCTACGGCAACCACGATATAGATGAAAAAATTCTCATGGGATTTACCTTTGACTGGGGCGGAAAACAGCTTCATAGTGAAAAAATGACAAACTTTATGAAAGAGTGTAACATAAAGCTTATCAATGATGAGTCTGTTTTGATAAACGATGAATTTTATCTTGTGGGCAGGCGTGACACTGACAAGCCCGGTACTGAGGACGGCACTCGTGCAGAGATATCAGAGCTTACGAAGGATCTTGACAAGACCAAGCCGATATTCGTGCTTTCCCACGAGCCTGACGAGCTTCAAAAGACCGCTGACGCAGGTGCAGACATAGATTTCTCAGGTCACACACATGACGGGCAGCTTTTCCCAGGCAATCTGACAATAGGTCTTTTCTGGGAAAACCCATGTGGCATGATAAAGAAAGATAACATGTACTCCATTGTCACCTCTGGTGTTGGTGTATACGGCACTTTCATGAGGGTAGGAACTGACGCTGAGATATGCTCTGTAGATATTGATTTTGCAGGTTAAGTTATATAGTAAAAGGTCTGTCACTTGATTTTGGTGACAGACCTTTTTTATGCTAAACAATATCTTTTTCAAAAACGGCTTTGATATTCATATCACCATTCACCTTAGCCTTTATCTCCGATTGGGTATTATCGCCATTTACGCCCTCCCAATGGTCAAAATGCCAGCCTGATTTTGCTTGTGCGTTCAATTTTATCTCACAGCCGTCAAAATATGTGCCGCTATAATCACTTTCTATTTCAACGCCCCCTATCAAAACGCTTCCCTGCTCGTTATCCGCTGATATCTTCACTGTTCTGCGCTCATAATAGTCAAACTCTCTTTCAAGATAGCCAAGCACTTTATCATATCTTCCCTCAATAAAATTCTGCCAACGTATTATCATAGGGTCTGTAGCTTTCGCAAGGTTTGCCCATGTTGGAAAACGGTCGAAATAATTATCAAGCTCGCCGTAATAGATATTCTTATAATATTCGAGATACTCCCCGAACCGCTCCGCAGTAAAGTTCACGCTTCCAAGCTGACACATTGCCGAGGTGAGCTTCAAATCGAATTCCTCGTTATCTATAAGGCTGCAAAGTATTCCGCCAAACTTTGTATAGCTTTGGCTTCTAAGATACGAGAACATATTTGTTTCCAGATCCTTCTCGTTATAATGCGAGCATGACGATTCCGTGTCGAAAAGCACAAAGCGCCATCTGCCATCTGCATAGCTATTGCCCTGCTCTATGGTTCTTGTGCGCCAGCAAGCATAGTTGTTCTGCGGCCAATCGTCATTGAAGATATACATTTCCGTGGCGGCATACTCCACAAGGTTATCCATATCTATCATTGCGCAGGCTTTGCGATAATTCTCCTCAATGGACATATCGTTTTCTGTGATAAACTTATACATATCGTTGAAAAGCTTTTCGTCCTCAGCCTCACCCTCGCTCAGCTCATCATTTTTATACATGACAACGTTGCTTTTTGCTACATTATATCTATCCGCAAAATATCTGTCGCTGTAATCCGACTGCAAGGTATAAAGTCCCCAGTATTCACCGTCTATAAACACCACGCAGGCTGTTCCCTGCTGAGTTTCAACACCTCTGCCTGACACCATATTTTGTATCATCATGTCCTTGAATTTTGAATAATTGGCGTCATTTCCGCCGTTTCTAAGCACAAAGGTCTTGCATGAGGTGATAGCCTCGCCGTTTACATCTGTAAAGCTATCCCAGAAAACTGTATCAAAAGAGCTTTTGCCGTAATCGTTTCGAGCATAAAGCCTGAACGACTTTTGATAATCCGCCCTAGACCAGCCGCCTTGTATCCTTATGCCGCAATCCTGAGAAATAAGGCTGTTGCCCTCGCTGTCGAAATACTCAACATAACATTCCTTTTCCCACTCTCTGCCACGCTGATTATAGTTTGCAGGGATAGAGCCGTTCAAAGGGTGGTCGGGATTTTCTTCGTCATATTCTTTGTATACGTCCCCAAGGCAGTAAATGCCCGTTTTTTCGTTGAAAAGCCCGTCAGGATCAGTGGTAATGGATACTATAGGCAGATCGTTATGATCTGCACTTGAAACGTCCACAAAATAAGTGGCAGTAACAGTTTTTCCGCACTTTCCGCTTGTACCCTCTGCGCAGGCTCTAATGACAGTGCCTTTATCAACTGCGCTTTTGTCAGGCAGTTTTATGCTGTCACGATAGTCAAGCTGTATTTTCATAGGGTCATAAGCCGAAAGGACATTTTCATCATCTGACCTGTCGTCAATTCTCAGGGCATTTTCATAGACCTTTCTTGTGTCCGACGTGGCAGGGTCGGTGCCGTCGGTGGTATAATACACCGTCTGACTCTCTCCTGCGGTTATCTCAAGGTCAAAAGCCTTTTCATAGCTACCTGCCGCCTGAGAAAACACAGGGGTATCTCCGATAGTTTTCTCTGCATTCGCCGCAAGAGGTGTAGGCTCTGAAACGTACATTTCACCCTTGACATTTTTAGAATAGCTCACGCCCTTGTTAAGCTTAGGCAATTTTATGCTCTCACACTGAAGCGAGTCATATTTCAATATTATCTCCGCTTCGCTTACCTTGCCTATGCTGAAATCAGCGTGAGGAAAATCAGCATTTTCAAAGCCTGCTGACGAGCAGTATACTATTATATAGTCATGGGCTTTAATGACATATCCGCCCAAAGGCTGATCTCCACCGCCATTTTTTGAAAGTGAAAATCCCGTAAGTGAAATATCTTTATTTGTAGGATTATATATCTCTATCCAATCGCTTGGTTCTCCATTTTTGTCCTGCATAGCTGTTTTCTTAGATGTTTCGCTGTTTGAGGGGCATATCTCGCTTATATATATTTTCGGCGGGCTTATTATAACTGCAGCGAGCATTACCACCGCCGCCACCGCCGCAAGACAAAGCCCTATCACGAAAGCCCTTTTTAGTCCCAATACAAAACCTCCTGCTCTGCAATATTACAGATATCATTATAGCCTTTTTTCACATTTCTGTCAACCAACTGCAAAACATACAAAATCCATGGGGATTTTCTCTGTGGCTTTTACTATTTCTACAATCCTTTTAACTTTTACTTGACAAACTTTTACGGCTGTGCTTTAATAGAGTAGTAGGGTAAAATCCCCGTAAATACGAAAGGAATGGTACATATATGAAGTTAAGAAAAGTTCTGGCACTTGCCGCTGCAGCGGTAATGGCTGTGGCTGCTCTTGCGTCATGCGGCGTTAAGGAGGACTCCTCAAACGATTCAAAGGCAGGCGGCTCATCAGAAAAGCACTATAAGATAGGCATTGTGCAGATAATGGAGCATACATCTCTCAACACTATCAGAGATGCTGTTATCGACAGACTTGCAGAGCTTGGCTATGTTGACGGCAAAAACTGCACTATCGACGCTCAGCAGGCTAACAACGAGTCAACAACTGTTCAGCAGATACTCGACCAGTTCAAGGCTGACGGTGACGATATCATCATCGCTATCACAACACCATGCGCACAGCTCGCAGCTCCATACTCTGAGGAGATACCAGTAGTATTCTCCGCAGTAACAGACCCTATCGGTGCAGGTCTTTGCGACTCGCTTGAAAGCACAGGGGCAAACATCACAGGCACATCTGACAAGCTCGCTATCACAAAGATACTTGACTTTGCGCTTGAAATGAAGCCTGAAATAAAAACTCTCGGTTATCTTTACAACACAGGCGAGGACAACTCAGTTTCAACCCTTAAAGAAGTAAAGGCTTACTGTGAGGAAAAGGGTATCACTGTTATCGAAGGCGCTGCTTCAAACACATCTGAGGTGCAGGAAGCTGCTCAGAACCTTGCCGCAAAGTGCGACGCTGTATTCTCACCTAACGACAACACTATTGCAGGCGCTATGGGTACAGTTACAGAAGTTATGAACAAGGCTAAAGTTCCAATGTTCGTTGGCGCTGACTCAATGGTAATGGACGGCGGTCTTGGCACTGTTGGTATCGAGTATTCCGACCTTGGTAAGGAAACTGCAAACATGGCAGCTCAGATACTCAGCGGCGAAAAGAAGGCTTCCGAGATACCAATAAAGGTATTCAACGAAGACCTCAGCACTTATATCAACAAGACAACTGCTGACACGATCGGTATCACTATTCCTGACGATATTGCAAACGGAGAAAAGACAGTTTACTTCGATTAAACTATTGCAAAATCAAATCAAACATAGTATAATAGTAGGGAGCGGGACTTTCGCTCCCTGCTATTTTTTATTGAAAGGAAAATTATATGAAACTGAATAAGAAAACAGTTATCTCGCTTATACCGAAAGCTGTGCTTTTGATCTTACTTCTTGTGATAATAAACACTCAGCTCACGGAAAGCGTTGTTACGGGAACATTTGAAAAGGGTCTTGTTTTTTCTATCCTTGCGCTTGGAATATTCATCTCATTCAGGATACTTGATATCCCTGACCTGTCGGTAGACGGAACTTTCACCCTTGGCGTTGCAGTATCAGTTATGCAGGCTTTCAACGGCGACCCTATCAAGGGCATACTGCTGTCAATAGTTGCAGGAGCTATCGCAGGAAGCGTGACGGGAATACTTATCACAAAACTCAACGTTCAGCCTATACTTGCGGGAATAATCACAATGACGGCTCTTTATTCCATAAACCTGAAAATCATGGACAGACCTAATATTTCACTCTATAAGAAAGATACTATATTTACAATAGCACAGAAATATTTCGGCGACTATTACAAGCTTGCAGCGGCAGGTATCGTGCTTGTTATTGCGGCTGTTCTGCTTTTCTGGTTTCTTAAAACTCAGGCAGGAATGTCACTTAGAGCCACAGGCGACAACGAATACATGGTAAGGGCTTCTTCAATAAACTCAGACAGAATGAAGATAATGGGCTTTGCCATTGCAAACGCTTTGGTATCCCTTTCAGGCGCAATGTACGCTCAGTATTCCTCGGCAGGCGACTCAAACAGCGGTACAGGTATGCTGGTGGTAGGCCTTGCTTCTATAATTATCGGTGAGATATTCTTCAGCAAGCACTCGATCCTCTGCGGAATACTTGCGGCGATATTCGGTGCGATAGCATACAGATTTGTTCTTGCTTTTGCAATGAATCTCGGTATGGACAGCAACTACACAAAGCTTTTCTCAGCCTGCATAGTTGCCCTTGCTATCTCTCTGCCTGCTATCAAGAAGTATATCACAAAGGCATACAAGCGTGTATGCAGTGACAAATAGGAGGTTTAAAATGCTTAAGCTTGAAAATATAAACATAACCTTCAACAAGAACACTGCCAACGAGCGTAAGGCACTCCAGCACATAGACCTTGATGTGGCTGACGGAGATTTCGTTACTGTAATAGGTTCAAACGGTGCAGGAAAATCCACACTTATGAACGTTATCAGTGGCAGCTACGAGGCTGACACCGGCAAGATATTCCTTGACGGAAAGAACATCACTCACCTAAAGGAGCATCAACGTGCAAGAACTATAGGCAGGCTTTTCCAAGACCCGCTGAGAGGAACTGCGCCAAACATGACCATAGAGGAAAATCTCGGCCTTGCCTACAGTCGTGGAAAGCGTCGTTCGCTGACTATCGGTATCAGGAAAAAGGACGTTTCAGTGTTCAGAGAAAGACTCAAGGAGCTTGACTTAGGTCTTGAGGACAGAATGAAAATGCCTGTGGGCTTGCTCTCAGGTGGACAGCGACAGGCGCTCACATTGCTTATGGCGACTATCGTTACACCAAAGCTTCTGCTTCTTGACGAACACACTGCGGCACTTGACCCTAAGACCGCAGAAAAGGTCATGAGGATAACCGAAAAGATAGTAAAGGAAAACGCACTGACTACTCTTATGATAACACACAACATTTCAAATGCCATTGAATACGGCAACAAGACTATCGTAATGAGCCAAGGCAAACTGCTTCTTACTATCGAGGGCGAGCAGAGAGCAAACATGACGGTGGAAAAGCTTATGAAGCTTTATTCCGACACCGCTGAGGACGAACTTTCAGACAAGATGATACTTCAAGAATAATCAGACATACAAAAAGCTGCGGAGGGAAAACTCCGCAGCTTTTACTTTTGTTCTTTCACATAAGACTAAACATATGTTATATCTATTCCTGCGATCTTTGCTCTGCCCTTTATGATAAGGATCTTTTCTTTTTCATCATAGGCTCCGTTAGGCTGGTCTATTCCGCCAAGAACGCAGTCGGCTTCCACCTTTATGCCCCAGTTCTTCGGGATATAAAGCTCCACTCCGCCGCAAAGCACATCAACATTCAGCTCGACTTCGTTTCCTGCCATATCGGCAGAATCAAAGTACACCTCCATACCGCTGTAACGGCAGCTTATGTCAACTCTTTTCAACACCTTTGAGGTTATATACTTTGTGCAGCCTGAAAATTTTGCGTCGATACGCACATATTCCCCGTTGTCTGAAGATTTATCCCATGCAGGATTATCGGTAGTGTGGGTGGTCCACTTGCTTTGGGTAAACCTGTAGCGGTAAGGGAAAATAAATGAAAATCCCACGCTGAGAAGCAGTGCCGCACCCAAAACAGGCCATGGGGTGAACTTCTCGATACCGAGAGTTTCGTCAAAGAGTATCGCCATGATAGCCATAGGGAAGAATATTCCCCAGAAGTTAAGGTGTCTGACGCTCGTTACGATAACAGGAACGAGAAGCAGTGAGATCACAACGCTCCACACGCTTACACTTCCAAGCAGACCTGTGCGGTCAAGGATAAGCGCAACGCCTGCAAGGATAAAGAACAAGCCCCATATAAGATTTTTGTTTTTCATAGAAATCTCCTTTCTCCAAGTCTGAGCTTCAAAAGCTTGTAATAGCTTCGTGAGGCGTAAAGCTGTTTGTGAGTGCCTGCAAAGCTTATAAGGCTTGCAGAGGTTATGTTTCGCTCAACGGAATAGATGTGCTTTACATTCACGATTGCTGATTTTGACACCCGCACGAACTTTCGTGGAAGTATCTCTTCAAGCTCGAAAAGCTTCATTTTGACCTGAAAAACGTCGTCAGAGGTATGAGCGTTAAGATTATGTTCCCCTGTTTCAAAAAACAGTATGGAATCAAGTGGAGGATAGAACTGAACTGCGTCTTTGAAAAAAGCTATCTCAGGATCGCCCTCTGCCGACTCCGCCGCCCTTTTCATTTTAAGCACACGTTCATCGGGCTGGGCGCACCTTATGACTATCTCGTCCTCAGACATATTCTCGTCTATCTCTATCCTGACCTTCACGCTTTCACCCCCGTTTTATCTGACAGCCTTATTATAATCTATTTTTCTTTTCATGTAAACCCCTTTTGGCTGACAGGTGCAGATTTCTATGCAAGAGGTAAATTTTATGGTCCAAAGGGGTGCTGACCATGCAGCACCCCTTTGATTTAGTTCTTTACCAGTAGCTTGCCTCGCTGCCTGTGCCGTTTTGCATATATTTGTATATGAGTTCAAAAAGCTCGCTGTTGTCAACATTGTTTTGTTCCATATAATCCACAACGCCCTGAGTGGTAAGACCGCTTGCATAGTCGCTGTTTCTAAGCACCATTGCAAACTCTGCCGCAGAGCAAGCCTTTGCAAAATTCTGTGACACAGCCTCTGTATAGTCAGAACACATAACAGACTTGTCTATAAGCTTGCTTTCGCTCGCCTCCGGGTCTTTATACCTCACTGAAACTGTGAGCATTTCTCCGCTGAGCTCGTTGGTTTCAGCCTTGCTCTCGTTATCCTGATATTTCAGCGACTTTTCATTGCCGTTATTTGGCACTATCTCATACAAAACCGTGACCTGCTGACCCGAGCCGATATCGCCTGCGTCCTTTGTATCGTCCTCAAAGTCCTCGTCATTGAGAAGTCTGTTTTCATAGCCCACCAGCCTGTATGCTGAAACATTTTCGGGATTAAACTCTATCTGCACCTTTGCGTCCTTTGCGACAGTGAAAAGAGTTCCGCTCATTTCTGTTACAAGCACTCTTTTTGCTTCGTCAACGCTGTCGATATAAGCATAGTTTCCGTTGCCGTTATCAGCAAGGGCTTCAAGCCTGTTATCCTTATAGTTTCCTGAGCCGAAGCCAAGCACTGAGAGATATACCCCTGAGTCACGCTTTTGTGATATAAGGTCGGTAAGCTCTTCTTCACTTGACAGACCAACGTTCAGATCGCCGTCAGTTGCAAGGATAACTCTGTTGTTGCCGCCCTCTATGAAATACTCCTCTGCAAGCTTGTAAGCTGTGGTAATTCCTGCCGCACCTGCTGTCGAGCCGCCTGCTGACAGGCTGTTAAGTGCTGAAACTATCGCCTCGCTGTTGTCGCCACTTTCGCCCTCAAGAACAACGCTGTCGCTGCCTGCATAAGTGACGATAGAAACTCTGTCATCAGCCCCAAGGTTTTCAGCAAGCATTGAGAAAGCCTGCTGAACAAGAGGAAGCTTATCCTCGTCCTCCATTGAGCCGCTCACGTCTATGAGGAAAACAAGGTTTGTAGGAACGTCCTTGACCTTTGCTTCCCTTGCCTGAAGCCCCACAAGCATAAGCTTTGCTTCACTGTTCCAAGGACAATCAGAAAACTCGGTATTTATAGACACCGCGCCCTCCGTAGGCTTTTCATAGTCATACTTGAAATAGTTTATGAATTCCTCTGTTCTCACAGCGTCAGGGTCGACCTCCCAACCATCATTTATCATTCTTCTCACGTTTGTGTAGGAAGCCGTGTCAACGTCTGTGGAAAAGGTGGAAAGCGGTTCGTCTGAAACGAGCTTATAGCCGTTTTCGGTCAGATGGTTATATTCCTCGGTATTGTAACCCCCTCCTATATTCGCCGTGCCGTCAGTATCTCCGGCTGTAACATTGCTGTATCTGTAGTTTTCCGCAGTTGTTCTTTCATTGTTATAGCTGCCGCTCTTTCTGCTCTCCGAGCCGTCATAACCGCTTCCGCATGAAGCAAGCATTGTCGCCGTCATCATAAGCGACAGAGTCATGGTCAAGTTTCTTTTTATGCTGTTTGAAGTTGTCTTTTTCATAGCTGTCATCTCCCGTAAAATAGCGTGGGCGATATGCCCTTGCGTTGTTAGCTACATAGTCCTCCACTTAGCAAGCAGGTCTTGCAGATCGTTTTTCGAGGAATATCTCATTCGGTCATAGAAATAATCGTTCTTGCTTTTCTGCGAGTCTTTAAGAATACCCGAATCATCGTAAAGACTTTTCCAACCGTTTTGAAAAACTATATCCCCGTCAAGAGAAATTTCTATCTGAGGTGCATTTTCAAATGCCATAGAATAAGTGCCGTTTTCTTTCCTCAGTGGTATGAAATATTCTCTGTTTTCCTGCATGATATAAGGGGTAGAGCTTTCAATGGTGATATTTGTTTTGCTTTCTTCTCCTGTCTTTGATACAAGGCTGTTTATTCTCAGGGTGTAATGTGCGCTGTCGCTGTCGAGTCTTGCTGAAAGCACTGTCACATCTGCAAAGAAGTCTGTATCTTCCAGAACGCTGTCCTCTGTGAAATAATCATCGCCCTTTGGAATGTAGCTGTCCTCATAAGCCTTTGTGTCTGTGTGGCTGAAACTGAGCTGTTCGTATGTCTTTTCTTCTCTGTTTTCAAGCCTAGCCTTGTCAGCCGTTTCTACGCTATGCTTTGAAACACTGTCCGACTCTGAGCGGATATCGGCGTAAAGGCTTACGCCGCCGATAATAAGCACGAGCGAGGCTGCTGCCGCTGCAAATTTTCTGTAATTTCTGCGACTTACTTTTATCTGTGTCTGATCTTTGTCCGTTTTGTTTTCAAGCTGTCCCTCTATCCTGTCCCAGAGCTTTTCCATGTCAGGGGCAGTATCAGAAATATGCTTTTTGTAAAGAAATTTTATGTTCTTAGCCATAGATACTGTCCTCCTTTATGGTCTTTTTTAGTTTGAAAACAGCCTGACGGTATTTCCATGTGACAGTACCCAGCGGCTTCCCCACTGCCCGACTTATCTCACGAAATGTCATATCCATTCCAAGCCTCATGTTCAGGATATCCCTTTCGCCCTCTGAAAGCAGCTTCAAAGCCTCCTCGAAGGTGAGCTTTCCGATCACATCGTCGTCTACCCGCATACTGTCCTGCTGTTCTTTGTGCCCTGCTTCTTCATCATCAAGGGTCGGCGTTTCGTGCCGCCTTTTTCTGATAAAGTCAAGAGCGAGATTTTTCGCCATTACAGTCAGATACCGCTTATGCCCCGTTCCCTTTCGGTACTGACCTGCGGTGTCCCATAGCTTTAGGAAAAAATCTGATGTCAGGTCCTCAGCGTCCTGAGGACTTTTCACAATGTCAAGCATGATGTTATATATCACCTTGCCGTAGCATTGATAGATCTCCCTAAGCCCGTTTTTGTCATTTTTCAGGATCAGCTCCACCCTGAAATCGAACTCAGTGTCGGTCAAGTCTTTCACACCCCTCGATAACTTATATACGATTCTGCACGGGAGATTTTATGGCAAAATAGTATACAAATTTTACTTTTATTTTTTGTGCATTGATAACAAACTTATGTACAAACACGATTGTGCCGATAAGATATTTTAGCACATTAAAGTGCTTCTGTCAAATAAAAGAACACACCCCCATCCATATGAACGAGGGTGTGTTCTTCGTGTGAAGATCTATGAGAAATTATTTGGAGAGGTCAATATTTCTTACAGCGTCCCTTACCTTAAGAACAAAGGTCGGAGAAACTGAAAGCTCGTCAATGCCCATTCTCAGGAAGGTTTCTGTGAGAGTAGTGTCAGCCGCAAGCTCACCGCATATACCTATCCATGCGCCGTTCTTGTGGGCATTCTCTGCGGACATCTCAATAAGTCTGAGTATAGCCTCATGGTGAGTGTCGCAGAACTGCTCTATATCAGGGTTCTGTCTGTCGCAAGCAAGGGTATACTGAGTGAGGTCATTAGTGCCAACGCTGAAAAAGTCCACAAGCTTTGCAAGCTTATCGCTTATGATAGCCGCCGCAGGGGTCTCTATCATGATGCCAAGCTCAACGCTGTCAGAAACTGTTATACCCTGTTCTTTAAGCTCAGCCTTGACTTCACCACACATAGCAAGGGCTTTTTCTACCTCTGAAACGCTAGTTATCATAGGGAACATTATGCCCAGATTGCCGTATACGGAAGCTCTGAAAAGCGCTCTGAGCTGAGTTTTGAATATCTCAGGTCTTGTAAGACAAATTCTTATTGCTCTGTATCCCAAAGCTGGGTTTTCCTCTTTTTTCAGACCAAAATAATCCACCTGCTTGTCAGCACCGATATCGAGCGTTCTTATGATGACCTTTTTCCCTGCCATGCTCTCAAGAACACGCTTATAAGCATGAAACTGCTGTTCCTCTGTAGGGAAATCTGAGTTTTCAAGATAGAGAAACTCGCTTCTGAAAAGACCTATTCCTCCTGCGTCATTGAGAAGCACAGCACCGATGTTGTCAACGCTTCCGATATTTGCATAAATGTTTATCTTTTTACCGTCCTTTGTGACATTCTCCTTGCCTTTGAGGGTCTGCAAAAGACGCTTTTTCTCCTCGTCTGCTTTCTGCTTTGCGGTAAGCTCAGCGGTAGTCTTTTCATCTGGGTCAACGAATATCTCCCCTGTAAAACCGTCAACGATAGCAAAGTCGCCGTCCTTTATTTCTGACAGGAATTTGCTTCCTACACCTATTACCGCAGGTATGTTCATATTTCTTGCAAGGATAGCTGTATGTGAATTTGATGAGCCATGTGCAGTAACGAATGCCAGCACCTTGTCTTTATCAAGAGATATAGTTTCGCTTGGTGCAAGATCATCGGCACAAACTATCATCTTGTCGTCACCTGCTGAGCCGTCGCTGACATTGCCAGTGAGGTTTGCGATGATCCTGTTGGAAATATCCTTTACATCTGCGGCTCTTGCCTGCATATAAGGATCGTCCATAGAAGCAAACATCTCCGCAAAGTTGTCTGCCGTCACTGCCACCGCATATTCTGCGTTGACCTTCTGGCTGTCGATGATATTCTCTATAGACTCGTTATAATCATCATCTTCAAGCATCATCATGTGTATCTCAAAGATCTGAGCGTTTGTTTCGCCCACCTCCCTGAGTGCCTTGTCATAAATGCTCTGGAGCTGTTCTGTTGCCGCCTGCTTGGCCTCGGCAACTCTTTTCTTTTCTCCCTCGCTGTCTTCTGTGTGAATACGTTTTATAGCGGTATCCTGCTTTTTGAATACTGAGATCTTACCCATTGCTACCGCACCGTAAACGCCTTTTCCTGTATACTTAGTCATAAATATCCGCCCCTTTTCTCATAGATCTTGTTATTTTTCACGCTGTTTCCAGCCGATGGGACGCCCCTGCGAACACGCCGCAGAAACGTCCCGTCGCGGTTGGGCGGCTTTGACCGCCCAGCTGACAGATAATAATTAAAGTGTTTCCTCAAAAAATGCCTTGAGTGCTTCGGAAGCCTTGTCCTCGTCTGCACCCTCGCAGGTAACAGTAACAGTATCGCCCTGCTTAACGCCAAGACCCATAAGAGCCATAAGCTTTGTGATGTTCACGCTCTTTCCGCCCTTTTCGATAGTGCAAACGCTCTCGAACTCCTTTGCTTTCTTTGCAAGAAGTCCAGCCGGTCTTGCGTGGATACCAACTTCGTCTGTGATAGTGTAGCTAAATGTTTTCATGATGAATACCTCCAAATAATTATTTTATCTTCAAGATCATATCTCCTGCCGAAACGCTGTTTTGTGCAACAGGTTCAACAGACGCATAATCGTCCGTGTTGCCTATTATCAAAGGCGTTGTCACCTTATAGCCTGCGGCTTTTATCTTATCCATATCAAAGCTTATGAGCAGGTCACCTTTTTTAACTTCCTGACCGTCGCTGACATGGGCTTCAAAATACTGTCCGCCAAGCTTTACAGTGTCGATACCGATATGGAGAAGTATCTCCACTCCATCGTCCGATACCATATTTACGGCATGCTTTGTGTCAAAAACGCTGTCTATCTTTCCGTCGCATGGAGCGTAAAGCTTGCCCTCTGACGGCTCAACGGCTGCGCCCTCGCCGAGTATCTTTTGTGAGAACACATCGTCCTCAACGTCCTCAAGCTTAACAGCAGTGCCGTTCATGTGGGAGTAAAGCGTTATTGTCTTGCCGTTAGTTTCTGTGTTTTCTGCACCCTCGGTCTGCGGTTTTTCTTCTATTTTATCAGAAGCTTTCTCAGTGCCGATAATGCTGTCAGGGTCGTCGCTGTATGGTGAATCAATAAAATCCTCAAGATCTGATTTTATAACTGAGACCTTTGGTCCGTAAATGACCTGAACGCCGTTGCCCTTGTGGATAACGCCCGAAGCACCGCTGGCCTTGAGCATATCGTCCATGACCTTTGAGGCGTCATTTACTGTAACTCTAAGTCTTGTTGCACAGCAGTCAACGTCTGAAAGGTTATCTTTACCCCCAAGACCTTTGAGTATCATTGCGCTTACAACGTCTGAAGCCCTCTTGTCTGTGCTCTTTACCTTTGCCGCCTTAGCCTCGTTCACGTCGCTTCTGCGATAAAGCTTAGGTTCAACGTCATCAGGCTCTCTGCCAGGTGTTTTAAGATTCATCTTTGTTATCATAAAGTAGAACACAAAATAGTAAACAACTGCATAGATAAGCCCCACAACAACTATCCATATCCAGTGGGTCTTTGCGTTGCCCTGCAAAATTCCGAAGAGGGTCATGTCTATAAGTCCACCTGAGAACGTCATTCCAACGCCAACGTTAAGAATGTGCATAAGCATATAGGAAAGTCCTGCCAACACACAATGAACAGCGTACATAAGAGGAGCAACAAACAGAAATGTGAACTCCAAAGGCTCTGTTATACCTGTAATCATTGAAGTAAGAGCCGCTGACAGAAGCAAGCTTCCTACTACCTTTTTCTTTTCAGGACGAGCAGTTTTGTACATTGCAAATGCTGCAGCAGGAAGACCAAATATCATGAACGGGAATTTTCCTGCCATAAATCTTGTTGCCGATACTGAGAAAACTTCTGTTGACTTTGAAGCAAGCTCTGCAAAGAATATGTTCTGTGCGCCTGCTACCATGTTGCCGTCTATCATCATCGAGCCGCCAAGCTCTGTCTGCCAGAAAGGCATATAGAAAACGTGATGAAGTCCGAACGGGATAAGAGCACGTTCAAGTATTCCGTATATCCATGTGCCTGCATAGCCTGAGTTGAGTACAAGCACGCCAAGCTTTGAGATACCAAGCTGTACGATAGGCCACAGATAGAACATTATGATACCAACGATAAGGTATGTGACAGTTGAAACGATAGGAACAAATCTTGTTCCGCCGAAGAATGAGAGCACCTGCGGAAGTTCTGTTTTATAGAACTTGTTGTGCAGTGCCGCAACGCCAAGTCCTACAAGGATACCGCCGAAAACGCCCATTTGCAGCGTGGTGATACCAAGCACTGACGTTGTGGAGTTTTCTGCCATTGCCTCAACGCCGCCCTTTGCGGTAATAAGTGCGCTGATAGTGGTGTTCATTACGATATAGGCGATAGCACCCGAAAGGGCTGCGACTTCTTTTTCCTTCTTTGCCATTCCGATAGCAACGCCCATTGCAAACAGAAGCGCAAGGTTATCGAAAACGGCGCTTCCCGTTTTGCTCATTATGTCGAGTATAGTGTAAAGCACACCGCCCTCATAGATGAATTTGCCAAGATGATAGGTTTCGATAGTTGTGGCGTTGGTGAAAGAACTGCCTATTCCAAGAAGCAGACCCGCCACCGGCAGCAGTGCGATAGGGAGCATGAAAGAGCGTCCCACACGCTGCAATACGCCGAAAATTTTATCCTTCATAATAATAATATCCTCCAAAAAAATTATATCTCAGGCGAATTATCATTATGGTACCGTTAATGATAATACCGCAGCGAATACATTATATATAAGCTGTGGCAATAATGCCTATCCACTTATTTTCTTCAGATGAATCGAAAGAGTTATCATTTCATCTTCCGATATAGTTTTAGCATAATTCTTCAAAATATGATCCTGCATATGCTTTGCGCATTTATACTGCTTTTTGAATTTCTTTTTTATGATATCAGCGAACTCCTCGTCCCTGCTGAGAACATTAGGAAGCTCCTGAGATTTGAAGAGTCTTTTCGCAAGATATTTTAAATGCACAAGAAATCTTTCATATGCCACCGAGTTCTTGTTTATCTTCCCTGCCAGACAAGCGTCCGCTATCTCAGCACAGTTGTTCACCATTTTAGTGATATCCTGTATCTGTTCCATTTTTGTGCCGAGCCTTGCGTTTATTATGTGCATTGCGATAAAGCCCGCTTCATCACCCCTCAGCTCAACGCCCAAACGCTGGTATATCTCCGCCACGCAATATCTTCCAAGAGCCAGCTCTTTAGGAAAGCAATCGCTTATGGCGTCCATGAGAGGATTATCAAATTCAAGCCCCTGCTTTTTTCTTTCAATGGCAAATGAGATGTGGTCTGAAAGTGTTATTATGAGCGACTCGTTTAGCTGTCCGTCGATATGTGAAGAAATATAGTCCACAAGATCTGCCGTAAGCTTTATATGCTCATATGGTATCTCGGTCAGGCACTCGATAAGCCTTTTTCTAAGCTCTGAGTCTGTGACAAGATACATTTTCTTAATCTTATCCTTATCAGGCTCGTCGCCTTATTTTTTTCCGAAGCCTATCCCCTTGCCTGAGATTATCTGCTCTTTTCCTTTATCGTCTATGACGCTTACGGTGTTATTATTTATCACCTTGATTATTTTCATTAAAAATCCCCCTATAAAATAAAAAAACCAACCTTAATACGAACTCACACAATATGTCCGTACAAAGTTGGTCATGCCCAGTCTATAAATGAAAGGTAACACTCCAATAAAAGATGTTATGTATCAATTTCACTATAATTATATTAACACACCTATATTTATTTGTCAACAGCACACATAAAATTTGTTTTCTGAATCTGTTTTTTTAACAAATAAACTCATTTTGTTTTGTATAAAACCTACAATTATCAGCCTGAAAAGTACAAAAAGCCGTGGAAACACTACTGTTCCCACGGCTTTCGGTATGTTAAGAGAGTATCTGTATAGCTTTATTACTTTGTCATAAGCTCGCAAACAAGGTTTGCAAACTCAACAGGGTTGTCGATAGACATGCCCTCGATAAGCAATGCCTGATCGTAAAGAAGCTTTGCATAGTCTTTCAGCTTGTCCTTATCGTTAGCATAGAGGTCTTTCAGCTTTTCAAAGATAGGGTGGTTTGGATTTATCTCCAGTGCCTTTTCAGCCTTTACCTTATTGCCGTCATTCTGAGGCATAGCGTTGAGGACCTTCTCCATTTCGATAGTTATGCTGCCGTCTGATGAAAGACAAACAGGGTGAGTTTTAAGCTTCTTTGAAAGACGAACAGTCTTTACCTTGTCAGCGATAGCTTCCTGCATGAAAGCGAACATATCCTTGTTCTCTTCGTCAAGCTTTTTAGCCTCTTCCTTTTCTTCCTCTGTGTCAAGGTCGAGATCAGCGTCGCTTATGGACTTGAAAGGCTTGCCGTCATAGTTTATCATCACCTTGATAGCGAACTCGTCAACGTCCTGTGTAAAGTAAAGAACTTCATAGCCCTTATCCTTGATCTTTTCAAGCTGAGGGAGCATTTCGATCCTTTCCTTTGTTTCGCCGCAAGCATAGTAGATCTCTTTCTGATCTTCTTTCATTCTTGAAACATACTCTTTGAGTGTAACGTTCTTGCCGTCAAATGAGGACGGGAACATAAGGAGATCTTTCAGAGTTTCGTTTGCAGCGCCGTATGACTGATAAATGCCAAACTTGAACTGAAGCCCGAATACGCTGTAGAACTTCTCATACTTCTCACGGTCGTTTTTCAGAAGCTTTGCAAGCTCGTTCTTTATGGACTTTTCAAGGTTCTTTGCGATTATCTTGAGCTGTCTGTCCTGCTGTAAAAGCTCACGGGAGATGTTCAGTGAGAGATCCTCAGAGTCAACAACGCCCTTTACAAAGCTGAACCAGTCAGGAAGCAGGTCTGCACATTTTTCCATTATCATTACACCGCTTGAATAAAGCTGGAGTCCCTTTTCATAGTCCTTTGAGTAATAGTCAAAAGGCGCACGGGCAGGTATATAAAGCAGTGCATCATATGTGGCAACGCCCTCGTTCTTTGAGTGGATATGAGTTACAGGAGGCTCATAGTCACCAAACTTCTCCATATAGAAGTTGTTATAATCCTCGTCTTTAAGCTCGCTCTTGTTCTTCTTCCAGATAGGGGTCATGCTGTTAAGGGTCTCGATAGCCTTGTGTACCTCAGGCTCTTTACCCTCCTCATTATAATGAGTATGCTCGACTTCCATTCTGATAGGGAATCTGATGTAGTCAGAATATTTCTTTACAAGCGACTGTATCTGATACTGATCAAGATATGTTGAATACTTCTCGTCATCAGTATCGTCCTTGAGTTTAAGTGTGATAGTTGTACCGACGCCGTCAGGCTTGTCACACTCTTCTATTGTGTAGCCCTCAACACCGTCAGATGTCCACTTATAAGCCTGATCTCTGCCAAAAGCCTTTGTTACAACAGTAACTTCCTTTGCTACCATAAAAGTAGAATAGAAACCTACACCGAACTGACCGATGATATCAACATCGTCCCCAAGGTCATTGTCTTTCTTGAAAGCGAACGAGCCTGAGTTTGCGATAGTACCAAGGTTGTTTTCAAGATCCTCCTCTGTCATACCGATGCCGTTATCAGAAACTGTAAGCGTTCTGTTTTCCTTGTCGATAGCGATATTGATAGCGAAGTCGCTCTTTTTCATTCCCACAGAAGTGTCTGTCAGGGACTTAAAATACAGCTTATCAATAGCGTCGCTTGCATTTGAGATTATCTCTCTGAGAAAAATCTCCTTATGAGTGTAGATCGAATTGATCATCATATCAAGCAGTCTTTTGGATTCTGCCTTAAATTCTTTTGTCTGCATAAAATCTCGACCTTTCCTTAATAATATTTTACTTTCTTTGAATACTGTTCCATATAATTAGCACTCTATCTATCTGAGTGCTAATTATATTATACAACAAGGTTGATAAAATGCAATAGTTATCACAAAATTTCTCTTATTTATTTACAAATCCATAACATTTCATCACATACCTGACAAAATACCATTTGCAAAAGCACCATGTTGTGTGTTATAATATATAGACAAGACCGAACAAGGGAGGAATAATATTTGACTACCAAAAAGTCTGTTTCTCTGCTGACCCCTGAAAAACAGCAGGAAAAGAAACTTCTTACTATAGATTGCGTGAAAATTTCACTTCTGCTCATTTTATACAACCTGCTAAACAGGATATTCGCAGTGTTATTCTTTTACGTTGCATACACTTATCACTCAGGAAAATTCACTCTTAGCTACTCGGCAGTTCTCAGCTATCTGAAAAAGCAGACCGCTTTTATAAGCTCAACTACTTTTTCCATGACGGCAAATTTGTTTATCACTCTTATGAGCGTGCTTGTTTTTGGGATAGTTTTTGCTATACTTTTCCGAAAACGAGAATCAAGCTTCATAAAGCCGAAAAAAGGCACGGCAGTAAAAGGGTTAAAATGGTTTTCAGCCTGCTTTGTGATAAACATTCTGCTGTCACAGCTCATATCTATCCTCACGGGTATACTTGGTCAAAACGGAGTGACAGTTCCCACAAGCGATTTTTCCATTCATCAGCCCTCTGCCATTGCAGTAATAGTGCAGTTCTCATACGTTGTGATAATAGCCCCTATCGTGGAAGAATTTATCTACCGTGGAGCGATCCTCACGGCTCTAAGCCTATACGGAAGGGGTGCGGCGGTGCTTTTCTCGGCACTTGCATTCGGACTTATGCACGGAAATATCCCTCAGGCGGCTTCGGCATTCGGCACAGGACTTGTTTACGCTATTATCGCCGCAAAGTGCGGCTCGATACTGCCAACAGTTATAATACACTGTCTAAACAATCTGCTTGCAAACTTCTCGTCCATATCTGATGCAATAGGGCTTGAACACTATGAAACCTTCATGAGCGTTGCTGAGATAGTCATAGGTCTGGTAGGCTTTATGGTTCTTTTCACAAGCCTTAAAAAGCTTATCATTGATGACAGCGAAAACGTGCTTACACCGAAAGAATGTCGCAGATATGTCTTTACAAACCCTGCCACTATAGTATATATGCTCTGCCTTATCATACCGATAATAAAGAGTCTTGTCCAAGCAAACAGCTAAAAATCACAAACAAAAAAACGGGTGACTGCCAATAACAAATTGACAGCCACCCGATATTTTTTTATCCAAAAAGCCTATTAATAAGCCTTGCCCCAAAGCACCATATGTTTCGCAGGCTTTCCACAGCATACGCAGGTATCTGCTATCTCTTCCTGCTCGAACGGGATACATCTTGAACCTACTCCTGTGAGTTCCTTTACCTTATCCTCGCAAGCTTCATCGCCGCACCACATTGCCTTAACAAAGCCGTCGCCCTTTTCCTCAAGAGCCTTTGTTATCTCGTCAAGTGTCTTGCAAACATAGGTACGTCTTTCTCTGTTTTCAAGTGCCTTCGCATAAAGACCATCATGAACAGCCTGAAGTCTTTCATTTACTGTTTCAACAAGCTCACCAAGCTTGCAGAATACCTTTTCTCTGTTGTGTCTTGTAACAAGCACACACTGATCGTTCTCAATATCCTTTGGACCAATTTCAAGTCTTACAGGAACGCCCTTCATCTCATACTGTGCAAACTTCCAGCCAGGTGACTGCTCTGAATCGTCGAGCTTAACTCTTATGCCTGCATTTTTAAGTGTGTTGTAAAGCTCGTTAGCCTTGTCAAGAACGCCCTCTTTGTGCTGTGCTATAGGTACGATAACTACCTGAACAGGTGCAACAGCAGGTGGCAGAACAAGTCCGTTATCGTCGCCGTGTGTCATTATAACTGCACCGATAAGCCTTGTCGTAACGCCCCATGATGTCTGGAATGGGTGTGCAAGCTTATTATCTCTTCCAGTATAAGTGATATCGAAAGCCTTTGCAAAGCCATCGCCAAAGTAATGCGAAGTGCCTGCCTGCAAAGCCTTGCCGTCGTGCATAAGAGCCTCAATAGCGTACGTTGCTTCTGCACCTGCGAACTTGTCGCTCTCTGTCTTTCTGCCCTTTACGACCGGCATAGCAAGCTGCTTCTCGCAGAAATCAGCGTATACGTTGAGCATTCTCTCTGTCTCCTCGATAGCCTCCTCAGGTGTCTCGTGGATAGTATGACCCTCCTGCCACAGGAACTCTCTTGAACGAAGAAATGGTCTTGTTGTTTTTTCCCAACGTACAACAGATACCCACTGATTGTAAAGCTTAGGAAGATCTCTGTAGGAATGAACTATATTAGCATAATGCTCGCAGAAAAGTGTTTCAGACGTTGGTCTTACGCAAAGTCTGTCTTCAAGCTTTTCACTTCCGCCGTATGTTACCCAAGCTACCTCAGGAGCAAAGCCCTCAACGTGGTCTTTCTCCTTCTGAAGCAGGCTCTCAGGAATAAACATAGGCATACAAACATTTTCATGACCAAGCTCCTTGAACTTTGTGTCAAGTATATGTTGGATATTCTCCCATATTGCGTAGCCGTAAGGTCTTATTACCATACAGCCCTTTACGCTTGTATATGAAACAAGCTCAGCCTTCATACATATATCAGTATACCACTTTGCGAAATCCTCGTCCATGGAGGTTATCGCGTCAACCATTTTCTTATCCTTAGCCATTTATAAAACCTCTTTCTTATATCATTCAGGCATTGTCATTATTCTTGTTGCCGTCGTCTTTTTTAACAGCTTCACTGCTGACATTCTTCTTTTTCTTTTTAAAATTAAGAGCATAGATATCCTCGTTATATATCTTATAGTTGGGATCCCAGCCGTCAATGTGGGACTTATCAAATATGCCCTGTACCTTATAGTTCTCAGGATCATTCCCTGTATTCTCACCGTCCACCCTTTCGGGATCGTCCTTTTCGGCAAGCTCAGGGTGACGTTTTTCAATAAATCGTGCTATTTTTGGAGTGATAAGGCAGGCAATGACGATAAAGGTCATTATTACGACACAGCCTGCTGCCAGCTTCAACAGCAATAGCAGTAATTCTTTATTCAGACAAGTCACCTCTTTTCGCAAACATAAAGTTATTATAGCACAATTATTATCCAAATTCAAGAGGTGAAATATGAATTTACCGCCATTTCTGACCTTTAGCACGAAAAAAGGCGGAACAAAGTCCGCCTTAAAGCATTTTCTTTCGTTTGAAAAAGATTATACACACTATCACTACTATTACACTAAGGGCTATAACACCCGGATACCCCTCTTTAAGTTCGGGCATATTCTGAAAGTTCATGCCATACCAGCCCGTGATAAGGGTCAGAGGGAAAAATATAGTGGATATGACCGTAAGAAACTCCATATTCTTGTTCTGCTGAGCATTGACATGGGACTGATAAGCGTCTCGCACCTGCGTTGCATATTCAAGAAGATGTACAGTTCTGCCCATGAGCCTGTCGGCACGGTCTGAGATAGTGCCGAAATATTTTTTCTGCCTTTTCTCAAAGAAGCCGTTCTCGTCCTCTTCAAGCTCTCTGCCCAGATCCATTATTTCATCATAGTAGCTTCTCAAAATAAGAAGCTCTTTTCTGATAGGCGTTATGGTTTCAAGAAAATCGTCCGTCTTGCCATCGTTTACGTTCTCCTCAAGCTCCATAAGCTTTTGCTCATGTTCCGCAAGAAGCTCGGTGTCACGGAGCATAAATTCGCTGAAAAAATTGTAGATAAAATGCTCCCTGCTCTCTCCCTGATTATGCCTGCTTCTCTGTATGCGTTGGACTAACCTGAGTGAAAACTCCTCATCGTCTATTATCACCATGTTTTTGTTGTCGATAAAAAACTGTATCCTGTGTCGGCTTCCCTTTATGTCAAGAAGCTTGGGTATAGAAAGCGTGCCTGCCAGACAGAAAGGCTGTGATTCTATCTTACAGAACACAACGTCACGCAGGGATATCACGCCCTCGTAGGTTATGTTCGCCGTTCTGAGGGTTTCCTCTGCGTGAGCAGAGTCGGTAATAAACACAGCCGAGCAAGTTTGCTCGCTTAGCTGTGTCGGTGTTATTTCTTCAAGTGAACCCTTCAGGGCAAATATTGTCATTTATCCTCGACCTCCGCCTTTGAAGCTCTTTCATAGGCAAGGTCATAGAAAAGTTCCTGAGAATTGAGCGGCTCCTTGCCGTCTGAAACAAGGGTATATTCCCCGTCAGAGTCAAGCTCTCTTGCCTGACAATTATCTGCAAGCATTTTGTCGAACATCATGCTTATCTGAGACTTGATATCCTCGTCAAGAATAGGTGTAGCGACCTCAACACGTCTGAGGGTATTTCTTGTCATAAAGTCTGCGGAAGCAATATATATCTTTCTTCCCTCGCCCTTGCCAAACATATAGATACGGGAATGTTCAAGAAAACGTCCTACAATGCTTATTATCCTGATGTTGTCAGTTTCGCCCTCAACGCCTGGGATAAGACAGCATATGCCTCTTACCACAAGGTCTATCTTAACGCCTGCTCTTGAAGCTTCGATAAATCTGTCGATTATCTTCTTATCAGTGAGAGAATTTATCTTCACGCCAATATAGCCCTCTCCCCCTGATTGTGCTATGGCTATCTGCTCGTCTATCATATCAAGCACCTTGTTTTGCAGACAATTCGGTGCAACAAGAAGCTTGTCAACGCTCTTTACAGTATCGTCAGAAGCAAGAGCATTGAACACGTCTATAGCGTCCTTTGCTATGTCCTTATCGCAGGTCATAACTGACAGGTCGGTATAAAGTCTTGAAGTTTTCTCGTTGTAGTTTCCGGTGCCTATCTGAGTATAATACTCGGTCTTTGTGCCTGAACGCTTTGTGATAAGACAAAGCTTTGAATGTACCTTATAGCCCTCCAGACCATAGATAACAGTACAGCCAGCCTTTTCAAGTCGGCGTGACCACTCGATATTATTTTCCTCATCAAATCTCGCCTTAAGCTCCACCAATACAAGAACGTCCTTGCCGTTCTCTGCGGCTTCACAAAGGGCTTCGACCACCTCACTGTGCTTTGCCACACGATACAATGTCATTTTTATAGACACCACATTTTTATCGTCAGCCGCCTCACGGAGCATATTGATAAAAGGCTTTATGCTATCAAAAGGATAAGAAAGCAGTCTGTCTTTCTTTTTTATCTGCGGCAGGATCGGCTTGTTATCGTCAAAGGCAGTAAACCTCTGCGGAACTCTCTTTTTATAGAAAAGCTCGGTTTTCTGTCTGAGTATATCCTGTATCTGGAACAGAAATGACAGATCAAGAGGAGTGCTGTTTCTGAAAACAGATTTTTTATTCACTTCAAGCTGTTTGCAGAGCAGGTCAACGATATTGTTATCAAGCTGCCTTGAAAGCTCCAGTCTGACAGGTGCAAGACGCTTTCTTTTCTTTATAAGGTCAGCCATGAACTCACGGTAATCAAGATCTTCGTCGTAAAGTGCGTCAGCGTCGATATCAGCATTCCTTGTAACTCTTATAAGCGACTTTGACTTGACGGTGTAGCCCTTGAAAATTTTAGGTACATAGTGGAGGATAAGCTCTTCAGAAAGCATATACTTGCCTGTTGAACCGACCTTTATAAGACGTGGGAAGACCTCGCTTCCGCAGGAGATAACACCCAGCTTCTCCTTGGAATTTTTGCTTTCAAGGACAACTGCGGCATAGATATCCTTATTTTTAAGGAAAGGGAAAGGCTGTCTTTTTCCCACCACCATAGGCGACAGGAGCGGAGCTATCTGATTAATAAAATACTGTTCCAACTGAGAATTTTCCTCCGCTGTAAGCTTGGAAAAATCAACAAGAGCAACGCCCTGCTCAGCTATTTTCTTCATAAGGTCAGCGTAGATCTTATTTTTACGCTCGTTAAGCTCGCCCACTCTAGCGATAACGGCTTTGAGCTGTTCCTTAGCGGTCATATTTGTTTTATTTTCCCTGCTGTCTGGATCGACCTCCATCTGGTCAGTAAGCGAGCCTACACGAACCATAAAGAACTCGTCCAGATTGCTCTGATAGATAGAAGCAAAAGAAAGTCTTTCACAGAGTGGCACGCACTCACGCTCAGCCTCCTCAAGGACTCTTTCATTAAATTTCAGCCATGACAGCTCTCTATTCATAAACACATTTTTCATTGTGCCATACTCCTTTTATTATGATATCAAAACACCTATACTTATTTAATATATTATATCACAAAACGGCAAACTGTTAAAGAGTTTTAAGCAAATTTCATGTAAAATATTCTTATTATACACTTCCTATATTGTATCAGCACACAAAAATTATGCAAAATGCCGCATTTGCTTTTTTAGCAAAAGCATAATACTGTGCAAAAAGGCAAAAATCAAAAAAGTCCAAACTTTTTGCGCAAAAAAGGTTGACAACGGGGCATAAATAGTGTATAATAATCAAGTCGCTATGAGAAACGCATATGGCGGTATAGCTCAGTTGGCTAGAGCACTTGGTTCATACCCAGGGTGTCACCGGTTCAAATCCAGTTACCGCTACCACATTTCTCATAGCGAAAAATCGGCCCGTTGGTCAAGAGGTTAAGACGCCGCCCTTTCACGGCGGAATCATGGGTTCAATTCCCGTACGGGTCACCACACACAAGGCTCTCAAATGACGATATATCGCCATTTGAGAGTTTTTCTTTTACCCTAATACGGCTTCTGTCCTTTACTTGTCCTTTATACAGCTTCGGACTGTCCTTTGCCCGTGTCGTGCTTTTTGAAGTCAAGCACTGATGCGATAGCATCTCCTGCCCTCGCTTGAGCCTGATTGAATACATGACAGTAGATAGAAGTCGTGGTTGTTATCGTCGAGTGACCTAACGCTCCCGACACGGTGGCTGCGTCTACACCCTCGTTGATGAGAGCCGATGCATAGAAGTGTCTCAGGGAGTGAATGTCACAGAAACGGAAATTGTTTTCTTCACAGAATTCTTTCAGCCAGAAATACGGTGTATTGTTGTTCATCGGTCTGCCGTCCCACTTTACAAACAGGCGGTCATAGTCCTGCCACTTCGTATCGAGCTTCTCACGTTCCTCGTCCTGTTCTGCCTTATACTCACGGAGCAAGTCTATGACGCTCTGAGGGAATTTCAGCGAACGCTGAGACTTCTTTGTTTTGGTAGTGTCAGTATAGATACCCTTTGAAGCGGTGTAATTGCTTGTCCTGCGGACGCTGATAACGTTATGCTTCCAGTCGATGTCCTTCCATTCAAGACCGAGCATCTCTCCACGTCTGAATCCGCTGTATATCGCCAAAGTAAAGAAAGTGCGGTATTTCAGCGGTGCGGTTTCAAGGAGCTGAAAGAGCTGTGCGACTTCTTCGAGAGTGTAGATGTCCTTCTCTTTCTTCTCACCCTTCGGAACGGTAACACGCTTGCAGGGGTTGTCGGTGAACATTTCCATCTTCACAGCGTAGCTGAACACATCGCTGATGAAGCTGAGGTGATGAACTGCTGTCTTTCTCGACAGCGGTCTGCCGTTTTTCAGGCTTTTGCCGTTAAGTGCCAGATCGTTGATAAACTGCTGGATATGACGGCTGGTGATCTTGTCAAGTCGCAGATGTCCGATCGCAGGATACACTCTCACAGTAAGCTGTTTCATACGCTCATAGGACGTATTTCTGAGGTTGAGTTTCGAATACTCCTCAAACCACTGTTCAGCAAAGTCCTGAAATTTGATATTCGCCGTGACCTGACCTTTCATGCACTTGTCCTCAAAGAGGATCGCCTGCTTCTGAAGCTCTTTCTCGATCTGCTTCTTGTTCATACCGTCCGCAGGCTTCCATGTCATGGTCTGCACGACCTGATTACCTGATGTATCATATCCGCAGGAAACTCTGATCTGATAAGAGTTTCCTCTTTTTCTTATCGTAGCCATAAGTTGATTCCCTTTCTGTCAACATAGATTTTATGGCATACTCCTGTTACTCTAATGTTAGCGCACTATCGGGCTTTTGTCAAGAGTTTTTCTATCTTTTTCGGGAGTATGCCGAAATCCATGTTCATGTTCTATGGTGTTTGTGGATTTTCTGTATGCTGACGCTCAAACAGCGTAAAATCGCCGTTCTCAGCGTACAGAATTATCCGTTTGCTGTCTGTCCGTTGAAGTAGGCAAGCAAGTCTGCCTTGTTGATGAGCATTTTGCCGTTCACACCGTCACCCGTTCTCAGATACGGCAGTTTTCCCTGCTTGATGAGCTTGCGGACGGTATGCTCGGACAGCCCCCTGACCGCTTCGGTACATTCCTTGACGGTCAGCATCTCAACAGCTTCGGACTTGACCTCAGACACCTGGTCGGGATCATTGGCTTCGATAAGTTCGCTCAGGATATTTACGAGCTGAGCGATAAGCTCGTTCTTTCTGTTTGTTGTCATAGTTGTAAAAACCTCCATAGCAGGTACTTCCCCTGCTTTCTATCTTGTTTATATGTTATTCCAGCACGTTCTTTCTTGTTGTGCTGTTATATTTGTACTGCTGATAATCGGTACTCAGCCCGCAGGCAGAAATAAAAGCCTCAGCCTTTTTCAACTTGCAGGACAGCTCGTCCTCACGGCTGATACGCTTTGTTTCCTTTTTCAGCTTCTCACGGGTGAAAATTCCCTTTTGCTCTTCGGCTTGCTTGTAGGAAGCGAGTTTCGAGGAAACAGCAGACAGCTTTGCTTTCAGTTCATCACGCTCCCGTACAGCTTCATCACGTTCCTTACGGAGCTTCTTTGTCTGCTTCTGCGATGCAACTTCTTTCCTTGCAAGGTCGGTGACGTTCTGCCAGTCCTCCTGTGACACTGTGACCTTACCGCCGAACACGGTCTTGCCCGTTTCAATGCTGTCGATCTCCGCAAGTTTAGCAGTTTTCTCCTTGACAGCTTTAAGCATTTCTCGCTTCTCGCCAAGTTTCGCTTCGATCTGAGCATTTTGCTCTGCCAGCTCGTCCGCCTGCCGACGCTGTTCCTTGTACTCCTCAACTTCAAGCGTACCTCTCGCCTTTTCGGGAGCAAGGGGCTTGATACCATGTTCAAGGCATATCTTATTCAGCACCTCGACCTCGGCAGCTCTCCACTTTGCAATAGCCATTTTGCCCTCGCCGTAACCCATCTCTTTGAGAGCCTGGGCAATACCGTTCTGCGTGTCCTGACCTCTTGTGTAATGCCCGACAGGAATGTAGTCGATGTGCAGATGTGGCGTGGCTTCGTCCATGTGCAGGACAGCGTTAAAAACGTAGAAGTTAGGGTTGCGATTCTGAAAACCTTCCATGTACTCTTTCAGGCAGTCAGCCACGAGCTGAAAGTCCTCAGTACCGTAACCCGAATCTTCCTTTTTGCCGATCTGAACCACGTCCTCATAGAAACTCTTACGCTTGTCGGCTGCGGTGCGGACTGTATTACACGGCTTGACACCAAAGAGGTGTTCGTAGTAGCTGCCGTGAATCTTGCGATCATTACGCTTTTGTTTTGCGTTATAACGCTCGGTGGATTCCTTGAAAAGCAGATTGTATGCTTCGGCTATCGGCTGGCACACGAAAGTGATATTGTTGGGTGTGCGAAACACGTCAACATTGTCCGCCACGAACTCCCGATTATTATGGGCAATCGAACCCTTGCCCTGACCAAATGAGATTCTTTTCTCTTTCATAATTCGCCTTTCTTGTTCATTGGATTTTCTTCTCTCTTTCTATGAAATCCAATCAAAAAATCATAGGCATCAACTCCTTTCATGACCGCTGAGGCGGAAGCCCTGACGGGCAATTTTCCCTGAACGACACAAGTGATGGTCGCAGGAAAAAAGCTGCGGAGCAGCGGTTACAACGGTGCAGAGCGCCGCTTGTAACCCCAAGAACTACTCCGCCCTGCGGGGCTATCCCTGACGGGAGAAGAACGGCTGACGGAGCAGCCGAAAACGTGGGTACATTTATTCAAAAATCCGCATTACATTTTTTGAAAATCGACATTTCAAAAATGATGATTTTTCTCAAAACCTAAAGCTCAAAAATGAGCGAAAGTTAGTGCTGATTTTTTCACGAACTATTATTCAAAAATGAATAATAGCCAGTCCCGATTTTAGAACGGAAGCTCCTCCTCGACACCGAGAGTTTCGAGCAGATACTCGATCTCATTTTTATAGAGAAAGCTCTCATAACCGTTGAGGTAGTGAATGTTGCGAGCAACAGCTTCACGAATATCCAAACCGCTTCTTTCTTCAAGCAGAGAAGTCAGCGCTTTTATCTTTTCCATATCGACCATATAGCACACCCCCCCTTTTCAAAAAAATGCTCAACCAACATCAACCGACAGCAACCAACATTCAGTTCTGTCTCTTGCAAAAGCTGTAATACCGCAGTTCCAATGTCAGCCACCACAAAAACCACAAAATCCAACGGGATTCAGATATGGGGATTCACATAAACCATCTGAGCTTTTTTGTTGTGGGCGGCGGTCACATCTTTGTAGGCGACATAGCCGTACTCGGCGAGGGTGTCAAGCACAGAATAGAAGTCCTTTGCAGTCGGGAAAAGATTGCATCGGCAGGCGTGGTAAAGGTCGGATTTCAAACCCTGTCTGATATTCTTAGTCTTGAAGATCTGGATTATCTTCTCAGCTTTGACGATATTCCCGTCGGGAGCGTTTACGCTGAAACCGTATATCGCCTGATAGCGGTAGTAGTGAGCTATGCTGAACGACCTCACAAGTGTCTCGTGGTTCACGCTTTCGTCGGACGGCTCAACACCACGGGAACAGCAGTCCGCACAATGCAGGATACAAGCTATCCGAAGTATCAGGCCGTGAAACTTTCCGCCCCAGTCCTGACAACAGCACATGGATTCCTTGATCTCTTTTTCGATATAGTTGTTGCAGTATTCGATATACTCCTCGGAAGCATGATGGGACAGATGCAGTATCGTTTCCTCACCGTTGTGATCTTTCTTTCCTCTCAGGAGCTGATGAATGAAATTGTGATACTGCTCCCTAACCTCTTTTGATATAGGTGCGGTATCATATCGCCGTTTTCCCACATCGCTTTTTGCAAAACAGGGAACGAAACGTGCAATCAGACCGCTTGACCTGAAAGCGGTATCGTTCATCATATTGTCCCAGATATAGAGTTGTCCTGCAAGGGCAACCGAAAGATAAGGACGGGGAATTTCCGTTCTTCCTCGAATAACTCTGTTGCAGATATACTTCTCGCCGTTCCAAGATTTCAGAAGCAAGTCGAGGTTCGGGATACCGCCGTTGTACTTGCCGTTGAAGTTGGAAAGCATTCCGGCTTCATCGGAGATCATCAGCAGAGAGTCGTTCTCACTCAGCTCTATCACAAGGGATTCGGGTGTAATATCGTCAACGGCTATTCTTATTGGTGAAGTGTTTCGGATATTATCCGCCTGCACACGGAGCTTTGCTATGGCTGCGGTATCAGGCTCGTCCTCTTTCTCCATAGCCTTGACACGAGCTTCCAGAGCCTTAACGTTCTGCTGAGCCTTGTACATTTCCTCTCGGTGATCCTTGTTGTACTTGCTCTCAAAGCTGTCGAACGGAGCTTTGATAAAGTGCATAACAGGGCTTTTTCTTTCAGAAGGCTGTGCTATGATGATAGAATACAGCACAGGCGGTTCGGTGTGGTCTGCTTTTCCTGCAAGTCTGTACAGACCTGTGAAGCAGTAGCCCACGGCTGAGAGCATTGCCGTCCCTGCCATTCCCACATCGGTGGAAGTCGTGACCGAGATTGCCTGCGCCATATCACGCAAAACAGACGGTAACGCTCCGAGGGGGAATGGGATAGTATCTGCCGTATGCCGCAGCGGACGGGGTTCTACCCATTTGATTTCATTCATAAGTTTTGTTTTCCTCTACTTTTGTAATTTATCTTGTATTTCTATTGACATATTGCGTTTGATGGTTTATAATATGAAGTGAAATAACATGTTGCAATCTCTAAATCATATTATATGCTATCTAAGTAGCATATGTCAAGCAAAAATAATCGAAACTGAATAAGTTTCGCTTTTTGCACAAATTGGAGGGACACAAAATGACTGTCTTTTGGAGAAAATACAATGAATTATGTGATGAGCGAGGAATCAAGCCGAGAACATTAGCCACCGAGCTGGGCATTTCGGCTGCGACCGTCACCAAATGGGTGAATGACGGTATGCCTAACCTCGATATGATAACAAGAATAGCCGAATACTTCGATGTTCCGATAGATTATCTCATTAACGAGGACGATACGCCGATCATTCCGCAGGCAAATAAGAAGAGAAGTGTGTTCAAGTCGGTAAGCTCCCTTTCACAGAGGTGGGTTAGCCTTCGTCGTGGAAGCGAGATCAGCCTGGAAACACAGTTAAAGATCATACCTTATGTGAACTGTACGGTGCAGTTCCTCAATAATGATAAGTATATTGAGTACGTCCCCGAAGCTAAATACGATACCGAGCATTTGAAGGACACTGAAACGATATTCGATATACTGGGCATTCTCGACCATTGTGCCGACACCGAGAGTTACCGCATCGTTCAGGTGCAGCTTTCACGCATCGTACTGTATCATCTGAAAGAAAAAGGCTTTGACCGTGAAGTGCTCCGCACCGAGCATCTCGATCAGGAGAAAATGGAGTATCTCTACACAGGCAAGGACAGCGGTAAAACGCATAACTATGGTCTGAACTTCTCGGATATGGATTTTCTCAGAGAGTTTACAGGGCTGAGTTATCAGGTGATGTTTACGGGGATTGAATAATACTACGGAGCTGAGGAGCTTGCTTCTTGGCTCTTTTTTAAAGGGACTTTGATTCCAATGGAGTCGAAGTTCCAAACAGCCAAAAATAGGTGAAATGCTCATTATTTTCATTGCTTTTTCAGTCGAATTGTGCTATAATTATATATGAATACAATTATTCTTATCAAGTGAATGATTTGATTATAATTTAACAGGAGGGTATCATATGAAATCCAACTTTGAATTCTTAAATAAATACTGGCCTGCTCTTGCTCAGATAGCAGATACGGCAGAAAAATATTTGTATTCAGATCCTAATGCTTGTATGTACAAGTTAGGTATGTTTTCAGAGCGCCTTGTACAAGAAATCATGGTTTTTGAAGGAATACCCGATCCTGTTACCGATAATACACAATCAAAGCGTATACGACTTCTGAAGCGTGCCGGTTTATTGCCATATGACATTGATAATACCCTTTATGCACTCAGAAAGAATCGCAATGATGCTGTTCATGCTGGTGCTGATTCTCTGGATGATGCCAAAATGCTCCTTTCTATGGCATATAATCTCGCTGTATGGTTTATGCAGACCTATGGAGATTGGTCTTTTAATCCTGAATCGTTTGTTCTTCCAAAAGAAACTGATCCTTCAGCTATGGAAAAAATATTAGAAGAACAAGAAAAGCGCATAGCGGAGCTGACTCAAAAGCTGGAAGAGGTAAAGACAGCCGCTTCCGGAACCACACAAAAAGAGCGAGCAAAACGTGGCTTAACTGTATCGGCTATGATGGAGTGGAGTGAAGCCCAGACAAGATGCCTTATTGATGAACAGTTAAGAAAAGCGGGCTGGGAAGCAGATACCAATAATTTGCGGTACAGCAAAGGTACTCGTCCTGCTAAAGGGAGAAATATCGCAATAAGCGAGTGGCCTACTGATTCTCAGTTGTGCAGTAAGGGTTCTGCTGATTATGCATTCTTTATTGGTGAAAAACTCGTTGCAGTAATGGATGCAAAAAAATGGGGAGAAGATGTTGCTTCAACTATTGATATACAGGTAAAGGATTATGCACAGAGCATCAGAACAGAGCATGACAAATATGTTATAAATAGATGGGGCAAGTATAAAGTACCGTTTCTGTTTGCATCAAATGGCAGAGCTTTTTTAGAAAAGCTTCGTACCAAATCAGGAATATGGTTCTTAGATGCACGAAAACCTGAAAATCAATCCTACCCTATCAGAAATTGGTTCAGTCCTAATGATATTGAGGAAAAGCTCAAGCAAGATATTGACAAAGCCAATAAAGCACTGAATGATGCTGATGATTCCTTTATGGAAGATACTACAGGGCTTAATTTAAGAGATTATCAGATAAAAGCAATTAATAAGGCGACAGATGCAATAATTGAAGACAAACAGACAGCACTTCTTGCTATGGCTACTGGTACAGGAAAAACTCGTACTGTACTTGGTTTGATTTATAAAATGCTGGAATCCAAGCGCTTCAGAAGAATTCTTTTCCTTGTTGATAGAGTTTCTCTCGGAGAACAGGCTATGGATACGTTCAAAGATGTTAAGCTGAAAGAGCTTATGACATTGAACCAGATATATGAGATCAAAGATATTGACGACAATGAGATCAATCTTGAAACAAAGGTTAGCATTTCGACAGTACAGGGATTGCTGAAACGTACAATTTTGTCCGATAAGCCAGACCTTATGCCCGGTGCATTCGACCTTATAATTGTGGACGAGGCACATAGAGGCTATATTCTTGATAGAGAAATGACCGATGAAGAGATCCTCTATTCAGATCAGCTTGATTACATGAGTAAATATAAGCAGGTTATTGAGTATTTTGACGCTGTAAAAATTGCATTAACTGCTACACCTGCACTGCATACAACGCAGATTTTCGGAGAACCTATTTTTACATACAGTTACCGTGAAGCGGTCATTGACGGCTGGCTTGTTGACCATGATCCGCCCTATATTATCAATACAGATTTCATTGAAAATAATGTGAAGTTCAAAAAGGGTGAATCGTTAGCTGAGTATGACCCAAACACAAATGAGCTGCTCAACGGCTCGGTTCTTGAAGATGAACTGGATTTTGATGTGTCTGATTTCAACCGCCAAATCGTTCTGCCCAATCATACCAGGAAGGTATTAGAGGAGATCGCATCTTTTATCAATCCCGAAAGCGATGAAAAAACTCTTATCTTTGCGGTTAATGATAGTCACGCAGATTGCATAGTGGATACTCTTCGTGATATTTATAAGGAATATGGTATTTCAAACGATGCTATAATGAAGATAACAGGCAAGACTGCCGGAGGAAACAAGAAAAAGATACTGCAAGTTATAAAACAGTTCAAAAATAATCAGTATCCCAATATTGCAGTCACAGTAGATCTGCTGACAACGGGTATTGATGTTCCAAAAATATGCAACCTTGTTTTTATGCGTAAGATCAACAGCCGTATTCTTTTTGAGCAGATGTTGGGACGTGCTACTCGTCTTTGTCCTGAGATAGGAAAAACACACTTTAACATCTTTGATGCTGTCAGAGTTTATGAGGATCTTGACTCAACTTCCGGAATGAAGTCTGTAACTGTCAGCAAGGATATGGCGGAATTATTGGAAGAGCTATTCCGTCCAAGTGACGAAAGCAAGCAGCAGACCAAAGATCGCATTATCGCACGATTACAGCGTAAATACAATAATCTCTCAAGAGAAAAGAAATACGAGGTGTCTGAGCGCTTAGGAGGTCAGGATCTGAAAGCATATGCTAAGGCATTGAAAAACAGTACCGAAGCTGCTTTTATTGAAACCTGCCGGAAGGATAAGGATTTCCTCCTTTGGGTTGATTCACTGAAAGGAAAAAAGCGGGGACAGTATTATTCCGAGAAGGAAGATACATTAAAACCTACTACCCGTGGATATGGAAATACAGATAAGCCAGAAGACTATCTCGAAGCATTTACGACCTATATAAACGAAAACAAGGATAATATCGAGGCTATCCGACTTGCCTGCACAAAACCGAGCAGCATGACAAGGGCGCAGTTGAAAGAGCTTAAACTACTGCTTGACAAGGAGAATTTCACAATCAGCAGCCTTAATGAAGCCACAAGCAACGTGAAGAATGAGCAGATTGTGGCTGAAATAATCGCCTATGTGCGTCAGGCTGTATTGAAAACGCCTGTTTATAACCATGAAGAACGTGTTAAAGCTGCTTTCAAGAAACTCATATCTGAGGAAAAATTCAACAAAATGCAGCTTGATCTTCTGGAGAAGATAAAAACATATATGCTGCACGAAAGCATTCTGAATGCGGAGACATTTGATGCTCCTGTATTCAAAATGGAAGGCGGATTCTCTCGATTTGATAAGAAATTTGCAGGAAAGCTCAATGATATAATAAAGCGGATCAATACTTATATTTTTGAAGGAGTTGCGTAATGAGCACACAAGATATCGTACAGAAGCTCTGGAACCTTTGCAATGTACTGCGTGATGACGGTATCACCTATCATCAGTATGTTACCGAGCTGACTTATATATTATTTTTAAAAATGCTTGAAGAAACAGGAGAAGAAAGTGCATTACAAAAAGAAATTGATCAGGCATACAAAAAACGTCTTGAAAAATATGCTGCAAGCAAGAAAAAAACTGTCGATGATCTTGATGATGATGAGAAAAACGACAGAAAGAATGTTCTCGATTCATATTCATGGGCTTATCTAACTACGCTTAATGGTATTGAACTAAAAAAATACTATAACGCAGTTTTAACTGAGCTTGGAAAACTTCCTCTTTCAAAAATCAGCAGTATCTATGCTAAGGCTGTATCAAGCATAGAGGAGCCCAAAAACCTTGAAAAGATCATTTCTGAGATCAATAAGCTTGACTGGTTTGAAGCCAAAAAAGAAGGTCTTGGCGATCTCTACGAGGGATTACTTGCCAAAAACGCTGATGAGAAGAAATCCGGCGCTGGTCAGTATTTTACTCCCCGTGTGCTTATTGATGTAATGACCGAACTTACAAACCCGCAGTTTGGTGAAAGATGTTTTGACCCTGCCTGCGGAACTTTCGGTTTTATGATATCCGCTTTTCAGCATACAACTGAGAATAAAGACCTCTACGCTCTGTCAGATAGTGAAGTTAACGCATTTCAGGATGCTTTCAGCGGTGTAGAGCTTGTCCCTGATGCACATCGCCTTGCACTTATGAACGCATATCTGCATAGCGTTCCTGCAAAGATCTATTGTGAAGACTCTCTGGCTCCAAGTGCAAAGCGTTTCAAGGAGTTTGACGTTATACTCACCAATCCGCCGTTCGGAACTAAAAAGGGCGGTGAGCGTACTTCCCGTGACGATATTTCTTTCCAGACATCTAATAAGCAGCTGAACTTTTTACAGGTAATATACCGCAGCCTGAAAGCAGACGGTAAGGCTCGCTGTGCGGTTGTGATGCCTGATAATGTACTTTTCGCAGGTGGTGACGGTGTTAGTGTTCGTCGTGAGCTTATGAACTTCTGCGACCTGCATATGATACTGCGCCTGCCTACGGGCATATTCTATGCTCAGGGTGTAAAGACCAATGTGCTGTTTTTCACTCGTGGCAATACCGAAAAGGGCAACACCACAGAAGTCGCTTTCTATGATATGCGAACCAATATGGAGAGTTTCGGCAAGACAAGACAGCTTAAAAAGAGCGATTTTGAAGAATTTATAGAGGGTTATAAAGATGCTTCAAAGCGTACAGGTGAGCGTTGGAGCAAGTTTACCCGTGAGCAGATCGAAAACGAACATGATGACAGCCTTGACCTCGGACTTATCAAAGATGATTCGATCATAGACGCCGAGGAACTTCCCGACCCTATCGAAAGCGGAGAAGAAGCTATCGCTCAGCTTGAAGAGGCTGTTGACCTGCTTAAAAGTGTTGTCCGTGAATTGAAGTCACTGACCTCGGAGGAATAAACATGGCGAAGAAAACAAAATCCGCTGATCTTTCAATTGAAGAAAAACTGGAACAAGCATTGGTTGTTCCCGGATACGAACCATATAAGATTCCTGATAATTGGTGTTGGACAACTGTTGGTACTGTTACAAATATCTATCGTGGTGTTTCATACAAGAAAAATGAGGGGCACTCAGAAAAGCATATGAATGATTGCCTTGTTTTGCGTGGCGGAAATATTCAAGAAGGAAGCATTGATACTGAGACAGATAACGTTTTTGTTAATAGAGATTTAGTGTCTGGCACTCAAATAATTAGAAAATATGACGTAATAATTGTTTCTTCTACAGGAAGCAAAAAGGTAATTGGAAGGGCAGGTATTTCTTTTAGTGATTATTCTGATGTAGCTTTCGGAGCTTTTTTAACACTTGTCAGAGCTAACGATTATATTTATAAGCCATTTATAGCTTATTATCTTCAAAGTGATATATATAGAAATCGTATAAGAACACTTGCAAGTGGAGTAAATATAAACAATATTAGAAATGAATATATAACGGAAACACCGTTATCTCTTCCTCCACTACCCGAACAGCAACGCATAGTCGAACGCATAGAATCCCTATTTTCAAAACTGGACGAAGCAAAAGAGAAAGCACAGGAGGTTATCGACAGCTTTGAAACAAGAAAGGCGGCTATCCTGCACAAGGCTTTTTCAGGCGAGCTGACAGCTAAGTGGAGAGAAGAAAATGGGGTTGGGATTGAGAGTTGGGAACGTAAAACTTTAGGAGAAGTTTGCAATAGTATATTTGACGGAGATCATATGCCACCTCCTAAATCTGAAAGTGGAATACCATTTCTTGTAATATCTAATGTTAATGACGGATATCTTTCATTTGAGAATACAAGATTTGTTCCACAAGAATATTATGATGCAATAACGGATACACGAAAACCTGAAAAAGGAGATGTGCTATACACCTTAGTTGGCTCATTTGGAATACCTGTAGTTGTTGATACTAATGCTCCATTTTGTTTTCAAAGACATATGGCATTGTTAAAGCCTAAATCCATTAACACATATTTCCTATGGTATTTATTGCAATCACAAGAGATGTATCAAAAGGCATCCTCAATAGCGAAAGGCGTTGCCCAGCTTACTGTACCTATAAAAGGACTTCGTCTCATGGATTTCAATCGTCCTTCAGAAGAAGAGCAGATTGAAATTGTTAGAATTCTTGACAGCTTGCTTGAAAAAGAAGACACGTCAAAAGATAATGCCGAATCAATAATAGATCAGATAGAAACGATGAAAAAGGCTATACTTGCCCATGCTTTCCGTGGCGAGCTGGGGACGAATGATCCCGAGGAGGAAAGTGCGGTGGAGTTGCTTAAACGAATATTAACTGGAGAATGATATGAGAATTAAAAGAATAACAGTTAAGAAATTTAAAAACCTTGTAGACTTTGATTGCGAGTTCTCGGATTCAAATATTTCCGCTTTTATTGGGAATAATGGTGCGGGAAAGTCCAATATTCTGGAATTGATAACAGAGGCATTTAGTGTCGCTAAAAATGTTGCTGCTGAAAAGACGTTAGGTATAACAGTGTATCCGGATATCTTTGGTTGTAATATTGAATACGAAAATGACGGCACAGCATATACGCTGTTCCTTGATAAATCAGATGTTTGGATTTACAGTGGAGAAAAGAAACTGACAAAAAAAGATATGCTTAATGTTTTGCCGGAAACGATTATGCTTTACTATGCAGGTGAAACAGACAGACAAAAGAATGCGGCTAAAATAACTTTTGATAATCGTTATGATAATGCATTGAAAAAAGCTGATAATTCTTCTTTCCCTGGGTTTAAGTATCTTGATTATTATTCAGTAGATGACCTAAATTTATTGTTAGTGGTAGCAGCAATTTACAAAGGGGCTTATTATAATAAACTGTTAGATTATTTGGGATGCAAAAATATCTCCACTGAAGCTTCGCTATTTTTAATGAGTCCAAATAGCAAGAAAGGCGATGGAAGTACATATTGGAATGCACGAGGATTTGTAAAATCATTCTTAGATGAGCTAAGAAAATATGTAAGCCGCACTCAAGATCTCGGTCTAATGTATATAATGAGTTTTGATGATTTTACAAAATGGGGAAAGTCTTCCGAAAATGAAGCTGCTTTGTTTTACAAACTTAAAGCTTTGAAAAATGCAGGATATTTGCATATGCTTAATGTAACCTTAATCCGAAATGATGGGGATAAATTTACCCATGATAATCTTAGCGAAGGTGAAAAGCAGCTTGCGTTGATCTATTTATTAACAAGTTTTACAGCTAAAAATGATTGCCTATATCTGTTTGACGAGTTTGACTCGTATTTACATCTGAACTGGCAGCGTTCCGTTTCAAAAATGCTTAACGATATAGATGTTAATGGGCATATTATCTTTACTACACATTCGCCGGGAACTATATCACAAATCAAGAGCGACAATTTGTATATAATGAAGAGTGGAACTATAATATATCCTGAAAGTGAAACGTACAATAGAGCATTGGACGAAATTATGTTTGAACAAATGGATGTTTCTATGATGTCTCCGGAAATTGAAGAATTATATGATAAATTCAAACAGAGCGTAGCACAGCATAATAAAGAACAGGCTGATTACTATGTTCAGGAATTAAAGGAGGTTTTAGATGAAAATCATCCTTTATTTACAAAGATAAGAATCAATCTTAGGAGAATTTAAAATGAAACATATAATCAAAACATCCCCTCCAGATGAATTTGTAAAAGAATGTGAAACTCCTGGTGTAAGTTTCTCTACTTTACGAAGTAAAAAAACGTTAAAAGAACGATTGTTACAAGATCAAGGATTCATTTGCTGCTATTGTGGATGTGAAATAAAGAATGATGGTCATACAAAGATAGAACACATAAAATGTCAAGAAAGACATGAAGATTTAGCACTTTGCTTTGAAAACATGCTTGCTTCCTGCGATGGCGGTGAAAATGATAGAAAAAACAAAGTAGTACCTCCTCATGTAATACATTGTGATGCAAAAAAAGGAAGTGATGATATTCCTATATCGCCTTTGGAAAAAGACGTTGAGAATTGTTTAATGTATTTTGATGACGGTACTGTTAAAGGATCTGATCCTGAAGGCAATGGTAGTAAGCTTATTCAAGTTTTAGGTCTTAATGTTGCATACTTAGTAACTCAGAGAAAAAATGCTATCGAAGCATATGAGGATTTTGATGTTACAGAATTAGAAAAAGAACTTAATTGGATTAAAGATAAACATAATGGAAAGTATGAACCGTTTTGTTTTGTCTTAGAACAGTACATAAAAAGCATTATTGATAGCTTCGGCAATGGCAATTCTGAAGAATTAGAAGGGAGAGAGTTATTAGCTATCCAATAGTATAGAGGTAAAATATAATTGATTATTTATCTTAGAAAATAACTATGCATTTAAGTTGTACCAAGATTTTTTTGCGATGAATAATGATGATAAAATCAACGGCTGCACCCGAAGGCACAGCCGTCTGCTCTCAAATATAAACCATACACTCAAACACCGCTTCTCTCGCCATATAGACGAAGCAGTTTTCCAGACCGAACATTTTCTCAGCATCACAACTGAGGACAGCATTCTGATAGCAACTGTCGGTCTGCTTCCAAAGCTCTACCTGACGGGAGATAGCATCACTGACTTTCAGTTCCATATCATTGATGTACTGTACGATCTTCCCCTGGTTGACGAGCCTGCGAAGCCTGTCCGGACAGTGGCTGTCAGAGAAATGAAGATGATATCTGATAAAGTCGGTGGTGTATGTCTTGCTTTCCTCGGTCTGCATAACAGCATTGAAGTGAGTAACGGTCATGGTGTTGGTATCCAGTCTCCACAGCGGAACGTATTTCTTTTTCAGGGAGCTGTATGCGGTCTGTTCACTCTTATATCTGCTCATGGTTATTACCTCCGTTATCGCATATTACAGTAAATTTCACGGTGTTCAAAAATGTATTCCGTGATTTGAAATGATAATAACAGGAGTATGCACATAACGTTGTCCTTTGTCTGTCCTTTACACGTTCCGAAAAGTTACGATAAAGGACAGGATTATAAAACACGTTAAAACTAAAAAATGCCGTAGATACGGGATAAAATCCATATCACGGCAAGTTAGAAAACTCGAAAAATTTAATTCAATTCCCGTACGGGTCACCAAAGTTTAAAGCTCGGAGATAGCACTTTGCGCTGTTTCCGAGCTTTTGTTATCTGAAGTTTCATATCTTCCATGTTCTGCCCTACTTTCCCCCGCACACCTCACTCTTGAGTTTTTTCACCGCCTTGAAATACTCATGCATTTTCACGTCCGCAGGGTCAATCTGCAATGCAAAGGATATCCTGCCAAGCAGCGAATTTATGTACTTCTCAGGCGTAATGTCAGCACCTTTGAAAAACAGGCTTTGGGAAACTCCGTATTTCTCACAGTAATATATTTCCTGACGTATCTCCCGACGCTGTTTCGACGAGATCTGCGCCTTTTCGTTGACCACTATCCCCGTTACCTGCTGACGTTGCGATGAACCGATAAGCGTCGTTTTTTTCATGTTCAGCTTAAACCCCATTTTCCGCAACGCCCTGCTCACAAGTTGCGTTATCTCTTTGGCGTTAAACACAGCTTTTCCACCTGAAAATGTCATATCATCACAGTATCTTGTGTAATTTATGCCACGCTCTCCACACCACTTGCCTATCCTCTCATCAAATCTTTTCATCACCAAATTCGATATCTGCGGAGATGTTGGCGCACCCTGTGGCAGTATGCTGTTATAAGTGCATATATTTGTCAGCAACGTTGTAGCAGGCTTAGAAAATCCAAGCTCGCACATGACCCCATAGACCTTGCCAAAATCAATGCTGTCAAAAAAACCTGAAACATCGAGTTTAAGCACTCTCTGTTGACCAATATGCGGCTCTGCATTTTTCAAAAGTGAAGAGTTTTTGCAATATGCAGTGGCATACTCAGATACGGACAGCGTGTAAAGATACCTTTCAAGTATCCTTCTTTGAACGAGCTTGAGATATTCGTTCGGCACTTTTAACACCCTGTTTTTATGTCCTCTGCCACGATGTATTATCACCTTGCGGTAATTTGAATAACACTTTTTCTGATTTCGTTTATGATAGCGTATTCGGTTGTTGCTAAGCATATAAAGCTTTTTTAAAGGAACATCAAGCTCCTCTGAGATCCTTATGATATCATTATCAATATCATTCATTTTGTCACCTCAAAAAAATAATAACAAGCGTCAGCACAAGATTCAAATGCTTTGGAGCCGAATTTTATTTAATGGAATTAAATCCGATTCGGTGAAAAAGCTTTTGATAAAGCTACTATTCCCTGAAACTTCCACAGCGACTCGCTGTAGTTATGCGTTTTGCAATATCGCTGCTGACGCTTGTCATATTTTATTAAACCATGTTATGTACTTATGATAAAAGCACCTTGTTTATTTTATGAGATAATTATATCACGCGAAATGCACAACAATTGGTGCATCTCGCAGAGTACAACGAAAAAAAATGGCTGTATATAAACACTCTGATATCATTTTACCAATTTATGCACGACGCGTCAATGGGTTATCCTGACATTTTGCGCCAAACGCCAATATTTTGTATGAATACACAAAAAAACATCAAAAAAGGAGTGTATTCGCAAATTTAGAAGTTCCAATTACAGAGAAGTTTTTTCAACAACATTGTTCTACCTATTCCAACACCATCTTTTACAATTGCAACATATGGTTCACCTTGGTGAAAAAAATCAATCTTTCCAATTAAACCTGATGCACCATATACATCGTATGCACCATTCTTATCAACAGCCTCAGATAGTTTCAAATTAGAGATACCTTTTTTCGCATACATCTTCAAGTCTAACCCGCATAAACCCATCTACAAACCCGAATTTGTCGCGTAAGTATCGTAAGAATTATTAATGCAGATTTGAGGGCTAAGCGTTTTTGGCTTATAAAGTCAAATAAGTGTCGTGTAATGGGCTTAAAAAGTGTGCTTGCCCTTGTTGTTGACACGCCATGTGCTTATGTGCTACAATTCAGCAAGTAGGAAACACAACTCATAAGCGACCTTTCCGACTATTTTGACGTCGAGCTTATCAACCGCTTCTCACAGAAATACACTTTCAGCGAGATATCAAGATCGGTGTACAGAAAAATAGTTGAAAAACGGCTTGCGAGCGAAATAAAAGTCATCAAAAGGCTTCACCCTGAGCTGAATATGGACTCCCTGTTCAGTGCAGACGAGCTTGCAAAGGCAGTAGATAAGATAACAGCCGACACCTACAACGTGAAATCAGGCGCAAGACCTGCCGTCACAGCAGTGAGCAAGTTCATTGACAGCAAGCTCCTTTCACACTTCTCACGCATGGCAAAAACATACAGACCAAACCAAAACTAACGCTCCGCCACAAAATACTAATGACCGCACCTTTCACGGGTGCGGTCAATTTTTTTATTCTGACAATTTTACTCTTATTAAAAAGATATAAAGAAAAGAAAGATAAAAAAAGCTCGAATTATGTTATTAGGATATGTCACACCCACAAAATATCACGCTAAACAGCCGATATCAAAATGTGATTTTTGCATTTGATGTGCGGGAATTGGATTTTTTCTATATGATCTTACCGTCAGACACTTCGATAACACGACTGCATTGTTCTGCGACTTTTGGATCGTGAGTAACGATAACGACTGTTTTTCCCTCTTTGTTAAGGCGTTTGAAAAGCTCCATTATCTCGGCCGAGGTCTTTGTGTCCAGCGCTCCTGTAGGCTCGTCCGCAAGTATCATGGCAGGCTCGTTGACAATTGCTCTGGCTATAGCAACACGCTGCTTCTGTCCTCCCGAAAGCTTGTTGCAAGGCTTCTTAGAAAGATCCCCCATACCAACAGCTTTTAATGCTTCAAGAGCTTTTTCTTTTTTATTCTTTATCTTTTTCTTTGCAAAATCCAATGGGATCAATACGTTTTCAAGGGCAGAAAAATCCTCAACAAGTGCAAAGTCCTGCATTACAATGCCTATCTTTTCATTTCTTATCTGTGCATACTGCCCCTCCGATAAATTTTTTACCAAAGTGCCGTCAATTGTGTACTCACCGCTCTGATAGCTGTCTATGCAGGCAAGGATATGCAAAAGCGTGGATTTTCCTGCGCCTGATTTTCCAATTATCGCTACCATTTCACCGTCTGATATCTCGCATGATACCCCATGCAAAGCCTCATATTCATTGGCTTTCTTTGGATTATATATCTTTATTATTTTATCAAGCTTTATCATTATAATGCCTCTCTTATTCATTTATCATCAAGATCTCATTTGGTGTATTTCGTCTCATTATAACGCCCGGTATCAAAAGTGAGATCAGAATGTTCAAGATAACGATACTTACACAGCCGATCAAGTGCAGCCAACCAAAACTTATCACTGTATTTCCCATAAATTTGCTCATAGTAAGAACATTTGAAATACACACTGCAATGGCG
>ERZ779969.48-NODE-48-length-51842-cov-2.26165_pt1 | contig 51842 bp, 49 predicted proteins | sample MGYA00511538_ERZ779969 | MGnify/ENA primary metagenome ERZ779969 (study PRJEB29588, sample SAMEA2151391) | human gut metagenome | biome: human gut; feature: human-associated habitat; material: faeces | place: Denmark | collected 2008/2010 ... | reverse complement strand
GTTTGACTGGGGCGGTCGCCTCCCAAAGAGTAACGGAGGCGCCCAAAGATACCCTCAGCATGGATGGAAACCATGCATAGAGTGCAAAGGCATAAGGGTGTCTGACTGCGAGACATACAGGTCGAGCAGGGACGAAAGTCGGGCTTAGTGATCCGGCGGATCCGAATGGAAGGGCCGTCGCTCAACGGATAAAAGCTACCCTGGGGATAACAGGCTGATCTCCCCCAAGAGTTCACATCGACGGGGAGGTTTGGCACCTCGATGTCGGCTCATCGCATCCTGGAGCTGAAGTCGGTTCCAAGGGTTGGGCTGTTCGCCCATTAAAGCGGTACGCGAGCTGGGTTCAGAACGTCGTGAGACAGTTCGGTCCCTATCTGTCGTGGGCGCAGGAGGTTTGAGGAGAGCTGCCCCTAGTACGAGAGGACCGGGGTGGACGGACCGATGGTGCACCAGTTGTCACGCCAGTGGCACAGCTGGGCAGCCAAGTCCGGACGGGATAAGCGCTGAAGGCATCTAAGCGTGAAGCCCCCTCCAAGATGAGACCTCCCATTGGCGACAAGTAAGGCCCCTCGAAGACGACGAGGTTGATAGGCCGCGAGTGCAAGCGCAGCGATGTGCTTAGCGGGGCGGTACTAATAGGCCGAGGACTTGGCCAAGATTGGAAAGAGTAATCATTAGTAGAGATGACGTATCTGGTTTTGAGGGATCCCTCGAGGATCTGGCGGCGATAGCATGATGGACACACCCGTTCCCATCCCGAACACGGAAGTTAAGCATCATAACGGTGACGATAGTGTGAAGACGCGACAATAGCAAGCTGCCAGGTCCTTTTTTATTATTAAAAAACGAGAAAATAGCCTTAAACAGGCTATTTTTTATTTACAGAAAGAAGTTAAATATCTATCATTCAATATGCATTCATGCTATAATGAACCCGATTATAAAAAAGAAGGAAAGGTGAATTGTATGATTGGTTATTACAACTATACAGTCATTCTAACATATTGTAGTTTAATCAGTGCGATTGTCGGAACACACTTCGCATTTGAACACAATTATGTTTTGGCATTATTCTGTCTTATGCTTTGTGGCTTTTTTGATTCTTTCGATGGTATCGTTGCACGTTCAAAAAAGGACAGAACAGAAGAAGAAAAGAAGTTTGGTATTCAGATTGATTCTCTTGTAGACTTAATCAGTTTTGGCGTTTATCCTGCAATCATTGCCTACTCAATGGGATTCAATAGTTTGCCTTGTTTGATCATCTTTATTATATATATTCTTGGTGCTGTTATTCGACTAGGGTATTTCAATGTTATGGAAGATATGAGACAGCAGCAGACTACTGAAAAAAGAAAATATTACCAGGGATTACCTGTTACATCTTCATGTCTAATTTTTCCAATGATCTATTGTTTAACAGTATGGCTTACGGTGCCTCAAGTCCAGCTTGTTTATTTAATTGGACTACTAGTTGTAGGTATTCTATTCGTAGCTAACATCAAAGTAATCAAGCCTGACTTTAAGGGTGTCCTAGGTCTTATCGGCTTTGGTATTATTTTATTAATCATTTTAATTATTAAAGGTGTTGTTTTAATCTAGTATGGCAATATTCAAACGTAATGGTGAAAAATTAGAATATGATCAGTCACAGGATCTCTTCTTAGAGAAATTGTATGGATCACTTGCAGGAAGATGTTTATTAAAAGTATTAACTCAGCCAGTTATTACTGAACTAGGTGGTGCTTTTATGAATTCTTCTCTTTCTAAAGGACAAATCAATTCCTTTGTAGAAAAAAACAATATTGATTTGAATCTATATGAATCACAAGATTATCATTCTTACAACGATTTCTTTACACGTACTATTAAAGATGGTGTAAGACATATCGATATGGATGAAAATGCATTGATTGCACCTTGTGATAGTAAACTCACTGTTTATCCTATTGAGGATACATTACAGCTTAAAATTAAGAATTCAGTTTATACAATTGAAGACTTATTAATGAGCCCTGCACTTGCAGATGAATATAGAGGTGGTCTATGTCTTGTATTTAGACTTACAGTAGATGATTATCATCACTATCACTTCATTGATGATGGAACAGCTGACAAAGATCACTTTATTAAAGGTGTTTTCCATACAGTCAATCCTATCGCAAGTGATTATTATCCTATCTATAAGACTAATAGCCGTTCTTATACAGTTCTTCATACAAAGCACTTTGGTGACGTAGTTCATATGGAAGTAGGGGCAATGATGGTTGGTAAAATTACTAACTTAAATAAGAAAACCTTTAAACGTGGTGAAGAAAAAGGCTATTTTGAATTTGGTGGCAGTACAGTTGTCTTATTCATAAAAAAAGATATTGTAGATATTGATGAGGATATTCTCAACATTTCTAAAAATGAAGATGAAGTACGTGTTCTCATGGGAGAACGTATCGGTACACTAAAATAGTGAGAAGGTGAATACCTTCTCATTCTTTTTGTTTTGTTTAAAGAGTTTTATGCTATAATTAAGAATGCGAATAAGGAGGTTATGTGATGGGCAAAGTAATCGCAATTACAAACCAAAAAGGTGGCGTAGGAAAAACAACCACTAGTATTAATTTATGTGCAGCACTCGCACTTATGAAGAAGAAAGTATTACTTGTAGATATGGACGCTCAGTCTAATGCGACGCAGGGTATTGGAATTGATCGTTCTAGTTTAGAAAAAACAACTTATGATGTGCTTATTGATGAAGTACCCATTGAATCAATCATCAAACATAGTGAAATCCCACACCTAGATGTGGCACCTGCAAGCATTGACTTAGCGGGTGTAGAAGTACAACTATCAGCTGTACCAAAGGGAAGAGAAAAACGTTTAAGAAAGGCAATGGATAGTGTTAGAGATCAATATGATTATATTATTATTGATTGTCCACCAGCTTTAGGTTTATTAAACACAAACGCTCTTACAGCTGCAGATAGTGTTTTAATTCCTGTTCAATGTGAATATTATGCGCTAGAAGGTTTAACACAATTATTAAATACTATTTTATTAACACAGTCAGTATTTAACCGTAATCTTACAATTGAAGGTGTATTATTGACTATGCTTGATTCACGTACTAATTTAGGTGTAGAAGTGACACAGGAAGTACGTAAATACTTTAAGGATAAGGTTTATAAAACAGTCATTCCTAGAAATGTAAAGCTCTCAGAAGCACCTTCTGCAGGTCTTTCAATCTTTGATTATGATTCACGTAGTGAAGGTGCGAAGTCTTACGCACGACTTGCGAAAGAGGTGGTGAGCAGAAATGGCAGATAAGAAAAAACGTTTAAGTAAAGGATTAGATGCAATCTTTGATACAACATCTACTGGTGGAGATCTTCAATCAATGATTTCTGCAATTGAAAGTAATTCTAATGAATTTACTCAAGAAAAGGTTTCTATTGATTTAATCAGACCTAATCCTTATCAGCCTAGAAAACATTTTGATCAGGATAAGTTGAATGAATTAGCTCAATCCATTAAAGAACATGGCATCCTACAGCCAATTCTATTAAAGAAATCTATTCATGGTTATGATATTGTAGCTGGTGAAAGAAGATTTAGAGGAGCTAATATTGCAGGGTTAAAAGAAGTTCCTGCAATTATCGTAGACTTCACTGATGATCAGATGATGGAAATTGCGCTTCTTGAAAACATTCAGAGAGAAGACTTAAATGCGATTGAAGAAGCACAGGCTTATAAAGCCATGATGGATAAGATGAATCTGACTCAGGAAGAACTAGCTGGACGTATTGGGAAATCAAGAACTCATGTGACTAATACTTTAAGACTTCTTAATATCAATGAGAAGCTCCAGCAGTATATTCTAGAAGGTATTCTTTCTATGGGACATGTTAGACCATTAGTTGGTTTAGATGATGAAACAGCTCTTAAAATTGCGAATCGTGCTATTAAAGAGAAGCTTTCTGTACGTCAGGTAGAAGATATCGTTAGAGGATATAAACTTGCTCAGAAGCGTAAAAATGCGCCTAAGAAAGAAAAGAATACAACCTATACTTATGCAGAAGATTTATTAAGAAAGAAGTTCCGTACTAAAGTAAAGGTAGAAGAAAAAACAATTACTCTTAAGTACTCTGATACAGAAGACTTAAATCGTATTCTAGAAATCATGGGTGTAATAGAAGATATCTAAAGAACAGGAAACTGTTCTTTTTTCATTTCTAGGAAATCTCAATGTTTAATTTATATTCTATGTATAATAAATATGAAAGAAGAGGACAACAAAATGAAACAATTTCCAGAAGGATTTTTATGGGGCGGTGCTGTTGCTGCCAATCAGTATGAAGGTGGATGGAATGAAGGCGGTAAAGGTATTACTGTCTCAGACTGTGCTAGAAGTCATTTAGATGTAGATGTACAGGACTATAAGAAACAAAACGAAGTCACTACAGCTGACATCGAAGAAGCATTAAACACACAGGATGAAGTATACTATCCAAAAAGACATGGTGCAGATGGATATCACCACTATAAAGAAGACATTAAGCTATTTGCAGAAATGGGCTTTAAAGTATTCCGTTTATCTATTGCCTGGGCAAGAATCTTCCCTAATGCAGATGATGCAACACCTAATGAAGAAGGTTTAAAGTTCTATGATGATGTATTTGATGAATGTTTAAAATATGGTATTGAACCATTAGTCACTATTTCTCACTATGAACCACCTATTAATCTTGTATTAAATTATGATGGATGGTATTCAAGAGAAGTCATTGATATGTTTGTACGTTATTGTGAAGTGATTGTAGATAGATACAAGGATAAAGTAAAATACTGGCTTACTTTTAATGAAGTAGACTCTATGATCAGACATCCATATACTACAGGTGCACTTATTAAAGATCGTTTCCCAGGTAAGAACTTTAATGAAGTGATCTTCCAGGCAATGCATCATCAGTTTGTGGCCAGTGCACTTGCGACTAAGATCGTACATGAAGCAAGACCTGATGCTAAAGTAGGTTGTATGTTAACAAAGCTTACTTACTATCCATATACATGTAAACCTGAAGATGTTTTACAGGCACAACAGGATATGAGAAGTACATATTGTTATAGTGATACACAGGTATTTGGTGAATATCCAGCATACTTATTATCTAAATTCAAGAATGAAGGCATCAATATCAAGATGGAACCAGATGACTTAAAGATTATGAAAGAATATCCAGTTGATTTCGTTTCATTCTCTTATTATTCATCTAGCTGTGTTGCAAAAGATGACAATGGTTTAAAGAAAACTGCAGCTAACACTAATGTAGCTATTAAGAACCCATATATTCCATCATCTGACTGGGGATGGCAGATTGACCCTATTGGTTTAAGAATCTCTTTAGTAGACTTATATGACCGTTATAGAAAGCCATTATTCGTAGTAGAAAATGGTTTAGGTGCGAAGGATGAATTAGTGAATGGTACTGTAGATGATCAGTATAGAATTGATTACTTCGATGCACACTTTAAAGAAATGTATAATGCGATTGTAGAAGATGGTGTAGACCTCATGGGTTATACATCTTGGGGATGTATTGATATTGTTTCTGAATCTACAAAACAGATGTCTAAACGTTATGGTTTCATCTATGTAGATTGTGATGATCTAGGTAATGGTACTTATAAACGTTATAAGAAGAAATCATTTGATTATTACAAACATGTCATTGAAACAAATGGTGCATGCTTATTCGAAGACTAAAGGTAGTGTTTTACTACCTTTTCTTTATGTCGAAAGAATGGTATTATTGAATGGTAAAGAAGAGAGGTATATATGAGAGAAAATTATGATGTAATTGTAGTAGGTGCTGGTCCAGCAGGAATTATGGCAAGTTATGAATTCGTATTAAAGAATCCTAACTTATCAGTATTATTAATTGATAAAGGAAGAGCAGTGACTGCAAGACATTGTCCTATTAAAGATAAGAAGATCAAACAGTGTCCAGTGATCAAGGATAATGAACCAGGCTGTTTACCAGCATGTTCTATTACATGTGGATTTGGTGGCGCTGGTGCTTATTCTGATGGTAAGTTTAATATTACAAGTGAATTTGGTGGATGGCTTACTGATTATCTTCCAGCAAATGAAGTAGAAGATGTAATTCGTTATGTAGATAGCTTATATTTAAAGCATGGGGCAACTAAAGATATTACTGACCCAACTACAGATAAAGTAAAAGAAATCGAACACAGAGGCTATGCAGTAGGTTTAAAGTTATTACGTGCTAAGGTCAGACATTTAGGTACAGAAGAAAACTTACGTATCATGACTGAAATGCAGGAAACATTAAAGGAACATATTGATATCCAGTTTAATACAGAAGTAGAAGATATTATTGTAGAAGATAATACAATCAAGGGTATAAAGCTTGCGAAGGGTGATATCATTACAGCCTCTAAAGTATTACTTGCACCAGGTAGAGATGGTGCGACATGGCTCGATGCTGTCTTTAAGAAACATGGCTTAGATCTTTATAACAACCAGGTAGATATTGGTGTACGTGTAGAAACATCTAATATCGTTATGGATGAAATCAATAAAAACTTATATGAAGGTAAGTTCATCTATAACACATCTGTAGGTACAAGAGTAAGAACATTCTGTTCAAACCCTAGTGGACATGTTGTAATAGAAAACCATGAAGGGACAATGATGGCCAATGGACATGCTTATCATGATCCTAAATTAGGGTCTAACAATACAAACTTTGCATTATTAGTATCTCATGTATTCTCTGAACCATTTAACCAGCCTAATGAATTTGCCCATCAGGTTGCTCAACTAGCAAACAAACTTTCAAATGGTTCTATCATCGTACAGAGATATGGTGATATCCAAAAGGGTAGAAGAACAACTGAAAAGCGTTTAAAAGAAGGTTATACAGTGCCTACATTACCAGAAGCTGTTCCAGGTGATTTAGGTCTTGTATTACCATACAATACAATGAAATCAATCGTAGAAATGATTGAAGCATTAGATCACGTAACACCAGGTATTGCGAATGAACATACATTACTTTATGGTGTAGAAGCTAAATTCTATAGTGCAAGACCAAAGGTAAGAGAAGGATTTGAAACTCTTGTAGATGGTTTATATGTTGCCGGTGATGGTGCAGGTTTAACACGTGGACTTGCTCAGGCAGGTGCTAATGGAATCTTAGTTGCAAGAGATATTATTAAAAGATTAGGAGAATAATGATGGAATACGGATTACATGATATTATTGAAATGAAAAAGCCTCATCCATGTAAGAAATCCACACAATGGGAAATCGTAAGAATGGGTGCGGACATTAAAGTGAAATGCATGGGTTGCGGCGCAATTATCATGTTTTCACGAAGAGATTTTGAAAAGAGATTAAAAAAAGTAATTGAACATAAAGAAAGTGAATAATTTGACTCCATCAAAAAATAATGGTTTAATATAATCATACAGGATAACTGATGTAGAAAAATCGATCTCGTCTAACACGCCTTATACTTATTTAAGTATTCTGCGGATGAGGGATGCCCATTCTTAGAAATGGTTCGACCGCCCCTCCAGTTATCCTTTTTTTATTTACACAAAAACGAGAGGCATAATGCCTCTCGTTAGTTGTTGATACGTTGATGACTGACAAAGTCAGTATGTTCTAATGTTTTAAAAGTATAGCCATTTGCCTGATAGTATTCAATAATTGCAGGTAATGCCTGTACTGTAGTTGTTTTAGTGGCTGTATCATGCATTAAAATACAGACACGTGGTAGTCTTGACTTAGAACTTTCAATAATACGTGCAGGATTTACTGAACGTCTTGTCGCATCATTAGAAGATACATTCCAGTCATAGTACTTATAGCCTTTCTTTTCTACAACCTGTGCAACCTTAGCCATAATTCCCTGTGAATAATGTCTTGATATCGTATTTGAACTTCCTCCAGGAAAACGGATCAATTTGCTGGTACGTCCTGTTTGTTCTTTGATGATTTTCTCAATATTACCTAAATCCTCAAAATAAGTTTCTTCACTTTGATAAATACTATACTTATGTGTATAACTATGTGCACCAATGGTATGTCCTTTTAAATAAGCTGTACGAATATAGCTTTGATAACGCGCATTTTCACCAGTCACAAAGAATGTCGCTTTCACATTATATTTATCGAGAATATCTAATACTTGAGGTGTGTTATGAGAAGGTCCATCATCAAAAGTTAGATAAACTTCCTTCACTTCATCAGCATGTACAGGACTATAAACAAGACTGATTAAAAGCATGAAAGCTATCGCAATATTTATCTTTTTCATGAGCACATCTCCTTTACCGGATACCATTATACACACTTCTCTGTGTAATAGTTATGTAATCTATAAAAGTTCAATAATAAGACTTAATACCATACCGGCAGTCACATCACTGATATGATGAAGACCACTTAAAACCCTTGTAATGGCAGTTAAAAATGCGAATATAAGCATCACTATACCAATATATAAATCAAAATGAATCGCAGTAAATGCGATAATAAATGCACTTGCAGCATGTCTAGAAGGGAAAGAACATCCTTCATGATGTTCAAAGAGTGGAGTGACTTCTAAGTAGTCATAAGGACGTGATTGATTAATCAGTTTTCTAATCACTGTCACAATAAGAAATGCAGCACAAGGCTTAATAATCGCATAAATAAGATAATCATCATGAGTCATATAGAAACCAATTAATAACATCACATAAGAAGCCATCATGATATATTTTAATGCGATTGTAAGAAATCCTACCACTTTTTTATAGGTAGGATGAGACCATAAAAATTGATTGAGTCTTTCATATATATTATTCATTTTATCACCTTCTCCATTATACCATTCATTCATTGCAATTTAACGTTAAGTATAATAAAATAATGTAGATTAAAAGGAGTGAATATAAATTATGTCATTAACTGCAGGAATCGTTGGTTTACCAAACGTTGGTAAATCTACATTATTTAATGCGATCACAAACGCACAGGTAGAAGCAGCCAACTACCCATTCGCAACAATTGACCCTAACGTAGGTGTTGTTGAAGTACCAGATCATAGATTAGATGATCTTGCTGCAATCTTTAATCCAAAGAAGACTATCTATACTACATTTGAATTTACAGATATTGCCGGCCTTGTAAAAGGTGCATCTAGAGGTGAAGGTTTAGGAAATAAATTCTTAGCTAACATCAGAGAAACAGATGCAATCTGTGAAGTAGTAAGATGTTTTAGAGATAAGGATATTACTCACGTTGATGGTTCAGTAGATCCAGTACGTGATGTTGAAACAATCAATCTTGAACTTGTAATGGCTGACTTAGAAACAGTGGACAAGAGAATTGGTAAGATTGAAAAGAAAGCTCAGACTGGTGATAAAGAAGCTAAAGCTGAAATGGAAGTATTAGCACCATTAAAAGAAGTATTAGAAGCTGGTAAGATGGCTCGTACGCTTACTTTTAATGAGGAAGAAATGGTTTATGTAAAACAGTTCAACTTATTAACTACTAAGCCTATGATCTATGTAGCGAATATGGGTGAAGAAGATATCGAAGATCCAAATTCAAACCCATACTATATCACTTTAAAAGAATATGCTGCAAAAGAAGGATGCGATGTTGTTCCTATTTGCGCTAAGATTGAAAGTGAATTAGCTGCATTAGATGCAGAAGATAAAGCTATCTTCATGGATGATTTAGGAATCAAGGAAAGTGGTTTAGATAAGCTTATTAAAGAAACATATGCTTTATTAGACTTAAAGACTTTCTTTACAGTAGGACCTGATGAATGTCGTGCATGGACATTTACTAATGGTATGACAGCACCAGAAATGGCCGGGATTATTCATACAGACTTCCAGAAAGGTTTCATTAAAGCTGAAACTTATACTTATGATGATATGATGCAGTATAAGAGTGAAGTGGCTTTAAAAGAAGCTGGTAAGATCAGACAGGAAGGAAAAACTTATAAAGGACTTGATGGTGATATCATGTTCTTCAAGTTTAACGTATAATGAAAATCATTAGACGTATTCTTCTTGTAGTATGTTTAGCTGTCTTTCTATATAGTGCAGGTAATCTTGCAAACATTGGATATAAATATCATAAGGTCAACTCTGACAACAAGAAGCTACAAGAAGAAGTCGTCACTGAAGTGAAGCAGGATTCACCACTGGATAGAAAAGTTGATTTTAACCAACTAAAGAGTATTAATGAAGATATCGTAGGATGGATCTATATTCCTAATACAAACATTGATTATGCTTTATTAAAAGGAAAAACAAATGATACATATATTCATACAAACTATGAAAAGAAGCATTCATTTGCAGGCAGTATTTTCTTAGATGAAGATAATAATTCTTCTTTGACTGATAGTAATACAATTATTTATGGTCATAATATGAAGAATGGTTCAATGTTCGCGAATATTAAGAAGTTTACAGATCAGGATTACTTTAATAATCATCCAAAAGTATATATTTATTTACCAGATGGCAGCATTAACGTATATTCTATCTATAGTACTAAGATCATTGATGCAACAAGTGATTATTACTTGAAGGATATTGATTATGCAAGTTATGTGGCTAATGCGAAATCATCCGCTAAACAATCAAGAGATGTAGATTCACAAAATACAGCACCATTATTGCTTTTATCTACTTGTTATGCGCATGATACGCCAACACGTAGTGTTTTATTTGCAAGACTAGAGAAAAACGTAAAGTAATTTACGTTTTTTTTATATATAATGTAATAGAGGTGATTCATGATGTATAGCGCAATTATATTATGTGCAGGAAGTGGTAAGAGAACAGGTCTTGGTTACAACAAGATGTTCTATCAATTACAGGGAGAGACTGTATATGAAAAGACAGTGAATGTCTTTTTACATGATAAGAGATGTGAAGAAATCATTATTGTATGTAAAAAAGAAGAACAGTCACATTTCAAGAAACTATTAAATAAGAAATGTATGAAGTTTGTAGAAGGTGGAAAAGAAAGACAGGATTCTGTTTATGAAGGATTAAAACATGTCACAAGTGATTATGTAATGATTCATGATGGCGCAAGACCTTTTGTGAAAAAAGACCTTCTAGACCGTTTGGTAGTAGGTATGGAAGAACATAAGGCAGTTCTTGCAATGGTACCATGTAAAGATACAATCAAGCGTGTCAAGGATGGTAAGGTAGTAGAAACACTTATTAGATCTGAACTGATGCAGGCACAGACACCACAGGCTTTTGATACAGTACTTATTAGAAATGCTTATAAAGAAGCCATTGAAAATAATATCCAGGCAACAGATGATGCATCTATGTTGGAATTACAGGGTAAAGATGTCTATGTTGTAGAAGGTGATTATGACAATATTAAAATCACTACGAAAGAAGATCTAAAATAGTAAAAAAAACTTCGATTAATCATTGCTTTTTTGATTTTCTTGTGATAGTATGAACAAGCATGTAAAATATTACTGCCTGTCTAGAAGTATTCTAGACCGTCAAGACCAGAGGAGGTAAAAAAATGAACAAGTATGAAATTATGATGATTTTAAAACCTGATTTAGAAGATGATGCTAAGAATGCAGTATTAGATGGTTTTAAAGCAATCTTAACTGAAGGTGAAGGTGTTGTTGATAACGTTGACACTGAAAAGTTAGGCTTACGTGAATTAGCTTACGAAATCAAAGATTATACTAAGGGATTATATGTAGTAATCAATACTCATACAACTCCAGAAGCAATCGCTGAATTCGAACGTTTATCACGTATCAACCCAAGCGTATTACGTCACTTAACTTTAAGAAGAGACTAAGAAGAGGTGATGGCGAATGCTTAACCGTGTCGCATTAGTCGGAAGACTTACAAGAGATCCTGAATTAAGAAGAACAGGTAATGGTACAGCTGTAACAAGTTTTACTTTAGCAGTTGATCGTAACTTCTCAACAAGAGATGGTCAGGAAGCTGATTTTATCAACTGTGTTGTATGGAGAAAACCTGCTGAAAATGTTGCACAGTATTGCAGCAAGGGTTCACTTGTATCAGTCGACGGTCGTATACAGACTCGTAGTTACGACAACAATCAAGGCCAGAGAGTTTATGTAACAGAGGTTGTGGCTGATTCAGTTCAGTTCTTGGAAACAAGAGCACAGAGAGAAAGAGCTCAGCAGAATGCACCTATGATGCAGCAGCCTACAATGACTCAGCAGCCTAGACAAAACAACAATGACTTCTATGATATGAAGACAGTGGATCTAGATAAGGATTTTGATGATTCAGTGAATTCATATGATATCATGGATGACGATATTCAATTCTAACAGGAGGAAACAACAATGGCTTTCAGAAGACAGAGAATGGGTAGAAGAAAAGTTTGCTACTTCACTAAAAACAAGATTGATTACATCGATTATAAAGATGTTGAACTTTTAAAGAGATTTATCTCAGCTAACGGTAAAATCATCCCAAGACGTGTAACTGGTACAAGCGCTAAGTATCAGAGAAAACTTGCTAGAGCAATCAAGAGAGCAAGACAGATGGCTTTATTACCATACGTTGGTGAATAGTTAAAATGAAGGAAAAACCTCGATAAAATCGAGGTTTTTTTTTGCGAAATAGCGTTTTATACGTGATTTTTAACGGAGAAGTGCGTATTATTTGTCGTTTTCATCCTCTAAATTGAGGTCAACTAAGTCAGCAACGAATTTCTGACGAGCATGTAATACGTCTATATAGGTATCAGCGGTTATATTGATATCACTATGACCAAGATGAGCAGATACAATTTTTAGATCGACATCATTCATTAATAATAAAGTCGCATTAGCGTGACGTAAGAAGTGAACAGATATAGATTCATAGTCTGTTCCTTTTTTATTGAAGCTAATCTAGATGATGCAGTATGACGATTAATGTAATTAGTAGTATTACCTGCAAAGACTAGATTATGATCTTCATATACATTACATTTAGAAATCATGGCCTTTTTCATGTCAATATGTATTACAAGAAATAGTATTCGTAAGAAGGTTACATAAGCATTTTTTACATGATGAGATTTGTTGAATATAGTATTTATTTATTGACTTTTAAAAAAATATTGAGTTATTATAGATATAGATACACCGGTATACCGGAATAATGATAAGAAAGAAGGAGTTATGATGAGAAAAGTTAATGTTCAAGGTATGGAAATTGGAGTAATGGGAATGGGATGTATGGGATTCTCTCATGCGCACGGTGATCCAGCTCCTAGAGAAGAATGTATTTCCATGATGCGTAAGGCTCATGAAATGGGTGTTACATTATATGATACAGCTGATGTATACGCTAATGGCCATAATGAAATCTTAGTAGGTGAAGCTTTAGCACCAATTCGATCAGAAGTACAAATCTTAACTAAGTTCAATCCAGAGGTAGCACCTGTAAATGATCCAGCTAATGGTACAGTTGCTCAACAAATTGAAGCAAGATGTGATGCTTCATTAAAACGATTAGGAACTGATTATATTGATATCTATATGATGCACAGAGTTCCTGATGATTTACCAATTGAAACATATGCAGAAGCTATGAAAAATTTGATTGAAAAAGGTAAAATTAAGGCTTGGGCTATGTCAAGAGCAAGAGAAGATCAAATCAGAAAAGCACATGCTGTATGTCCAGTAGCAATCGTAGAAAATGAATTTTCTATGGTTGTTAGAAATATTGAAACTGACGGTTCTTTACAAGCATGTAAAGAATTAGGAATTGCTATGACTCCTTATATGCCTTTAGCTTCAGGTTTATTAACTGGTGCTTATAGACCAGGTATGAAATTAGAATTCAAGAATGATGATATTCATAGAACATTCTCTTGGTTTACAGAAGAAAACTTAGAAAAAAATCAACCATTATTTGAAATGTTAGAAAAATTTTCAACTAAAAAAGGATGTACATATGCACAATTAGCTTTAGCATGGGTAATGGCTGAATATGATATGATGATTCCAATTCCTGGTATGTACAAACAAGAATTCATTGATTCAAACTTAGAAGCATGCAATATTGTTTTAACTGATGAAGAAATGAAAGAAATCGATGAAACTTTAGCTACACTAACAATCTATGGTGACGGTGCTGAATGGCGTGTTGACCAATTAAGAGGAATGTTAAAAGAAGAAGGATACGAAGTAGAAAAATCTTGGAGAAAATAAGATGCATTCGCATCTTTTTTTATATCTAACTCGACATTATACGTAATGAATGTTAGAGTATAAATAGTACCGGTATACCGGATTTAGGAGAATAAAGATGCAATTATTATTAAAAGATCAAGCATATCAGGCATTATTAGAAATGATATGGTCAGGAAATTTAGAGGCAGGAGGAATCTATTCACTTACAAAAATCGCACAAGATTTAAATATTTCTAGAACGCCTTTAAGAGACGCAATTCAAAGATTAAGTGATGAAAAACGTATTGATATCTTACCTAGCAGGGGATTCTGTTTACATAAATTCACAGAAGAAGAAATTAAACAGAGATATCATCTTACAATCTCTCTAGAAGGATATAGTATTGTACGTTTAATTGAAAAATATAAGGAAAATCCAAAGAATCCATATATTATGAAATTAGAAGAATGCGTAGATTTAATGGAAAATGGTTTAAATGAAGAACATACATTTAAAGAAAAGTATAATTATGACAACGTTTTTCATAATACTTTAGTTGAATCACTAGATGATAACTTTCCTGAATATCTTTCTTTAAAGGATCATGGATTTATTAATATACCAGAATTACATGTCTATGCAAAATGTCTAGATATGAAAGTTATGTTAGCGTTTAATAAAAGAACACTTAATGCAATCAAAACAGGTAACTATGAAGATGGATATAAATGTATGATTGAAAATGCTGATTATGTTTACAACATTTATATAGAACAATCAAATAAATAAAAGGAGAACAAAATGACATTTCCGAAAGGTTTTTTATGGGGTGGAGCAGTAGCTGCTAACCAATGTGAAGGTGCTTATTTAAGAGATGGAAAAGGCTTATCAGTACCAGATATGTTATTAGGTGGAGATAGATATACACCAAGAACATTCTGTAGTGTGATTGATGAAACAGCTTTTTATCCATCACATCAAGCTATTGAATTTTATGATCATTATAAAGAAGATATTGCTTTATTTGCAGACATGGGATTCAAGTGCTTTAGATTTTCTATTAACTGGGCAAGAATCTTTCCTAATGGAGATGATATAATGCCTAATGAATTAGGTTTACAATTTTATGAAAATGTTGTTGATGAATGTTTAAAATATGGTATTGAACCATTGATTACATTATCACATTATGAAATGCCATTTGCATTAGTTCAAAAATATAATGGTTTCTATAGCAGAGAAGTGGTTAACTTCTATGTTAATTACGCAAAGACATGTTTTACTCGTTTTAAAGATAGAGTTAAATACTGGATTACATTTAACGAAATTAACTGTGCCATTGTAACAATGGGTCATGGTGGCATGGGTGATTTATATGGCTTAGGTGTGATGGACAGAGAAGATGTTAAATCTACTGAACGTATTCCATTATCTAAACTTAAAACAAACCCACAAGTCACTTTCAATGCAATGCATAATCAATTTGTTGCAAGTGCACTTGCAACTATTGAAGCACATAAAATCAATCCTGATTTTATGATAGGAACAATGATAGCACAGGTTACAGGATATCCTTTAACACCAAATCCAAAAGATATTCTTTTATGGCAAAAAGAAGATAATATCAATAATAACTTATGTGGTGATGTGCAAGTCAGAGGGAAATATCCAGAATTTGCTTATAGCTTCTTTAGAGAGGTTGGTGTAGATCCTTCATTCATTACAAAAGAAGATGAAGACATCTTATATAAAGGCAAAGTTGATTTCTATACTTTATCTTACTATCAGACAAACTGTGTTACTACAAGTAAAGATGCAGAAATTGTTGAAGGAAATTTACATGGTGGTGCTAAAAATCCATATCTTAAAGCATCAGACTGGGGCTGGCAGATTGATCCTGATGGATTAAGATTTACATTAAATAAATTACATGATAGATATCCTGAAGTACCATTAATGATTGTAGAAAATGGTTTTGGCGCATTTGATAATGTAGAAGAAGATGGGTCAATTCATGATCCATATAGATTAGATTACTTTAGACCTCATATTATTGCAATGAAAGAAGCCATTGAAGATGGTGTACCATTAATTGGTTATACAACTTGGGGACCAATTGATCTTGTTTCAGCTGGAACTGGTCAATATGCAAAACGTTATGGATTTATCTATGTAAATCGTCATGATGATGGCACTGGAGATTTTTCAAGATCTAAAAAAGATTCTTATTTCTGGTTTAAGAAAGTTTTAGAATCTAATGGTGAAAATTTAGAATAAAATGTAACTTGCTTGATATGTAAGTATTGAGCGAGTATTCTTTGATTGGAGAGGTGAATAATGAATTATCAAGAAATATTAGATCAAAGTAGACCTTTAATGGGGAAAGTATGTAAATCATGCCCAGTATGTAATGGTAAGGCATGTGGTAATAAAGTACCAGGACCTGGTGCGAAAGGGACAGGCACTGTCGCTATCAGAAACTATGATGCCTGGCAAAATATCTATGTCAACATGGATACACTCACAAGTAATGCACCTGTTGATACAACTTTAGAATTATTTGGGAAGACATTTAAATATCCAATCTTTGCAGGACCTGTAGGAGCGATTCAATTACACTATGGAGATTCATTAGATGATAATTCATATAATGATATCTTAGTCAGAGGATGTAAAGAAGCAGGAATTGCAGCCTTTACTGGTGATGGTGTTAATCCAGCCATCATGCAAGCTTCAACTCAATATATCAAAGAAAATGATGGTATTGGTGTACCAACAATCAAACCTTGGGGTGAAGAAGTCTATGATGAAAAATTAAAACTTGCGATTGAATCTAATGCCTTCGCAGTTGCGATGGATATTGATGCAGCAGGACTTCCTTTCTTAAAAGGACAGACTCCTCCAGCTGGTAGAAAATCACAAGAAGAATTAAAACGTATTATTGATAAAACACCTGTACCTTTTATCGTAAAAGGTGTTATGACAGTAAATGGTGCTTTAAAAGCCAAAGAAGCTGGTGCTAAAGGTATTGTTGTATCAAACCATGGTGGAAGAGTATTAGATGGGACTCCTGCAACAGCTGATGTCTTAGAAGAAATTGTAAAAGCTGTTGATGGAAGTATGAAGATCTTCGTAGATGGTGGTATCAGAAGTGGGACTGATATTTTCAAAGCGTTAGCTTTAGGAGCTGATGCAGTGATTATCGCAAGACCATATGTCAATATGGTATTTGGTGGTAAAGAAGAAGGAATTAAAGCTTTAACTGAAAAGCTTGGTGCTGAATTAAAAGATACAATGGAAATGTGTGGAGCCACTACATTATTAGAAATCACAAGAGACAAAGTTAAATAATTAGGGTTAAGTCCAAAAATATAGTTATTCAATTTAAATTAACGATATTATTCCAGATAAAGCGATAAATAAACGTTTTACCTTATGTTGGTGAATAATTTTTATAGGCATAAATACTTATAAAAATAAAGTCCATAGATACTAGAAAATCTGGTATTTATGGGCTTTTTTGTACTTTCTTTTGTTGTTTAATAGTATATGTAACATATCAGTATGGATGCATAATGCTAAATATAAATTAAACAAAATAGAATGAAACGAAAATAAATACGTTTCAATATAATTGCAACGAAAAAGCTTTCGTTGCAAAAAGAGTAAAACGAAAGAAACGATATTATTTAAATAAGCTTTGATATTTTTTTATTTTGGCTAAGTAGATTATTATAGCGTAGCTGAACAATAAATTCGATTTAACCAGATCATTCATTCCGATAAACTTGATCAATCATTTTGATTAGGTTGATCAGTGTATTATACGTACTTCATTTCTAAAAAAATTAAATTGTAGATATGCATCGAATCAATATAATAATTTTGAATCTGTGTCAATAGAGGAGGGGACTGATATATCCCTCCTGCATACTGTTCATAAAAGAAAAAGAATACCTGACATCATTGCCCAACAGAACTGTTGTAAATTAATACCTCAGCTCCCACAAAGTCAAAGGATCTCCCTGCATTATGATTAATGATTTAGAGAGTATGTTTTAATATGCATCAGGAATGTGAAGATTATCAAAGAGGTAAAAGCATTAAGGCACGCTGGAGTACTTTTTTTATTTGTCTGGAAAATTCTATATTGATATAAATGTTTAATGTGTTATTGACATCAAAAAATGTTTGAAATCAAAATAATGCATATAAAATAAAGGTTACCATACGTTGGTGAATAATTCTATCCTCTGAACCTTGATGTAAATCAAGTTTTTTTTGTGCTTGAAATTGAGAATTATGATGCAAACAGTTCATAACACTATCTTTATTTATTCAGCATGGTATACTGTTGTATAGATAAAAAGAAAAGAGGTTAGAAAATGTACGCAAAAAATACATGGGAAAAGTATAAGGACAATCTCAATGAAGTCATGGAATATAATGAAGGTTATAAAGATTATATTTCAAAAAACAAAACAGAACGTGCTTGTGTTAAAGACTCTATTCGTTTAGCCAAAGAAAAAGGATTCAAGCCATTAGACTCTTTTGAAACACTTAAGCCAGGAGATAAGGTTTATGTCAACAACAGAGATAAGAATATTGCTTTATTTGTGATTGGTAATAAACCACTTACAGAAGGTATGAGAATCTTAGGTGCTCATATTGACTCTCCTAGAATGGACTTAAAACAGAATCCATTATATGAATCAGAAGGATTCGTATTAGCTGATACACACTATTATGGTGGCGTAAAGAAATACCAGTGGGTAACTATCCCTCTATCATTATATGGTGTTGTCGCAAAGAAAGATGGTACTGTCGTAGATGTTGTCATTGGTGAAGATGATAATGATCCAGTAGTAGGTATCTCTGATTTACTTATTCACTTAGCTGCAGAACAGTTAGATAAGAAAGCAGCTAAAGTGATTGAAGGTGAAAACCTTGATGTTACTTTAGGTAATATGCCTTTAGTAGGTGAAGAAAAAGATGCTGTGAAGGCCAATATCTTAAAGCTATTAAAAGATAAATATGATATCGAAGAAGAAGACTTTGTATCAGCTGAAATTGAAGTTGTACCAAGTGGTAAAGCAAGAGACTATGGTTTAGATCGTTCAATGATTGCTGGTTATGGTCATGATGATAGAGTATGTGCCTATACATCTTTAACTGCAATTCTTGATATGGATGTTTGTGACTATACATGCTGTACTATTCTTGTAGATAAAGAAGAAATAGGTTCAGTAGGTGCTACAGGTGCTCAATCTTTATTCTTTGAAAATACAGTTGGTGAAATGTTAGTGAAGATGGGTATTGATAGTTTTGTACAGACAAGACTTACTTTATCTAGATCAAAGATGCTTTCAAGTGATGTATCTGCTGGTGTAGATCCACTATTTGTAAGTGTGAATGATAAGAAGAACGCTGCTTATTTAGGTAATGGTATTGTATTTAATAAATATACTGGTGCAAGAGGTAAGAGTGGAAGTAATGATGCATCTGCTGAATATGTTGCGAGAATTCGTGCTGTGATGGATGAATCAAATATCCATTATCAGACAGCTGAACTTGGTAAGGTAGACCTAGGTGGAGGAGGCACTATTGCTTATATCCTAGGAAACTACAACATGGATGTTATTGATGCAGGTATTGCAGTATTAAACATGCATGCACCAATGGAAGTCGTATCTAAAGTAGACGTATACGAAACATATCAAGCATATAAAGCATTCTTAAAGAATGCATAATTCATAGAACTGTAGTTAAAACAGGCAGTAAACTTTATGTATTTCCACCTTGGATAAAACCAAGGTGTTTTTTAATTAATCTATGATACAATAATCAAGAGGTGATTTGATGAAACAATTAACACTTGGAATGGTGGCTCATGTTGATGCAGGTAAAACTACATTAAGTGAGTCATTACTCTATACGACAGGGACAATAAAACATCAAGGTCGTGTTGATCATAAAGATACATTCCTTGACTATAATACACAGGAAAGAGAAAGAGGCATTACTATCTTTTCTAAGGTTTCTTCTCTTAATTATAAGAATAACCATTTCACATTTATTGATACACCAGGTCATGCTGATTTTAGTGGAGAAATGGAACGTGCATTAAGTGTTCTTGATTATGCAATAGTGATTATCAATGGTTTAGATGGTGTACAGGCGCATACTAAAACAATCTGGAACTTATTGAGACACTATCATGTACCAGCCTTCATCTTTGTGAATAAAATGGATTTAACACATTATACAAAAGAAGAGTTATTGGACTCTTTATCACAATTATCTCCTCATATTATGGATATGAGTGCTTCTGAAGAAGATATTGCAGCACTGGATGAAGAGATGATAGAAGAATATTTAGAAACAGGGTCTTTAAAGGATGCATCTATCGCAAAAGCGATTTCTAATAGACATCTTTATCCACTCTATTTTGGTAGTGCCCTTAAGAACCAAGGTGTAGATGAATTACTCGATGCCTTAGACCGTTATACTTTAGAAAAAGAACCACAGACAGAATTATCTGCACAGGTCTTTAAGATTACGAGAGATGAAAGAGGAGAACGTCTTGTCTTTATTAAGATCACTGGTGGCAGGCTTCATGTGCGTGATACAATCCATGATGAAAAGATTCATCAAATTAGGTTATATCAAGGGAACCGCTACACTTTAGTAGAAGATGCATCTCAGAATGATATTGTAGCCTTAACAGGTATTAAGAAGCTTCAGGCAGGGGATTACATTGGATTAGGACATGTGATTCATTCAACACTGAGACCTTCTATGTTGTATCAAATTCAACCATCTAAAGAAGCAGATATCAACCATTTCTTTTCTTCTTTAAAGGTATTAGGTGAAGAAGAACCATTACTTCATTTAAAACTCTTTGATGATCATGCCCAGGTTTCTTTAATGGGTGAAGTACAGATAGATATTCTTAAACAATTAATGAAAGATCGTTTTAATGAGGATATCACAGTGGATGAAGGAGATGTCGCTTATCTAGAAACAATCAAAGAACCAATAGAAGGAGTAGGACACTTTGAACCATTACGACACTATAGTGAAGTCCATCTTTACTTAGAACCACTTCCTCAAGGTTCAGGACTTGTCTTTGAAAATCAATGTCAGAATAACTTAGAAGAAAGATATCAAAATCTCATCATGACACACTTACAGGAAAAAGAACACTTAGGTGTACTCACAGGTTCTCCTATTACAGATATGAAAATCACACTTCTAGGTGGTAAAGCCCACTTAAAACATACAGAAGGAGGAGACTTCAGAGAAGCCACTTATCGTGCTATTAGACAAGGGTTAAAAATGACTGAATCAGTCATCTTAGAACCTTACTATAAATATGAATTAGTCATTCCTACAGAAGCTTTGAGTAAGGTTTATTATGCTTTAGAAGACTATCCAACACCTACTGTAGTGAATGAGAATAATGATATTACAACACTTCATGGAGAAGCACCTGTCTTATTCTTGACTCACTATCAAAAAGAACTTCTGACTTCCACAAAAGGAAAAGGACAGCTTTTCTTCTTAGATACATTCTATGCACCAGTAGAAAATCAGGAAGAAGTGATAACTAAATGTGATTATGATAGTGAATCAGATCTAGATAATCCTACAGGTTCTATTTTCTGTTCACATGGTGCAGGCTATTATGTGCCTTATGATGAAGTAAGAGAGAAGATGCATTTACCTCTTTATAGTGCGATGAAACAGGAACATACTTATACACATAATCCTGTACATATTAGTGATGAAGAACTTAAAAGAGTATATGAACGTACCTATGGTCCAATAGATACAAAACTTGCAAGTGACTACTATAAACCAAAACAAGATCATGTCTCTTCTAATACAGTACAGGTATTAGATGAATATTTGATTGTAGATGGATATAATGTCATCTTTGCCTGGGATGAACTGAAAGAACTTGCAAAACAAAACCTAGGTAGTGCAAGAGATAAGCTTATTGATATATTGATGAGCTATAAAGGGTATCGTGGCTGTCATATGATCCTTGTCTTTGATGCTTATAAGGTTCCACAGAATAAAGGCAAGAGTCAGATGTATCATGATATGGAAATCGTTTATACAAAAGAAGGACAGACAGCCGATGCTTATATTGAAAGCATTACAAAACAGATGGCAGGACAATATCGTCTTGTGGTAGCCACAAGTGATAATCTTGAACAGAAGATTGTATTAGGCCATGGGGCGACACGTATCTCATCAAGAGAATTACTTCAGGATGTCATTTCTCGTTCTAAAATCCAAAAAGAAGAATTTGAAAGAAAAAATCCCCAAATGCATAGTTATGCATTTGAGGATCTCAAGAAGTCTTAGGACTTCTTTTTTTATTTGATGTTTGTAACTGTATAGTCTTTATCTTCTACAGTTTTCTTTAAGACATCATTAGATACTTCTTTACTTAAAGTGACAACTGCAGTGCCTTTTTCATGACTTACATCAGCACTTTCTACACCATCTACAGCTTCTAATGCCTTCTTTACAGCCATTTCACAATGACCACACATCATACCAGTAATTTCTAAAGTCTTTTCCATTGTTTTCTTCTCCTTTTTCTTTCTTTTTATATCTTTAGATGCATCATGCATAGAGAAAGTATTGAGTCTCAACGCGTTCATACATACAAAGAAACTAGATAAACTCATGGCAGCAGCCCCTAACATAGGACTCATCTGCCATCCTGTTAAGTGAATAAATACACCAGCAGCAACAGGAATACAAATCGCATTATAGAAAAATGCCCAGAATAAGTTTTCATGGATATTTCTTAATGTCGCACGAGAGAGTCTAATAGCGGCAGTGACATCTGTCAGCTTACTATTCATTAAGACAACATCAGCTGCATCTATCGCAATATCAGTACCTGCCCCAATCGCAATTCCAATATCCGCACGTGTGAGGGCAGGTGCATCATTGATTCCATCACCCACCATAGCTACTTTACCATGCTTTTGTAAATCTTTAATAACACTCTCTTTACCATCAGGCAATACTCCTGCAATTACCTCATCTACACCTGCTTTTGAACCAATTGCATCTGCAGTCTTCTTGTTGTCACCTGTCAACATTACAACTTGAATACCCATGTTCTGCATTTCTTTAATAGCCTGAGGGCTATCTTCCTTCATTGTATCAGCCACACAGATCATACCAAGATAAGTATCATCATAACTAAAGAATAGAGGTGTCTTACCTTCCATTGCCTTGTCAGATGCTTGTTTCATCATTTCTTCAGGAATATGTTTTTCCATCATCTTGATGCTTCCACCTAATACTTCTTTACCATGAATTAATCCTCTTAACCCATGACCAGGTAATATCTCGAAGTCTTCAACATCTTCACTACCTTGATAATAATCAGTCACAGCTTTACCAAGAGGATGCTCACTCTTTTTTTCTAGACTAGAAGCATAATTTAATAGTACTTCTTTTTCTATCTTATAAGGGACCACATCAGTGACTACAGGAGTTCCTTTTGTGATTGTACCTGTCTTATCTAACGCAATAATATCAATAAAACCTGCCACTTCTAATGATTCAGATGTCTTAAACAAGATACCATGCTTTGCACCCATACCATTACCTACCATAATAGCCACGGGTGTCGCAAGACCTAATGCACATGGACATGAAATAACTAAAACGGAAATAGCACGGGCAATAGAGAATCCAATACTCTTTCCAAGAATCATCCAGACAATAAATGTGACTAACGCAATACCGATAATCACAGGTACAAAGATACCAGAGACTTGATCGGCTTTCTTTGCGATAGGTGCTTTAGTAGATGCTGCATCACTCACCATCTGAATAATCTGTGAAAGTGTTGTATCCTCATCTACACGAGTGGCACGTACTTTAATAAAGCCTGACTGATTAAGTGTTGCGCCTGATACTGTATCATTTACTGTTTTATCAACAGGAATACTTTCACCTGTTAAGGCAGATTCATCAATAGCTGTAGAACCTTCTACAATCACACCATCAACAGGAATATTTTCACCCGGTCTTACTACAAACAAATCACCTTTATTCACTTCATCAATACTTACAGTGACTTCTTTATTATCCTTAATAATGACTGCAGTTTGAGGTGCAAGATCCATTAAGCTCTTTAAGGCATCTGTAGTACGTCCTTTAGACATTGCCTCTAACATCTTACCAACAGTAATTAAAGTAGGAATCATTGCTGCAGATTCAAAATAGAGATCATGTCCTAAACTCATCACCTTCATCATCTGTCCCTGGCTCATGGCATCAATCATTAAATATAAAACAACTAAGCTATAACCAAAAGCAGCACTAGACCCTAATGCGACCAAAGCATCCATGTTAGGGGATAACTGAAATAAACTCTTATACCCATTAACAAAGAATGCTTTATTAATGACTAAAATAATAATAGTCAATAACATTTCTGTTACTGCAAGAGATACATGATTCTCCAAAAACGAAGGTACAGGCCATTTCCACATCATATGACCCATAGATAAATACATTAATAGTATTAAGAATACTAGAGAAGTAATCAATCTCTTCTTTAATTTTGGCGTCTCATGATCCACTAAAGAATCATCTTTTACCTTTTCAACACCTTTTTCACTTGCACCATATCCAATATTCTCAATTGCCTGAATAATAGATTCAGAAGATGCTGTTCCTTCTACGCCCATAGAATTTGTGAGTAAAGAAACAGAACAGCTATCTACACCATTAATATGAGCTACAGTTTTTTCAATACGATTGGCACACGCTGCACAACTCATACCAGTAATATTATATTGTTTCATTTCATCACCTTCTGTAATACTTTCACTAATTCATCAATTGTTTCATCATGACCTTCTTTAATATCATCCACAACACATGTCTTAATATGCTTTGCAAGTAATTCTTTATTAAAACTATTCAAAGCTGCATTGACTGCAGAAACCTGAACAAGAATATCAGGACAATAAGCATCTTTTTCTACCATGCCTTCAATTCCTCGAATCTGACCTTCAATACGTTTAAGGCGGTTCATGAGTTTTTTCTTTTCTTCTTCACTACGATCCTTATGACGTTCACTACAGCAGCAATCTTTTTTATCCATTATTTCACCTCCTACTCCAATCATATACCCTGTAGGGGTATACGTCAAGCGATGTGATTGTTGTATAATGACCACAAGGAGAAATGAATTATGAAAATAAATAAACTCGTGCAGGGTGCACTCATCGCATCACTCTTTGGTGTCCTTGCAGTACTCAATACAATGACAGGTACGATGTTTGATAGCTTAATTGGCTATGGAATGGCTATTCCTATGGCTATTTATAGCTATAAGACAGGCCTTAAAGAAGCTTTAATGACTTCTGTAGCTTCCATGGTCATTGCCTTCCTATTTGGAACACTCAGCTATGTATTAATTGTCCTCTCATCACTTGGTATGGGAACAGTTGTAGGGCTATGTTTAAAAAATAAAGCTAAGAAAGAAACAATGCTGGTGCTTGGTGCTACATTCTTCTTTTTATCTGATTTTTTATATTTCTATGTATTCTCAGGAGTGCTAGGTATTAACTTACTCACTGAAGCAAAAGAAATGTATAACCAGATTATTGCGGCAGTGCCTTCTATAACTAATGCCTTTACTTTCCAGGACTTCTATAATCTCATTCCACTCTCTATACTCATCATGTCATTCTTACAGAGTTATTTAGTCATGATGTTATGTGCACTATTCTTTAAACGCTTAAGAATACCTTTTGATATGAGTATTCATATTGCGACATTTAGATTCAGCCCTAAAATGGGATATATTCTCGCAATCATGCTTGCAGGTAGTATGATTGCTAGACAATATTTTGGAAATGTTGTTATTGTACAATATATCTATTTTATTAGTATCTTAGGATTTATGGTGGATGGACTTGCTTTCTTATCTTTCTATCTTGTTATCAGAAACCATGGACGTTATTCTAACTTACTTATATTTTTAGTATTCATTCCGTTCCTACAGACACTATTAGTGATTCTAGGAATTATTGATATATTTGTTGAAATACGTCAAATACTGTATAATAAATATCAATAAGGAGGGCCTCTACAATGACGAGAAAAGTTGCACAACTTAGAAATATCTTTGTTCTTTTACTCGTATTTATTACCTTTGCGACCTTTGCGGCTTTTGGTATATTTCATCAGGCTTGGATGCTTCGTCTTGCGATATTTGCGGTTATTACGAATGTAATCTACATATCGTTACTATTCTATATGGGCTACTTAATGGATCAAAACAGCTATTCAGTCAGTGATGCTTTAGGTATTGATGCAAAGAATGCTTTGATCTATGGTGGCGTAGGATTGATTCAATATGATGAAAACAGAAACATTACATGGGTTTCAGACTTCTTAAAGGCATTAAATATCAATATTGTAGGAATCAAGCTATTAGAATGGCAGCCTACACTTGCTAGTCTTTTTGATGATGAAGATGTCAAAACAATAGAAGTTAAAGGAAAGAAATTCGAAGTATATAATAGTGCGGATACAAGACTCATCTATATGAAGGATGTGACACAATATGTCTCTTTATCACAGGACTGTGAAGATATGCAGGTATGCATGGGTTATATTACTGTGGATAACTATGATGAAATTATTGCGAATGTAGATGAATCACAGAAGGTAAAGATTCAAAATTTATGCCGTAGTACAATTACTGACTGGGCATATAAGAATGGTATGATTATTAGACGTTATCAGACAGGTAAATATATTGTTTTCTTTAATGAACGTATCTATAAGAAACTCATTGAATCTAAATTCTCTATTTTGGATGATTTCAAGAATGCGATAGAAGAATTAGATGTGCTTATGACATTATCTATTGGTATTGGTAGAAGTACAAAAGTATTAAGAGAATTAGAAGAACTTGCTTCTTCAGCATTAAGCCTTGCTTATTCACGTGGTGGTGACCAGATTGCGATTAAGAGTGGTAAAGATCATGTACGTTACTTTGGTGGTAAAACAGATGCATTTGAAACATCTTCTAAAGTACGTTCTCGTATTATGGCACAGTCTCTTGCCGGTCTTATTAGTCGTTCACGTAATGTCTTAGTTATGGGACATAAGAACTCAGATTTGGATTCATTTGGTGCTTCTCTTGCGGCTGCGCGTATTGCAGAGAATTTAGGTAAGAAAGCCAATATCGTAATTGACTATGAATCTCTTGAAGAAAAAACAAAAGGTGTCGTAGAAATGTTGAGAAGTAATCCTGATTATAAGGGTTTAATGTTGACTATTTCAGAAGCACTTGAAAAAACTAATAAAGATACTTTATTAATCTGTGTAGATAACCATAAGGATTCATTGGCTATTAGCCGTTCAGTACTTGATAAAGTAAAAAACAAGGTCATTATTGACCACCATCGTCGTAGTGAAGAATTTATTTCTTCACCGGTTCTCACATACTTAGAACCATCTGCATCCTCTACAGTAGAATTACTTGTAGAACTATTTGACTACCAGCAACATGAAATTGAAATTTCATCACTTGATGCGACAGTTATGTATACAGGGATGCTAGTAGATACAAATTATTTCAGACAGCATGTGGGTACAAGAACATTCCAGTCAGCAGCTAAACTCAAAGAAGCACAAGCTGACTTAGCACTTGCATATGAATTATTAGAAGATTCATTTGAATGTATGAAAGAAATATTTGATATCACAGAATCAGCTTATCGTTATAAGGATAGATTCCTTATTGCGACAGGCAAAGATGACGAACTGAGTCGTTCTACTCTCGCAAAGGCTGCAAACCAATTAGTATATGTTTCTGGCATTTATGCTGCATTTGCGATAGGATATATATCTAAGAACACAGTGGCAATCAGTGCACGTAGTTCTAAAAAGATCAATGTCCAGATGATCATGGAAGATCTTAATGGTGGTGGTCATTTCTCTATGGCTGCCTGTCAGATTGAAAATGTGACAATCGAAGAAGCAAAAGAGAGATTAGAACATGCAATAGATGCATATTTGGAAGATAGGGGTGTATAAACATGAAAGTTATTTTATTAGAAGATGTAAGAAAAGTTGGTAAGAAGGGTGAAATCGTTAATGTATCTGACGGTTATGGACAGAACTTCTTAATTAAGAATGGTAAAGCTTTAATGGCAACAGAAACAGGTAAGAAGATTGTTGCTCAGCAGGAAGAAGAAAAGAAACAGGAAGACTTAAAGAAGAAAGAAGAAGCTCAGGAACTTGCAAAGAAGCTTGAAACTATTGTAGTAGAATTCAAAGTAAAGACTGGTAAGGATGGTAAGAGCTTTGATCATGTTTCTACAAAACATATCGCAAAGAAATTATTAGAAGAACATGGTATTAAGATTGATAAGAGAAAGTTCATCAATGCATATCCAGTAGGTGCTTTAGGAACTACTAAGTTGAAGATTGAACTTTATAAAGGTGTTATTGCGACTATCAATGTTCATCTATCTGAAAAATAAGGTGAATACTTATGGATACAAGAGAACTCCCTCATGACTTAGAGGCAGAACGAGCTTTATTAGGGGCAATGTTGATTGATAAGAATGCATGTAATGATGTCATCAACATGGCAACACCTCAGGATTTCTATCTTGATGCGCATCGACTGATCTTTACAGGTATGAAGTTCCTTCATGACGGTAATAAACCAATTGATGCCACTACAGTGACTGATTATTTAATTAACCAGAAGATATTAGAAAAAGTAGGTGGAGTAGACTACTTATTGGTACTTGCAAATTCAGTACCAACAGTCGCTCATACACCGCATTATCTTAAGATATTAAATGAGAAGTCATTACTTAGAAGGCTTATTAAAGAAGCTACAAACATCGTACAAGATGCTTATGGTGAAATTACTGATATTAATGATTTTATTGATACAGTAGAAAAAGATGTCTTAGAAGTCACTAGAGATAGAAATGCCGGGGAATTCAAGACAATTGAAAGTGTTGTACAGAATGTCACAGCTAGAATGAATCTCCTTCAGAAAAATGGTGGAGTTGTCTCTGGTGTAAAGACAGGCTATAAAGAATTAGATAAATTAACATCAGGCTTTCAGCCAGGTGATTTAGTTATTCTTGCAGCTAGACCTTCTGTAGGTAAAACAGCTTTTGCCTTGAATATTGGTTTTAACTCATCACTTAATAGTGAAGAAGCTGTCGCAATATTTTCACTAGAAATGCCTGCTGAACAGCTTGTCACCAGATTAATATGCTGTGCAGGATCTATTGATAACGATAAATTAAAAACAGGTGCGATTTTAAAAGAGAATGCGAATAAATATTATGCAGCAGCAGATCGTGTCACACGTTGTAATTTATATATTGATGATACACCAGCAGTTAAGATTGGTGAAATTGCAGCTAAATGCAGAAGACTACAAAGAGAACAGGGATTAAAGATGGTTATTATCGATTACCTCCAGTTAATCTCTGGTCCATCTTCATCAAGAGAATCAAGACAGCAGGAAGTATCTGATATCTCTAGACAGTTAAAAGCACTAGCAAGAGAATTAAAGTGTCCCGTTATTGCCTTATCACAGCTTTCTCGTCAGGTTGAACAGCGTAAAGGAAAACCAATGTTGTCCGACTTAAGAGAATCTGGGGCTATCGAACAGGATGCCGATATCGTCGCTTTCCTTCATCGTGAAGACTATCAGAATAAAGAAAAAGAAGCAGAAACAAACGGCTTAACAGAAATTGTTGTGGCTAAGCACAGAAATGGTGCAACAGCCGATATCAGCCTTGTATTTGAAAAACAATACTCACGTTTCTCAGATTACTATACAGGTCCAGAAAACCAGAATAGTGGTGAAGGACTAAGAATTTAAAAGCAGTGGCTCATGAGCCACTGCTTATTTTCTTGGTCTGAATTGTATTTTTTTCTGATTCTCAAATTTAATAGGTTTTTCTACTATTTCATGACAATGACGACAACGTGGTTCATAGGCTTCCTTAGCACCTACTAAGACAATAGGATCATTAAAAGAAGCAGGTTTACCATTAATAATACGCTGTGTTCTAGTGGCTGGTGCACCACATTTTGCACATACTGCAGTTAGCTTAGTCACGAACTCAGCACGTGTTAATAAATCGGGTAAGACACCAAATGGTTCACCACGGAAATCTTTATCTAAACCAGCAACCATTACACGTAATCCACTATCTGCAAGATACTCACAGATATCAACAACATCCTCATCAAAAAACTGTACTTCATCAATCGCTACAACATCTGTATCATAATTTACATGATTAAGTATTTCCTTTGCTTCACTGATGACAATACAAGGTACTTTACTTCCTGCATGTGAAGCAATTTCAGTTGTAGAATAACGATCATCAATCTTTGGCTTAAATACAAGAATATTCTTTCTTGCATAAGATAATACATTAATACGACGGATTAATTCTTCAGTCTTACCTGCAAACATACATCCACAGATCACTTCTATCCAACCTTCACGATATTGATTATACATTTAATAAAACCTCCTAAAAGTTCACATAGATTTCATATACTCCCTGTATTATACAGTTGTAGAAAAGAAAAGCCATAAAAAATTTTCCCTTAATCCCATTAAAAAGAGTCGGTCATCATTCCGACTCTTTTTGTTAGTATAATTCATTAATGACTTCATCAAGAGAATCTAATATTTTATATGTCTTATTTGCATATTCTTCTGTAGGATATTTCATATCAGGGATACAGATTACTTTAATACCAGCTGAAGAAGCTGCCTGAATACCTGCTTCACTATCTTCTAATACAATCGCTTCATCAGTCTTTACACCAAGCTTTTCACATGATTTTAAGAAGACTTCAGGATGTGGTTTACCATGAGTTACTTCATCCCCACAAATTGAGTCATCGAAATATTGTGTAATATGAGCCTGTGCAAGAATAGTATCGACACGATCACGATTAGAAGAAGTAGCCACAATAGTCTTATAACCATTTTCTTTTAAATAATTAAGAAGCACTAATAAACCTTTCTTAATTGGTACACCTTCTGTTTCAAAACGTTTTGCCATTAAAGCATGTACATCTTTAATGACATCATCAATAGGAAAGTCCTTACCATAAGTATCGTAAAATCTTTCATAGATTCCTTTGATAGGTTTCCCTAATAAAGTTTTATAGAATGTTTCATCCATTGTCAAATTCATTGGTTTTATGATTTCCTGATAACATTCAAAAGTCACTCTTTCAGAATCAATCATCAAACCGTCCATATCAAAAATAACTGCTTTAATCATATTTACAAACCTCCAATCTATATATTCAAGTATATAAGAAATAGAAAGCGTCTTCAATTAATTGCGAAAAATAATTGAATATATTATAATGGGTACGATTTGGAACAATTAACAAATTTATTAGATGAAATCAATATTATTAAAAGAAAGGATAGAAGATGAATACACTATTAGAAAGACTACAGACAGTAGAAAAAAGATATGAAGAATTAACACAGATTCTTATGGACCCATCTATCGCGAATGATATTCAGAAGATGACACAGGCTTCTAAAGAACAGGCTTCTTTAGAAAAGGCTTATAACTTATATAAAGAATACAAGGCTTTATTAGATGGTATCGAAGAAGCCAAGGAATTATTAAATGAAAATGATCCTGAAATCAAAGAAATGGCTAAGATGGAATTAGAAGAATTAGAAAAGAAACAGCCAATCATGGAACATGATATCCAGATTGAATTAATTCCTAAGGATCCAAATGATGAAAAGAACGTAGTCATGGAAATCCGTGGTGCAGCCGGAGGAGATGAAGGTAATATCTTCGCAGGTGATTTATTTAGAATGTATTCTAAGTATGCTGAATCACAGGGGTGGAAGATTGAAATTGAAGATGCTCAGCCTTCAGAAGCAGGAGGATATTCACTTGTATCATTTATTATCAAGGGTACTGGTGTATATTCTAAGATGAAGTTTGAATCTGGTTCACATCGTGTACAGCGTGTGCCTAAGACTGAAACACAGGGACGTGTTCATACATCAACTGCCACAGTATTAGTTATGCCAGAAGCAGAAGAAGTAGATCTCGATATTGATCCAAAGGATTTAAGAGTTGATACTTATCGTTCATCTGGTGCTGGAGGACAGCATATCAATAAGACTGACTCTGCTGTACGTATTACACATATTCCAACAGGAATTGTGGCAACAAGCCAGGATGGCCGTTCACAACATGATAACCGTGCTAAGGCTATGCAGTCATTACGTACAAGACTTTATGAAGCTAAATTAAGAGAAGAAGAAGAAAAACTAGGAAACGAACGTCGTAATAAGATTGGTTCAGGTGACCGTGCTGAAAAGATCAGAACATATAACTATCCTCAGAACCGTGTCACTGACCATCGTATTGGTTTAACTATTCAGCAGTTAGATCGTATTATGGAAGGTAAATTAGAACCAATCATTGATGCATTAATCAATGAAGATCAGAGATTAAAACTTCTAGGAGAAGAAGAATAAGTGCTATTAGGTGAATTACTTAAACATGCACATGATTTAATTGATGATCCACATACAAATATCCCTGAAAGACTCTATGAAGATCTCACAGGAGATGCTTATTATCAACTATTGTTGAAGAGGGAAGAGCCTGTTGAAGAGGCTCTTCTTGTGCAATATAAGGATTATTTGGATAGATATTTAAAGGGTGAACCTTATCAGTATATTATTGGAAAAGAATATTTTTATGGTAGAGAGTTTGATGTCAATCCAAGTGTTTTGATTCCTCGTTATGAAACAGAAGAACTTGTAGAAAAGGTTTTATCTTATATAAAACCAGGAATGGTTGTGGCAGATATAGGTACAGGCTCAGGCGCTATTGCAGTCACATTAGCTTGTGAATCTAAGGCAGATCTATATGCGGTAGATATCTCTAAAGAAGCTCTTAAAACAGCATCTCATAATGCGAAGAAACATGAAGCTTCTGTCACATTCTTAGAAGGTGACTTATTACAGCCTCTTATAGATCGAGATATTCACGTAGATATTCTTGTTTCTAATCCTCCTTATATTGATTATGATGAAGTATTAGATCCTCGTGTAGTGGATCATGAACCACATCTTGCATTATTTGCGGATGATCATGGTTATGCATGTTATGAAAATATATTTAAACAAGCTCCTTCAATATTAAAGGAGAAAGCGATTCTAGCATTTGAAATTGGATATAATCAAGGAGAAAGAATGAAACATCTTGTTCCTCTCTATTTCCCAGATGATACATTTGAAGTCATCAAGGATATCAATGGAAAGGATAGAATGTTGTTCATTTATCATAACTATGAAAATATTTGAAACTGAACGTCTTACAATTAGAACACTTGATGAGAATGATATTGATCGTCTTGTAGAATATCGCAGTAAAAAGACTGTGTCTCAGTATCAATCCTGGAATAGATATACAAAAAGAGATGCGGTGAAACTTATCAAGAAGTGTAAAGATACTGTAATAGAGCATAAAAAAGGGTCTATGCAGTTTGGTATTACAATCAAAGGAAGCCAGCATCTTATTGGTGATTTACATATAGAGATCATGGCACCTCATACATTCTCTATTGGTTATACGTTGGACGATGTTTTCTGGAATAATGGCTTTGGCACTGAAGCGGTACTCGGACTCTTAAGTTATATGTATGAAGAACATGGTTTCTTCAAATGTATTGCCTATATCTATAAACAGAATGAAAAATCAAGACATCTCTTAAAGAAGATTGGTTTTAAGAAGTTTGATGAATCTTTCTTTTATGGGGATGAAGGATATATTTTTGACCTCGGCAACTTACAAAACATATATTTTGTGCTACAATAACAGATACGAGGTGGAACTATGATTAAAGAATATATTAAGAAGTATAGTAAAGCATCTATCATCACATCAGTGATTATGATTGTTGCTTCAGTATTGTTGATTGTTTTCCCAAAGACAATGTTGGATATTGTAGTTTATGTGATTTCAGGTGCATTATTTGTGGATGGTCTCATTCATCTTGTGACTTACTTTGCGTTAACTCATGATATGCGTATCTTTTCTAATGATTTATTAGAAGGTATTCTCGCATTATTGGCAGGCGTTTTTGTTGCATTCAATGCTGATGCATTCATTAGTGCACTCACAATGATCATTGGCTTATGGATTGTGATCAAAGGCTTATTAAACTTACAGCTCTCATTCCAGTTACAGCAGATTATTGAATTCAACTGGTTCTGGATCTTCTTATGTGCTGTATTATGTGTTGCATTAGGCGTATTTATTATTGTACATCCTATCGATATGGCTATTGGTTTGACTATGGCTGAAGGTATTGTATTATTAGTTACTGAAGTATTGAGTCTTATTCAGACAATCTATGTCTTATATAAACTCAATCATTCTAAAATGTCTAGATCATATATTAATTAAAAAGTACCATCACGGTACTTTTTTCTAAAGGAGAAAACATGCTGAATACATCATTATTAGACAAAAAAAAGAAATATCTCCTAGGTGTATCAGGTGGTCCTGATTCTATGGCACTTCTTGATATGATGCATGAATATTCAATCTGTGTCGCTCATGTAAATTATAATCTTCGAGATGATACAGAAGAGGACTACAAAGTAGTACATGACTATTGTATAGCACATTCTATTCCTTTTTATTATAAGGAATTTACACCGGATGATTATGTGAGAGGAAATTTTCAAAGTGTTGCAAGAGATATGCGTTATGCTTTTTATCAAGAAGTATATAAAACGGAACAATGTGATGCATTATGCTTAGGACATCAAAAGGATGATGTGATTGAAACTATTTATATGCACTTGGAACGTGACTCTCATCCTGATTATTTAGGGATCCAGGAAGTCTCTCATCGCTTAGGTATGACTATTATTAGACCATTACTTCATGTGACTAAACAAGATTTACGTGATTATTGTGATGATCATCACATTTTGTTTCATGATGACTATACTAATTTCCAGACAGAGTTCACAAGAGACCGTATTCGTAATACAATCTTAAATCAGTATACAGACTCACAAAAAGAAGAACTCTTGAAAAAGGGTGAAGAATACAATAAGAAACAGGCATTAAAAAAACAAGAAGTAGACAAATACCTCACTGAACCACTGGATTATACATTAGTTCCAAAAGAACTTCTTCCTGATGTACTCTATGCTTTATTAAAGAAACATATAGAAGTATCGAAGATTTCTCATCATCTCATTGATGAAATCATCCATCAGATTCAATCCTCTAAACCTAATATTCAAATGCCTATTGGTGTTAATGAGGAGTTCATAAAAGAATATAATAATGTATACATTCGTAAATCTATAAAACAAGTAGATTATACGTATAGAGTAGATCATAGACAGAACTTCGACTGTCCTTATTTCAAGATTCGAACACAGGGAGAAATGAATGATGGTATCCCTGTCAAGGATGAAGACTTTCCACTCACTATTCGTAATATGAGACCAGGCGATCGTATGGAAACAGCAGGGGGCACTAAAAAGGTTTCTAGACTCTTTATTAATGCGAAAATTCCCTTACCATTACGACGTTATTGGCCAGTTGTATTAGATTGCCGTGGAAATATTCTTTTGGTCCCGGGAATTGCGAAAAACAAGGAGTATTTGTCTATCAATCCAGATTTGTTTGTGATAAAATAACAACGACTATACTAGGAGGTACGGTTCAATGCATAAGGACATGAAAGAAATATTATTTACACAGGAACAGATTTCTGAACGCTGTAAAGAATTAGGCGCACAGATCTCAAAAGATTATGAAGGTAAGAAGATTCTTCTTATTGGTCTTTTAAAGGGATCTATTCCATTCCTAGCAGAACTTTCTAAATATATTGAGGGCGATGTATATTTTGATTATATGTCAGTCAGCAGTTATAAAGGAACTGAATCTGGAACTATTCATATTAAGAAAGACGTTGATATCGATGTCAAAGGTATGGATGTATTAATCGTAGAAGACATCCTTGATACAGGTAAAACATTGGATACTGTTACACATATGTTGAAAGATCGTGGTACAGCATCTTGCGAAATCGTTACTATGCTTGATAAACAGGAAGCAAGAAAGTATCCTGTACAGGCTAAGTATGTTGGTTTCCCTGTACCAGAATTATTTGTGGTTGGTTATGGTCTTGATTTTGATCAGAGATTTAGAAACCTACCATATATTGGTGTCTTAAAAGAAGAATGTTACCAGTAAGGAGTTTATGATGAAGAAGAATAACAAAACATTATTTAAAGCTATTCTTCCTTGGGTCATCGTATTATTATTGTTGAGTTCATTATTCCCATTCTTATTGAATAATGGCGGTAGTAAAGAATTAACTTATTCACAATTCATGACAGTAGTAAAAGATAAAAAGATAACTAACGTGACTATTACACCTAATAGTTTTGTAACCAAGGTCGAAGGTAGCTACAAGAAGAACTCTAAGGGCGATAAAGTGAACTTTACAACTATCGTTCCTAAGACAGACAAAGAATTAGATTCATTAACACAGGTTCTTGAAGACAAGAATGTCAAGATTAAGGTCACTGATTCAGAAAGTGATAACATGATCTGGAATATACTAGGTTCCATCCTTCCATATGTAATATTGTTTGGTGGTATGTTCTGGGTATTCAAGAACTTTAATGGTGCTGCAGGAGGCAACAATAAAGCCTTTGAATTTGGGAATTCTCGCGCTAAGCTAGAAAGAAATTCTAAGACTCGTTTTACAGATGTTGCAGGTGCAGATGAAGAAAAAGAAGAATTAACAGAACTTGTTGCATTCTTAAAGAACCCTAAGAAGTTTACTGAAATGGGTGCTAAAATTCCTAGAGGTGTTCTATTAGTAGGTCCTCCAGGTACAGGTAAAACATTATTAGCACGTGCTGTTGCAGGTGAAGCAAACGTTCCATTCTATTCTATTTCTGGTTCAGAATTCGTAGAAATGTTCGTTGGTGTTGGTGCTGGCCGTGTAAGAGATATGTTTAAGAAGGCAAAAGAAAATGCGCCTTGTATCATCTTTATTGATGAAATTGATGCCGTAGGTCGTCAGAGAGGTACTGGTGTTGGTGGTGGACACGATGAACGTGAACAGACATTAAACCAGTTACTTGTAGAAATGGATGGTTTTGAAGGTAACGAAGGTGTTATTATCCTTGCAGCTACTAACCGTGCAGATGTTCTTGACCCTGCTTTATTACGTCCAGGCCGTTTTGATAGACAGATCAGAGTATCTAACCCTGATAAGCGTGCAAGATCTCAGATCTTGAAGGTTCATGCAAGAAATAAACATTTTGCACCAGATGTTGATTTTGATAACATCGCTCAGCGTACTCCTGGATTCTCAGGTGCAGAACTTGCGAACGTATTAAATGAAGCAGCATTACTTGCAGTAAGAAGCGGTCATCAGATGATCACATTAAGTGATGTCGATGAAGCGATTGATAGAGTAATTGGCGGTCCAGCTAAGAAGTCTAGAAAATATACTGAACATGAAAGAAAACTTGTTGCTTATCATGAAACTGGACATGCGATTATTGGTTTGACATTAGAAGATGCCAACCAGGTACAGAAGGTCACAATTGTACCACGTGGTGATGCAGGTGGATATAACTTGATGACTCCTAGAGAAGAAACTTACTTCTCAACTAAGAAACAGTTACTTGCAACTATTACAGGTTATATGGGTGGTCGTACGGCTGAAGAAATCTTCTTCGGTGATGTATCATCAGGTGCTCATAACGATATTGAACAGGCTACACGTATTGCTCGTATGATGGTTACAGAACTTGGTATGAGTGAACTTGGTCCAATTAAGTATGACAGTGGTGATAATGCAGTATTCTTAGGTCGTGACTATTCACAGTTAAGTAATACACATTCTGGTCAGATCGCATTTGAAATTGACCAGCAGGTACGTAAAATCATCGAAACAGCACATGCTCAGGCAACTGAAATCATCAACAATAATAAAGATAAAATGGATATTATTGCGAATGCATTGCTTGAACATGAAACATTGAATCATGAACAGATTCAGTCTTTATATAACACTGGTAAAATGCCAGAAACTTATGATGGAACAGAAGAACATGTTGAATCTAACGATGACAACAATAACACTCCTGAACCACCTAAGGCTGATCCAGAAGATGATTTACTAGATGAAATGAAATAAGCGCTTTGCGCTTATTTTCATTTGGGAGGTAATAAAATGCAGCGTAGATTTATGGTAAGACTATTAGTAGGTATTATTGTCATTAGTATGATTTTGCCTCTAGTAAGCTATTTTGCGATAGGGAGATGAGATAAATGAAAGATTATTTAGTACGTGGACTCGTTAATTCGAAGAACTGTCGTGTTTTTGCCTGTACAACAACTAACCTTACAAATGTTGCACAGCAGAATCATAACTTATGGCCTTGTGCAAGTGCTGCACTTGGACGTATGATGGCAGTCACTTTAATGATGGGTGCTATGAATAAGAATAAAGAAAAGATGACAGTAGTCATCAATGGTGGTGGACCAATCGGTACAATGCTTTGTACAACACATTCTGATGGTAAAATCAAAGGATTTGTATCTAATCCAGAAGTTCACTATACATACAATGATACAGGTAAGCTTGCAGTAGGATTATGTGTAGGTAATCAGGGTACTATCCAGGTCACTCGTGATATGGGATTAAAGGAACCTATTACATCTAGTTCTCCATTACAGACTGGTGAAATTGGTGACGATTTCTCTTATTACTTCATGCTATCAGAACAGGTACCATCAGTTGTTGCAGTAGGTGTTCTTGTAGAAGAAGACAATACTGTAAGAAGTGCAGGTGGTTATATTATTCAGTTATTACCAGAAGCAACTGAAGAAGATATTGCGTATATTGAAGATAAGATCAAGAATATACCACCAGTATCACAGTTATTAGATGAAGGACATACTCCAGAAGAAATCTTAAAGATGATCTTTGAAGATGTTGAAATCCTAGATACACAGGATTTATCATTTGAATGCGATTGTAGTAAAGAAAAGATGGAAGAAGCTTTATCTACTCTTCATACAAAAGATCTAGAAGATATGATTAATGAAGATCATGGCTGTGAGATTACATGTCAGTTCTGTAATGCACATTATCAGTTCAGTGAAGATGAATTAAAGGAAATACTTAAAAAGCGCCAGTAAAATGGCGCTTTTTTCACACTGTCTGGTATTATACAAAGATCAGTTAACATATATCATGGAAGGGAATAGAATTGAATAATTGATCTTTTGAGAATTTTACGACAGTTCCTCCTTTCAATAACTAGTATAGAAGCTAAATTTATAATAAATATCTATATATTATGGAGAAATATGTGCTGCATTAATGGAGTGCTTTGACTGGGCATTCTTTTGCACATTCATAACAAAGAATACAGTCAGTGCCGTTTTTACGTCTACGTGATTCATTGTTGACTTCTACATTCATTGGACATATCTTTAAACATTTAAAACATACAAAAAGGAGCAGGAAGGGAAAACCTGCTCCTTATGTCCTATTAGTAAAATAGGGAAGGGAAATGAAAACGATATATATTATTGAAAGGATCGGGAACTTCCTTTCACAACTCATAGTATAAAGATAATTTATCTTTGTATTGTGTCAGGAATATGGTATATTTTGTGATGGTGATTAAAAAATGTTGAAAATTGGAAACGTAGAAATAAAACATCCTATTATCATGGCTCCTATGGCAGGTATCACAAATGTCGCTTACCGTAGACTTGTAAAAGAGTTTGGTGCAGGACTTGTAGTATCTGAAATGGTCAGTGATAAAGCGTTATGTTATGGAAATCAAAAGACAATTGATATGCTTGCTGTAGGTGAAGATGAACACCCTATGAGTATGCAGATTTTTGGTGGTGAAGTAGAGACTATGGTTAAAGCTGCCAAGTTTGTAGAGGAACATTCTGATTGTGATATTATTGATATTAATATGGGATGTCCTGTAAATAAGGTATTAAAGGCTCATGCAGGCAGTTATTTAATGCAGTATCCAGAACTTGCATATGATATTGTGAAGGCTGTCGTAGAAGCAGTGAATGTACCAGTGACTGTTAAGATGCGTATTGGTTATGATATGAAGCATATTAACTGTGTAGAAATGGCACAATTAATGGAAAAAGCAGGTGCAAGTGCAGTAGCTATTCATGGTCGTACACGTTCACAGATGTATGAAGGACATGCAGACTGGTCATGGATTAAAAAAGTAAAAGAAGCAGTCAGCATTCCAGTTATTGGGAATGGTGATGTCAGAACACCTGAAGATGCGAAAAGAATGATGGAAGAAACAGGCTGTGATGCTGTCATGGTTGGTAGAGGTGCTTTAGGTAATCCATTTGTGATTCGTAGAATGGTGAAATATCTAGAAGAAGGTATTCTAGAAGAAGAACCAGACTATCATGCACGTATTCAGTTATGTATTGATCATGCCCATCGTTTAGTAAAAACGGAAGGTGAAAAGAATGCGATTAGACAAATGCGTGGACAGGCACCTTGGTATGTTAAAGGGTTAAGAGGTTCAGCAAAAATCAAGAATCATTTAACACAGATGAATACATTAGAAGAATTAGAAACAATTCTAAAAGATTTTGAGAAAGAACTAGAAGGTGAGTAATCATCTTCTTTTTTGTTTTATAATAGAATAAAGGAGATGATTTTATGTCTGTACTTTATGCAATGTGTGTCCCTCATCCTCCATTAATTATTCCTGAAATAGGTCAAGGAGAAGAGAAAACCATTAGTAACACAATACAATCTTATGAATCTATTATGAAATATGTATCTACTCTTCCAATAGAAACAGTGATTGTGATTAGTCCTCATGCGATCGCCTATAGTGATTATATTCATATATCTCCTGGTAAACATGGATCAGGAGACTTTAGTCAGTTTCATGCAGAAAATGTAAGAATAGAAGTGGATTATGATACAGAACTTGTAAAGAAAATCACTCAATCTGCCAAGAAGCATCATATTTTTGCAGGAACATTAGGAAAAGATGATAATTTAGATCATGGTACAATGATTCCTCTTTACTTTTTAAATAAGTATCTAAAGGACTATAAAGTTGTAAGAATTGGAATATCTGGTTTATCTCCTCTTACTCATTATCGCTTTGGACAATGTATTAAAGAAGCAGTGGGAGATAAGAATGTTTTATTAATTGCGAGTGGTGATTTGTCTCATTGTTTAAAAGAGGATGGTCCTTATGGTTATAAAGAAGAAGGACCGCTTTTTGATTATGATATTATTACAGCATGGAAGAATAGTGACTTTATGCGTTTTCTAACATTTGATCCCATCTTTACTGAAGCAGCCGCTGAATGTGGACTTAGATCATTTCAAATCATGGCAGGTGCTTTAGATCAAAAGAAGATTAAGCCACACTATTATTCTTATGAAGGTCCATTTGGAGTAGGTTATGGTATATGTGGCTTTGAAATATGTGGTGAAGATCAACCCCGTGATATAGGAAACCAATATAAAAAGAAGATGCAGGAAGAAGTCAAGAAGATCAAAGAACATGAAGATGACTATGTCAGACTGGCTAGAACCACAATAGAACATTATGTAAAAGAAAAAGTAGAAATCATTCCAGAAGTCACAAAAGAGATGAAAAGACGTGCTGGTGTCTTTGTATCTATTCATGAAGAAGGGCGTTTAAGAGGCTGTATTGGTACCTTTATGCCTGTACAGGATAATATTGCGTTAGAAATAGTACATAATGCGATCAGTGCATGTAGTGAAGATCCACGCTTTGATCCTATTACAGAAGAAGAACTAGATAATCTCATTATTTCAGTCGATGTATTAGGAGAAATAGAGCCAGTAGAAGATATCAGTACACTAGATTCTCATATCTATGGTATTATAGTATCCCATGGTTCTAAAAGAGGTTTACTCCTACCTGATTTAGAGGGTGTAGATACAGTGACTGATCAGATTCAGATAGCTTGTCATAAAGCAGGTATTCATGAAGGAGAGAAGATCAAGATAGAAAGATTCAAGGTGATCAGACATGATTAGATGTGATTTATGTCCTCATCATTGTGTATTAAAAGAAGGACAGACAGGATTCTGTCATCAAAGAATCAATAAAGAAGGAAGCATAGTGCTTAAAGACTATGGTGCTATTACATCACTGTCTTTAGATCCTATTGAAAAGAAACCTCTCTACCATTTCTATCCTGAAACACAGATATTATCTGTGGGTTCTTATGGCTGTAATATGAAATGTCTTTTCTGTCAGAACTACACCATATCACAAGATAAAGGTTCTTCTATACAGGTGCATACAACACCTGAAAAACTTGTAGAAGTTGCCTTAGATTTAAAAAAAGAAGGGAATATCGGTATTGCGTTTACTTATAATGAACCACTGATCAGCTATGAGTTTATTTATGATACATTTGTATTATGTAAGAAGCATGAATTAAAGACTGTTCTTGTTTCTAATGGAATGATAGAAGAGAAATATATAAAGGAGTTATCTCCTTTAGTAGATGCATGGAATATTGATTTAAAGGGATTTAGAGAAGATATCTATAAGAAACTCTCTGGTGATTTAGAAACAGTAAAGAAGAGTATTCAAATAGCTTCATCAAGTCATCTGGAAGTCACTTCTTTGATTGTACCTGGTATTAATGATAGTCTCAAAGATATGGAAGAAGAAGCAAAGTGGTTAGCGTCTATTGATCCGAATATAGTGTTACATGTCACACGTTATTTTCCTGAGTATCATTATCATAAATCTCCTACATCTATAGAACTTATTGACCAAATGGTAGAAGTAGCTAAGAAATATTTGAAGAATGTATATAGAGGTAATTGTTAGATGTTTAATGAAGAAGAAATTAAAAGCTTTAGTACAACAGATATGCGTATATATAACTATATATTGAAGCACAGCATTCAATTCCCTTATATGAGTATAAGAGAACTGGCAGATGAGATTCCTACATCTACAGCTTCCATTATGCGCTTTGTGAAAAAGATGGGATATGACAGTTTTCCGGAATTAAAATATGCTTATAAGAAAGAAGAAAAAGAAGTCTCTCTTTATATGGTGAATGACCTAGATGAAACTATCGACTGTTTAAAGAAGTTCAATACTCCTTATTATCAGGATTTATTCAAAGAAGTTGCTTATGTACTAGGTAATGCGAATATGATTGTTTTTGATGGTATGGGAGATTCGGGTAAGATTGCAGAATATGCAGCAAGACGCTTTTCTGGTAATGGTTTCTTTAGTGCTGCCTTAACAGATCCATATCAGAGGGTATCTATGGATGGTACTGATATAGTTGTCGTTATGTTGTCTATCTCAGGAGATACTGTAGAACTTATTAGAAAAGCCAATGATTATAAAGCAGCAGGCAGTACTTTAATCACAATTACTGCATCGGACGATAATACACTTGCAAAAATGAGTGATTATCATATCAGCTATTATATTGATGATGTAAGACATGAACTTTCTTCCCATACAACTCAGGTACCTGCATTAAGTATTATTGAAATACTTTCAAATATGACATTGCATATATGTCACAATACGTTACAATAGTGAAACATTTTGCAGATAATGCATACTATTCAAGGAGGGCTTCAAGCCCTTTTTTTATTTTTAATCTTCTGATAGAATCAATTACGGAAAACGAAATCGTTTTCAACATCGGCCGAATGAAATAAGAAGAGGAGAAACAAAATGGAAGCAATTCAAAGCTTTATGGAACGTTACTTCGTACCATTAGCTGCAAAAATCAATGGTCAGCGCCATGTGGCAGCCGTGCGTGATGCGTTCACTTTAGCATTCCCACTCACAATGGGTGGGTCAATGGTTATACTTATTAACTATGTATTATTAGATCCTAGTGGATTCATCGCAAAATTACTTCACTTAGGTGATTTAATTCCAAACTTAGCTCAGTATCAGGCTATCTTGAGTTCTGTTGTCAATGGTACTAATAACATCTTATCAATTCTCATTGCATTCTTAGTGGCTTATCAGTTAGCTCAGGAAATGGGTGGAGATAAAGTATTATGTGGTATTACATCTCTTTCAGCTTTCTTTATTCTTTATCCTGCTGCTCAGACATTTGCAGGTAAGAATGCAGGAACTGGTTTAACAACTACTTACTTTGGTGCACAGGGATTATTCGTTGGACTATTAGTAGGTCTATTAACTGCAGAATTATTAATTCGTCTTGGTAAAAATGAAAAGTTGAGAATCAAGATGCCAGAAATGGTACCACCTGCAGTAGCACAGTCATTTAACTTATTAATCCCAATGATGTTAGTACTTGCAATCATAGGTGTATTAAACTACTTATTCTTAATGATTACTCCTGAAGGTATTCAGGTTGTCATTTATAACGCTATCCAGTCTCCATTAACATCTCTTGGAAGCTCTATGGGTACAATTATTGTATTTGTAATAGTTCAGCAGTTATTATGGATTATAGGTATCCATGGTCCTAACACTTTAAATGCTTTACGTTCAGTTATCTTTGCAGAACAGGGAAATGCAAACTTAGCTTATGTTGCAGTTCATGGTTCAGCATGGGGTGCACCTTTTCCAGTAAACTGGGTTTCAATCAACGATGCATTTGGTAATGGTGGAGGATCAGGTGCTACACTTGGTTTAATCATTTCAATGTTTATCGTAGGTAGAAAGAATAAGGGTGAATTCTCTATTTGTAAGATGTCATTAGCTCCAGGACTATTCAACATCAACGAACCAATCATGTTCGGTTTACCAATCGTTATGAACCCAATGTATGTTATTCCATTCATCTTAGCACCAATCGTATGTGACCTAATCGGATATTTCTGTGTATGTGTCATTAAGATCATCCCACCAATCGCTTATACAGTTGCTTGGACAACTCCAGGATTCTTAACACCATTCTTAGGATCAGGTGCTGACAATATTATGGCATTAGTTATCGGTATTCTTTGCTTAGTCGTAAGTACAATTATCTACTTACCATTCGTTGCAGCAAGCACAAGAGCCGCTATCAAGAAAGAAGCAGAAGAAGCAGGAGAAAACAATGCGTAAAGACTTCTTATGGGGTGGAGCAGTTGCTGCACATCAGGTAGAAGGTGGATTTAATGAAGGTGGTAAAGGACCAAATGTCTCAGATATGATGACAGTTGGTTCTGCCACTACTCGTAGAAAGATCACTAAAGCAATTGAACCTGATCAGTTCTATCCAAATCATACAGCGATTGATTTCTATCACCACTATAAGGAAGATATCGCTTTATTTAAAGAAATGGGATTTAAATGTTTTAGAACATCTATTTCCTGGGCAAGAATCTTCCCAATGGGAGATGAAGAAACACCAAATGAAGAAGGTTTAAAGTTCTATGATGATATGTTTGATGAACTATTAAAGAATGGTATTCAGCCAGTCATCACATTATCACACTTTGAAATGCCTTATCATTTAGTAGAAAAATATGGTGGATGGAGAAACAGAAAGATGATTACATTCTTTGTAAGATTCGCAAAAGTATGTTTCGAAAGATACCACAATAAAGTTAAATACTGGATGACTTTCAATGAAATCAACAACCAGGCGAACTATGAAGCAGACGTAGCTGTATTTACTAACTCAGGTATTATATTTGAAGAAGGTGAAGACAAAGAACGTACTGTTTATCAGGCAGCACATTATGAGCTTGTTGCAAGTGCAATGGCTATTAAAGAAGGACATGCCATTGATCCTTCTATGATGATCGGATGCATGATTGCGATGACACCTATTTATCCTTATTCATGTAATCCAGATGATATGTTGAAGGCAGTAGGTGCAAACCATAAGCGTTTCTGGTATATGGATGTTCATGCAAGAGGACGTTATCCAGGTTATATGAAGTCTTTCTTTGAAAGAAAGAACTTCAATCTAGATATTACTGAAGAAGACTTAGCTGTTCTTCCTCAGGGTACAGTAGATTATATTGGATTTAGTTATTATATGTCATTTGCGGTTAAGGGTGATGGAGATGTCAACCTTGACTATAATGAAGAAACAGATTTATGTGATAACCCATATATTTCAAAGACTGAGTGGGGATGGCCAATTGATGCGAAAGGTTTAAGATATAGCTTAAACTGGATGTATGACCGTTATAACCTTCCTCTATTTATTGTAGAAAATGGCTTCGGTGCAGTGGACCAGATGATAGATGGAAAAGTACATGACCAGTACCGTATTGATTACCTTAAAGCGCATATCGAAGAAATGAAAAATGCAGTAGATATTGATGGTGTAGACTTATTAGGTTATACTGTTTGGGGATGTATTGACTGTGTTAGCTTTGGTACGGGTGAAATGAAGAAACGTTATGGTTTCATTTATGTAGATAAAGATAATGCAGGTCATGGAACACTTGCAAGAAGCAAGAAGGATTCCTTTGATTGGTATAAGAAAGTAATAGAAAGTAACGGAGAAAAATTATGAAAAAATACTTAGTTCTAGATGTTGGTGGCAGTGCTATTAAATATGCAGTAATGGATGCAGAAAAGAATATATATGAAAGAGGTAAGGTACCTACTCCCTTAGATTGCCTTGATTCATTTGTAAATAGCGTTCAATCTCTTTATAATACATATTCTGATGTATCTGGTATTGCGATGAGTATGCCAGGAAGAATTGATCCTAATAAGGGTTATTGTTACACTGGTGGTGCTTTAGCTTATAATCATGATATAAATATGGCAGAATTACTATCTGAGCGTTGTGGTGTAAGAGTCACAATTGGTAATGATGCAAAATGTGCCGCTAATGCAGAACTAGGTTTTGGTAGTCTTCGAGATATTCAGGACGGCGCTGTAGTGATTCTTGGCACAGCTATTGGTGGTGCTTTAATTAAGGATCATAAGGTATTAAGTGGATGTAGATTTGGTGCAGGTGAATTTTCTAATATCATCACTGATTACCATAAGCCATATGATGGTGATACATCTTGGTATGCAAGTAATGGAATCAATGGATTATTATTACATATCCAGGAAGCATTAGAAACAGAAGAACACTATACTGGTGAAGAAATCTTTGAAATGGCAAATAATGGAAATGAAGCTGTTTTAAAAGGATTAAATCAGTTCTGTTTAGAAACTGCAGTACAGATTTACAACATCAATCAGATCTTTGATTGTGAAAAAGTAGCCATTGGTGGAGGTATTAGTGCACAGCCATTACTATTAGAACTTATCAAAAAGAACTTTGATGAAATCTATAATTCATGTTATGCAAGCACATTACCACCAGAAATCGTAGTTTGTGAATATCGTAATGATGCGAACTTAATCGGTGCTTTATATCAGCACTTAAATTAATAAAGGAAGATGATAAGATGTGGAATAAATTAAGAAATGAACCTGTGAATAAAACAGGTTATATCAAAGGTATAATCGCTTATGGTATTGATTGGTATTTAGGAAGTGTCTTATCATCACTTCCTCTTATTCTGTTATATATGTCTCTTCATAAGGATGCTGTCTATATTCCTCAGCAGTTATCTATATTTAAGGGATATTATCAAGTGATTGCGGGTGTTCTTTCACTTTCAGTTGCATTTGTGTACTATGTAGTATTACCTATAATCTGGAAAGGACAGACTGTAGGTAAAAAACTATTAGGATTGAAGATTGTGAATGACAACTATCAAGAAGTGAATGTGAAACAACTGATCATCAGACAGGTTATTATGATCTTCTTAGTAGAAGGAAGTATTTATACATGTAGTAATATGCTTCATCAGTTAGTCAATGTATTAACTGGATACAATATTGCCTCTATCTGGAATAAAGTAGGACTCGTTATTACTATATTATCTGGAATACTAGTAATTGTCTTAAAGTCTAAGAAATCATTACATGATATTGTCTCACATACACTTGTTGTAGACATTAAGTCAGAAGACTACAAGAATATGTTGTTGAGTATTGAAAAGAAAAATAAGAAACAGAATAAGAAAATGAAAAAGAGATTTGCATAAAGTATGATAAAATACCTTTTGGAGGTATTTTATGGTTACGGTAGATCAAATGAATCAATTAAGTGATTTGGAATTAGATATTTACAACTACATCATTTCTCATCGTCATGAAGTGATTCATATGAAACTTAAAGATTTGTCTACAGATCTTCATGTATCTTCTTCTATGATTACAAGAGTAGCTAAGAAACTTGGTTATGAAGGATTCTTAGAATGGAAAGCAGAAATGAAACTGGATCAGGAAGATAAACCTATACAAAATAAACGTGCTTTAAATTATATTCTCGATTATTTTAATCGTGTAGACAATAAAGAGTTTGATGATCTTATTCATCAAGCTGCTGAAATAATTGTGAACAGTCATGAGGTGATCTGTTCTGGCATTGGTCTAAGTGATGCGATTGCGAAGTTTGCGTCTTCTTTATTTAATCGTAAGGGAAAACGTACAATGTATAGTGGAGACTTCAGTAGCCGTTTTAGGGGGATGTATGATCAAAATGACTGTGCTCTTTTCTTCACAGTTTCAGGAGAAACAAGAGAAATCATTGATCGTATCAAAGACTTAAAAAAATATGATATCAAAATCATTGTAGTCACAAATAATGCTTCTTCCTCAGCTGCGAAGATGTCTGATTTAGCTCTTACGTACTATATGCCAACTACCAAAAATAGTGACTTTTATAGTTCAGCAACACAGGTGCCTGTTCTCTATATCATTGAGTCTATTGCGAATCTATTTATAGAATATGGAATTTACTAAGAATGCTTGAAAGGCATTCTTTTATTTGTTTAAATGTTCTATGATATGAGAAGAAAGAGGGACGCTATGAGGGAAAATCTAGAAAAGTATGGCGAAGTCATTGCCGGAAGTATTTTATTATCTTTAGGAATCTGGTTGTTTGTAACACCTAATGGCTTAAACTTTGGAGGTGTAATTGGTACATCACAGATTATCGAAGTTTTTATAAGAAAACTTCTACCAATTCCTAAATCAATGAACATTGTAGGGATCATCAACTTCATGATTAATATTCCATTATTTATTATGGGATATAGAATCTTGAACAGAGAATTCTGTATTAAAACAGGTATGAGTGTTGTTGTACAGACTATTACATTATCTTTCTTACCTAACTTAACACATCCAATCATGCCCGATATGTTATCTAACTGTATCTTTGGGGCTATTATGTGTGGCGTTGGTGTAGGACTTGCCCTTAAAGGTAGTGGTAGTGCAGGTGGTATTGATATTGCGGGTGTATGCTTATCTAAGACTAAACCAGGATTCTCAGTAGGGAAGTTATCAATAAGTTTGAATGCAGTTATTTTAACTTGCTGTGCATTTATCTTTGATTTACAGACTACACTGTATTCTATTATTTTTGTATTGTATTTTATTAGTGACCATATCCACTATCAGAACATCAATGTGATCGCATTAATCTTCACTAAAGAAAAAGATATGAAGAATGTGATTATGGAAAAGACTGGTAGAGGTGTAACTTACTGGATGGGTAAGGGTGCTTATACAGAAAATGATCAATATATTCTCTATTGTGCAATCAATAAATATGAAGTGAAAACATTTAAGAAGATTGTACATGATATTGATCCACAGGCATTTGTGACTATTAGTGAGGATTCAGAAATCCTTGGTGGATTTGAAAAACGTCTATAGATAAATTAGATTGAATAAGGCTGACAAATTGACCTTGACAACATATTTATTTATTGTCTATAATACTTGAGTAAAAGCTATGAACAGAAGAGTAATATCAATGGAACGCAGAGAGAATTCCTGGCTGGTGTAAAGGAATGGGGAAGTTGATATGAATAAAGACTGGGAGCTGTATTTTGGATCTAACGTGATAAAATAACGTGTTGCCGCGTTAAGGCTTAATGAGGTCTACTTATGTAGATGAATAAGGGTGGTACCACGGTTAACTCTCGTCCCTAGCGGATGAGAGTTTTTATATTCTAAAGAAGGAGAACACACATGGAAGAAAGAAAGTTTACTGATCAGGAATTAGTAAGAAGACAGAAGTTACAGGAACTTAAAGATCTTGGAATTGATCCATTTGGACAGAGATTTGATGTGACTGCTTATACTTCAGACATTAGAAAGAACTATAGCGGTAAGACTGCAGAAGAATTAGAAGAAAGCAAACCAGCTGTAAGTATTGCAGGTCGTATTGTTGCAAAGAGAAGAAAAGGTAAAGTATGCTTTATGAACCTTCTTGATAGAGATGGAAAAATCCAGTTATATATCAAGAAAGATACTGTTGGTGAAGATGTTTATGAATTAGTTAAGAAGAGCGATTTAGGTGACATTATCGGTATTGATGGTGAAGTATTCATGACTCATACTGGTGAATTAACTGTAAGAGTAGAAAAGTATACACACCTTACTAAGGCTTTAAGACCTTTACCAGAAAAGTTCCATGGTTTAACAGATACTGAAGAACGTTTCAGAAGAAGATATGTTGATTTAATCATGAATGATGAAGCACGTAAAGTAGCCTTCATGAGACCTAAGATTGTTCGTTCAATCCAGCATTATTTAGATGACAAAGGTTATACTGAAGTAGAAACACCAATCATGAACTCTATTCTTGGTGGTGCTGCAGCTAAGCCTTTCATCACTCATTTCAATGCATTAGATAAAGATTTCTACTTAAGAATCGCAACAGAATTAAACCTTAAGAGATTAATCGTTGGTGGTATGGATGCCGTTTATGAAATCGGTCGTTTATTCAGAAATGAAGGTATGGACAGAACTCATAACCCAGAATTCACTACTATCGAAGTATATAAAGCATTCTCTGACCTTGAAGGTATGATGGACTTAACAGAAGGTATCATTGCGAATGCCGCAATGACTGTCAATGGTACTTATGATGTAGAATACAAAGGTCATTCTATTTCATTAGCACCTGGATTCAAGAGAATCTCTATGGTTGAAGCAATTAAAGAAAAGACTGGTGTTGACTTTGGTGAACAGAAGACTTTTGAAGAAGCTAATAAACTTGCTGAAGAACATGGTATTGAAGTAGAACCACACTTTGCATATGGTCATATTGTCAATGCATTCTTTGAAAAGTATGTAGAAGAAACAATTGTGGAACCAACATTCGTATATGGTCATCCAATTGAAATCTCTCCACTCGCAAAGAAGAACTTACAGGATCCTCGTTTCACTCAGAGATTCGAATTATTCATCTGTGGTAACGAATATGCAAATGCATTCACAGAATTAAATGATCCAGATGATCAGTATGAAAGATTCGCAAATCAGTTAAAAGAAAAAGAATTAGGTAACGATGAAGCCAACGAAATGGATATGGACTATGTAGAAGCCCTTGAATACGGTCTTCCACCAACTGGTGGTATGGGTATGGGGATTGATAGATTTGTTATGTTATTTACTGGTCTGGAAACTCTCC